>Ga0209480_10002396_pt1 | contig 12871 bp, 6 predicted proteins | sample JI61114C2DNA_FD_187501 | JGI IMG/M metagenome (GOLD analysis project Ga0209480, IMG submission 187501) | Wastewater effluent complex algal communities from Wisconsin, to seasonally profile nutrient transformation and Carbon sequestration -... | ecosystem: Engineered > WWTP > Effluent > Algae...
ATCCGAACAGGATGGTCTTTACTAACAAGTTCATCCAAATTAGGTGGTAATAGAAATAGTTGGTTCTGGTCGTTTTGCTTAAAAATAACTTTAAGGTCTTGTCGCTTTGCCATAACATAAAGACACAAAAAACAACCCATTTATTGTATATCCACCCCACTGTTTTTATACACCCACTTTGTGTATAATCCACCCCTAAAAACTTTTTTTCATAAAAAAAGAGACTGCCCCTTTTGAGACAGCCTCTTTTGTTTGATTCGATTCAACTAAATAGTAATTAGCTTATTCAATATCCACTGTATTGTCATCCGGTATTCTATCAATCAGTTTATTATAAGGGTCAATACCTGCTTTAACAGGTTTCCCTTTCACTCTTATTTTGATAGTTTTTTGTCCTGGCATTAATTTGTATTTCTGTAAGAATAGGGGGTTCACTTTTTTTCTTCCATTTTTGTCTGTTGATTCAGCAGCAAATACACCAATGTCTATATAGTCATTCATTTTGGTAAGCGTTTCTTTTCCAGTACTGTCTGCATAATACTTATTGGTATTTATTTGGATGGTTACATCATACAAATCTTTACCAGCGCTGACTGATTTAGCACTGATGGCTTTGTTATCGTATAAAGTAATTTTCTTCCAAGTATCTACTAAATAATATTTTACAGAATCAGGTGTGTATTTATCAATAAACGCATATAAGTCTGTACTACCAGCAAAAGGTGGATTTTCTTTTAAGGCAAAACTATCTCTGAATTCATGTAAGGCTTTATTTAATTGATCTACACCAATTAAATCCTGTAACCCATATAATATTAAGCTGCCTTTCTGATACCATTGATAAGATCGATTACAGTTGATGAAAGTGTTTTCCTTTTTTGATTCATTCGCTCGTCCGGTTAAGTAACCATCTAATTCATCTTTTAGGAATCTTTTCATATTATCTTTCCCATACTTACGCTCGGTCAAGATCAATGCGGTATATTCTGCTAAAGCCTCTGAAATTAAATTTGATCCTCTGGTTTTATTTGGAACAACTTGATGTCCCCACCATTGATGGGCCAATTCATGAGCAGTTACATAATAAACATAGTCAAAAGAATTAGGGTCACTAAAATCTGCAACCCATCCAAAACTCTCCGCAAAGGGAACTGTATTAGGGAAACTTTGTGCAAAGCCGGCATAACGTGGAAATTCCATCAAACGCATTTGTCTGAATTGAAAATCACCGTAACTCTTAGAGAAATATTCTAAACCATCTTTATAGGCTGCTTTGAATCTGTCTAAATTGAATTTGTGTTTGGAGTCATGAAATATTTCGATGTTTATTTTATTGCCATTTGATATACTCACCGAATCTTTTAATACATCATATTTGGCGGATAAAATACTGAAGAAATAATCAATAGGAGTGTCTTGAACATATTGAAAATATTTTCTACCATCCTTCTCCCAAGTTTTTTGTAAGTAACCTGGTGCAATAGCTATTTGATCTTTGGATGTACTTACAGTTGCTTCAAAATGAATTAAGTCTGCATCATCATTAAACAACATGGTAGCTTTTCCTTCTGGATCATTTTGGTCAGGGTACTCATCTTCTTTTTTAGCTAATTTATATTTCTTTCTGTCTTCGTCACTGTTCAACTCTTTGTTAGGGTCATAGCCGAAAGAAGGAATACCTCCTGAATAAAATGTGCCGTTTTGAAGTATTTCTCTTGATAATCCACTATTTGGGAATCCTTTATTTTCAATTACAGAGTATACTTCAAGTAAAGCAGTGTCATCAGGAAGCATGGGTGTTGGAAGGCCATAAATTCTATAGTTGGCTGTATCCTTTCCTTTCTTTAAAAAATTAAACGCAGCGTGCTTAAAAAACAATGGTGATTTGTATTCAAGTGGTTGTCCATTGTATAAAATTCGATATTGAATATTTTCATCTGCCAACAGATGCAAAGAGTCAATTGCGGTAGCATTTTTATTTTTGATAGATACTTTAGCATAGATTTTTACTTTTCTTTCATCAGGAAAAATATCTGCATGCATCAATACCTGTGTTACTTTTGGCTGTAACTTTTTTTCGTATTTTTTTAGGGTCGTTTCATATAAAGCTGAATTGCTCTCAGATTTTGAATTACTAGTATAGTTATTCAAATAGCTTACATTATAATGGATGTATGATCCAGATCCTATCCAGCATAAAAAGAATAGGACAATCAGATTTCTTGGGATGCCATTAAATCTGCTGGATGCAACCCTCCATCTTTCTTTAAATCCACCTGCAATTCCTCTCTGGTAAAACAAGAATGCTATTACTATTAATAAACAACCCAGACTAATCCAGTAGAAATTGAACCATAACTGCGGTTCAAGAAAATGCCCAATTCCATTCATATCACTCCAGCGATAGTTTGGGGTATAGAAATAGAAAAATAGGTTATAATCCATTTCGCCAAATGATCTTAATAAGAATAAGCAAACCCAGATAATCATAGAAACACCATGCCCCCCAAACTTATTATTCACTAATAGATGCACTGCAAATGACAATAGAATCATTTGTATAAATCCTGGCAAAGTCAAAACATACAATTCTATAAAGTATACTGAAAAATTAAAATCGGTATGTCCTTTCAATAACTGAATGATTACACCAAGCACCATTGGAATAGTAACCAAGATAATGGCGATACCAACCATGCTACAAAACTTGGAGAACAAGAAAACCACATTCGATACTGGCATGGCATCATTGATGATATTATAGCGAGTTGTTTTTTCTCGATGAATGGTTTCGCCTGAATAAAATAATAAAATAATAAAAATGAATAAATTATAATCATAGCTTTTATAATCCATTAAAAAAATGGTCAAAGGCCTATCAGGTACACTGTACAGCAAATTGCCAATCCAGAAATCAAGAATTAAAAAAATTAATCCCCCAAGTAAAATTGCTTTGAAATAATTATCCCGAATAATATTTAAAAACTCAATTTTAGTAAGTCTCCACCAAACTCTCCGCATATATCCCTGAGAGAAATCTTGTGCAACCCTTTTTAAAGGCTGACTAATGGGTGTTTGCTCAGATGATTCCTTTTTCTTTGTTTCTTTTGTTGTATCCGCATTTAGAAATGCAGAAAAGCTGAATCGCCAATAAGCAAAAAGCGTAATGGCTATAGAAATCCCCATCCAAATTAAACGATTGATGACAAACACTTTTGAAAAAGGTAATACCAAATGGTTTTTTTCAAAAGGAGTTAAGTATCTAGTTTCAAGCTGAAAAGTGTTGATTAGGAAAGGATCTAATAATTTCACCAAATCTCTTTTCTCTAAGTCTTGAACTAAAAAATTGGAAAGCAAATAACCAATTAATAATAGAATACTAGCACTGTATACTACTTTTACATTCCTTGTAACAGCAACAAGTGCAAAGAATATGGAAGACGGGATTAACAAATTACTGAATCCGTATAAAAATGCAGGTTCTAAATAATTCCATAGTCCATAATCTCCAATTCTTTCGGCGGGTACTTGACCCAAAATAGGTCCCATAATAGCTCCTAAATAGCAGCCCCAATTAAAAGCAGTACCAACCACTAATACATAAAAGAAAGACCCCAAAAACCTTCCCCAAAAATAACCGCCTTTTGTAATGGGGTAACTGAAAAAGTATTGTCTGGTTTGGTGTTCTACATCTCTATACAAGGGAACACCCATTATTGCAGAACATACCAACATCATCAATAAACTAAAAGTGATGGTTCCGTCTGCAATTGTCCAAGGTGCATTATGGAATACTTTTTCTGATGCGGGTGAAGAACCAGTTGCAATGGATATAAATCCCAACAAAAAGAAGACGAAAAAATAAATATAAGAAGCTGGTCTTTTAGAACGATAAACCAACTCAAATTTAAAAATTTGCCAAAACATATGAATAGTTTTTAAGTTAGTTTATATGGTTGCCATATCCATTTTAGAAGCAATCTGATGGAAGTAAACATCTTCAAGCGCGGGAGATACGTTTCTAAAATCGTTTCCAGGATTCGTATCACTGAATATGCGTACACTTAAGCTGCCGCTTTTCATTTGCACACTAATAACTTGATACTGTTCTTTTAATTGTTGAACTGTAGCCTTATCTGCGGACCTGGTATATATCTTTCCTTCTAATTCATTCACTGCATCATCAGGTTGATCATGTCTTAATAACTCACCTTTACAAATGATGGCAAAGTCATTGCAGAGTGTTCTAACATCTTCCACAATATGTGTCGATAGAATCACAATCGTATTATTACCAATCTCACTCAATAAATTATAAAATCGATTTCTTTCTGCTGGATCTAAACCTGCTGTAGGCTCATCCACTATGATCAATTTCGGATTGCCTAATAAGGCTTGAGCAATACCAAAGCGTTGTTTCATTCCTCCAGAATAAGTGCCTAAATTCTTTTTCCGATCTGTGTAAAGATTAACCCTATTCAATAAATTATCTACTGTTTCTTTTCTTTCTTTTGCATTACTAATACCCTTTAAACAGGCAATATGATCTAACATTTGTTCCGAACTAATCTTCGGATAAACACCAAAATCTTGAGGGAGATAGCCCAATATTTTTCGAACGGTTTCTTTTTCTTTCAATACATCTAACTCATCTAAAAAGACACTTCCACTATCCGCTTCTTGTAGCGTTGAAATAGTCCTCATTAAAGAAGACTTGCCTGCTCCATTTGGGCCTAAAAGACCGAACATGCCTTCTTTAATGGTAAAACTTACATTATTGAGTGCTTGTACGCCATTGGGATATCTTTTTGAAAGATTGGAAATGACTAATTGCATAAAATGATTTGAAAGTGTTAGAAAATGAAAATAGCATCAGTAATATATGAAAATTTTTCATCAATTAAACTGAGTTGCTTTATTTTCTTGGCCCAATTACTTTCTAATCTTTATTACGCTTTTGACTTTTTATAAAACCTCAATTTTGATTTGATCTTCTCAAAAGTAGCTTTATTAATAACGCCTGCATACAACAATGCAAAAACGACCAACCAAAGAATACCTTTAATAAAGAAAAACCAAAACCCAATGATGCCGATGTCTTGTAACCAGTTAAGCATGTTCAATCATTTTTGTTGTTTCTAATATGGTTGCTTCATGTGCATCAAATATGTTGATGATGGCATCATAGCCTTTGTTGACTTCATTCACCCAACTGTCTTGTTGTATTTGTCTAATAGATAATATACAGGCTTCAAAGTTGTGGAAATCATAAAACAAACCTTTTGAAGGCACTTTGGTTTTCATGATTTGTCCACCATACGCAATGGCCAAATAATGTAAATATATATGAGGCAATTGTTCTGATGCAGTTAAGCCACTCAAATAATTTTTGTAAGTGGTTGTAGCAGTTAGCTCACCTTTTCGTAATGCACCAGCGGTCTCTAATTCTTGGATATCTGCTGAGATCGATTCAATTCTGTTTAAACTTGGGTGAGGCAATGGATGTTTTTCAAGTTCAGTAAATATGGCCAATTGCTGTTCCAGATAGTGCATGTATGCTTGAAGATTCAATTCGCCCTTAAACATCCGCATGTTAAAAGGTTTTCTCTCTGCAATTCTGTGTTTCTCTGCTGTTTGCTCTTTTAATTGACTTTGCATAATGTATATTTTATGCAAAGAATCCATTTTAATATGGTCTCACCAGTAGCAATCGGGAAAACGATTTATGAAAAAAGGAATTATAGTAGCAACGGTTGTTCTACTATGGCTGTACCCTCAAGAGGGTATAGGGGAGTTTATTTTTTCTTGATACTTTCACCAAAATATAGCATATGAACCTGTTTAAGTTTCTTTTTTTTGTTGTACTCATTTGCTCCCATAATAGAATATGGGCACAAAACGAACCGCATGCAATGGGAGCCACATTTGATTTAACATTACTGGCCAACACACCTCAAAAAATGATCTTATCTCAACGGAGTTTTGCTAGTATGCCGAGCAGCTTTTCGTTGGAGAAATATAGCCCCACTCCAGGGAATCAGGGCAAGTATGGCACTTGTACAGCTTGGGCCAATGCTTATGGTGTGGCAACTATTTTGTATGCTCAGACACATAATATTACCGATAAAGCACTCATCAATAAATACGCTTTTTCGCCTACCTTTTTATATGAGCAAATAAAAAGTACAACAGATCTAAACTGCCAAAACGGAACCGACCCCATTAAGGCTTTATTGACGCTAATGACCAAAGGAGATGCTACTTTAAAAACAACACCATACAATTGCGGGGCAGTGATTACTGAAACAGCTAAAACAGAGGCATTGAATTATAAGATTAGCGATGTAAGTATTTTATTTGCTTCTAAAGGCATGCTCGTAGATGATAAATTTGTAAAGACTCCAGAGCAAATGATAGACCTTACCAAAAAGGCAATTACCGAGGGAAGCCCCGTGTCTATTGGATTCATGTTGCCTAAAAGTTTTTTCTATATCAAAACAGCTATTTGGTCTCCAGACCCGCAGGAATCTTTTGGAAATTGGCAACATAATAAGCATGCCATGTGTGTAATAGGATATGATGATAATATTGCAGGAGGTGCTTTTAGGATATTAAATAGCTGGGGTACAGCTTGGGGAGATGGAGGAATGGTATGGATTAAATATGCTGATTATGCGAGGTGGTGTATGCTAGCATTACAACCTTTTGCTGATCCATTTACAAAAGCACCAGAAGAAAAAAAGGTTGAACCAGTACCAGTGCCTACACCCACACCCACACCCACGCCAGCTCCAGCTCCTAAGCCAAAACCTGCACCTGTAGCATCTATTGCATTAAGTGGTAGTATAGAATTCAAACTAAACACAGGTGACGATATGCCTGTGAATAAAATCAGCAGTAGAAATTTAATGGTAGAAGAGGATGCGAAAATTAAAGAAGACCTGGTAGCTTATACTATGATGAACAGTTACAGCAGTGGTACCAAATTCAGGTTTTATATGAATGTAGACAAAGAAGCGTATATCTATGCTTTTGCTACAGATCTCACGGGTAAAATAAATAAGATTTTACCATTTGATGATTTAACAAGTACGCATGTAGGTAGCAATACAGTTGTAGCATTTCCTAGTGATACCAAAATCATTAAGCTTGATGAAAATAAAGGAACAGACTACTTGATGATATTGTATTCAAAAGAAAAGTTGAATGTAGATGAAATGATGTCTGTGATGAATAAAACCAAAGGCGGATTATCTGCAAAAATCATTGCAGCGCTGGGTAATAAACTCATTGATAAAAACAAGATTCAGTATGATGGAAAGCAGGTAGGATTTAAAGTAAATATTAAAGCAGGCACTAGAAACCTAACGGTGAGTGATGATGATAAAAGTAATACTGAAATAGCAACAGGTTCTGTAGTGCCATTAATGATTGAGATTAAGCATAATTAAAATTAAGGGATAAAAAAATACAATGGTGCGGCACAGTACCCGGCCAGTTATGGTTTTGGAACTGACTTTCCGGTGGAGGTTCTGAAATAAGCAAGTATTTTTTAGTGTAAGAATTCTTTTCTGTTAACTGATTTTAGTTTTTAATTAAATACCTCTTAAAGTCTTTGTGATGTCTTCAAAAATTGTTGCTTTCATTTTATTAGTAATCTGTTTTCAGGTTAACGCTCAAGCCCAAGGGCTTACAATGGTGGTTCCAACATCGCACAACGAAAAAATTTATCAAATAGCTATAGACCCAAATGATAAATATTTTTATACTGCCGATGATTTTAAAGTTATTATGTGGGATTTTAAAACCATGAGGCAATTATATAGTTTTAAAATTGCCAACAAGTTAACCGAAACCGGAATTGACCGGAAAGTAAGAAATTTAAGAGACCTTATTATTTCATCTGATGGAAAAATTATTGCTTTCACAACGGCTAATGATTCCTTAAAAATATTTTCTACTGTTACGGGAAAACTATTGCGGGCAATACCTAATATAAATTCAAAGATCCTTTTTTCTAAAGATTTAAAAACCATCTATTACATGGTAATTGCATCTGAAATGAAAAATAGAAGTGTTGCCAAAGGGTGGATGGTGAAATCTATAAATATTGCAAGTGGTATAATTAATGATTACTGGCAATTAAAGAATGAAATAGTCTGGTATGATAAAAAAAATTATTTTTTTCCTTTAGCTGGCAGCAGGGTAATAAATTTTAACGAAACAGGTTACCAGGTTTTAGATATTGAGAATAAAAAAGAGATTGCTATTGAGCAAATACCACTAGCAATAAGAAAAGGCTTTTCCGAATCAGACACCGTTTTTAATATACATGAGTTCAGGGTGTATCATGAGTCGGGCTTATTTGTTTTTGATCATCATAAAAACAAAAAAGTTGGCAAGTTTACTTGGGATATATATGCCAATAAAGAGTTTGCATTTGTACCGGATAATCCAAGGTTTCATAACGTGGGAAATTTTAATCCGGATCGGCTAGTGTACCTGACTGATCAAGGCCAGCCTAACAAAAAACAAGAGTTGGTGATATACTCAAGAGACTACAAAATTGAAAAGAAAAAACTATTAAATGTTAGTGATGAAATTTATATGGCAGCATTGGGCAAAAAAAATAATATTGTTTTATCTATAGATAATAACAACAAAATTTATAAATCAAATATAGAAAATGCTGAGAAAGAAACTACACAAAGAGGATTGCCTGAAATAAATATTTCTTCTTTTTACAAAGATGGAAATTTGCTAAGTTTTAATGGTTTGACTACTGTTTCAGATAATATTTCTTTAGGCAGATATGATAATTATAGATCTGATTATATTATTGATCTTAGCCGTGCTGCCTTGTATGGCCTTGATACTATGCCCACAATTCCCGCAAAAGTAGTATCATCCCTTAGACTTAGTAAGGATAGTTTTTTATTATGCTATAACTCAATGAAAACACAATTTGAGGATGGCAACTATTTTATTTATGACAAAAAAAATAAAAAATCCACAGCGTTTATAGTAAAGGATTTTTACTTTACAAATGATACCAAATCCAGGAATTTTTTAGGATTGCCGAATTTTTTTACTTTAAGTACTCCGGGGATTGCCTACTACACTAATTCAGAATATCGGCCAAAAGAAACCAACAGATCTACTTACCATCTTTATAAATATAATTTGCTTACAAAAAAAACCGATAAAATATTTAGCACTACATATTTGAATGATGATGAATGGGAGAATAAAGGGAGACGAAAAAAAGATAAGCCCCTTGCTAGCCAGCAACTTATTATTGATAAAGAAAATGAAATTTTGGCATCTGCTGAAAATGATGACAAAGGTTCTATAAAAATTATTGATATAAAAACTAATAAAATAATTGCTACACATCCATTTGCATTCGACCCAGCTATTTATAAAAATAAGAATACAGATTTTAATAGGTTTTATGATAGACTGCCGTTTGTTATAAAACAAGTAAAACAAATTGATAAGAATGTAGTGAGGGTTTTAGGTGATGAAACTTTATATGAATTTAATTTGGCAGCTGGGTTGGTAAAAGAAAAAAAACTGATAGAGGATGGTATGCTTGATGAAAAGAGAAATGTAAATGTTTTTGGAAACAATAAACTATCGAGTGTTATTTTAACCTATGATGATGAGAATGAAACTATAGTAAAATCAATACATGGCCCTAATAAATTCAAATTGGATCATATTACTTCTCCTGTAAGTAATATTTCGTTTACCCAAAACGATAGCATTTTGTACACTATCAATGCCGATAAAACAATGAATGCTTACAATGCCATTACAGGAAAATTTTACGGTACGTTATATGTTTTTGAAAACTCCACAGATTGGGTTTTTGTGGGAGCTGATGGAAGATTTGATGGCACAGACAATGGAATGAAAAAGTTGTATTATTTAAACGGAAGAGAAACCATTAACCTTGATAAATTATACGAAAAATACTATACGCCTAACCTTTTTGTACGGTTAACTAATGGAGAACAGTTTGAGCCGATTCCTGAAATTAATATTAAACCCAAACCCTCCAGCAAAATACTTTATGCTGAAAAAAAGCGTAATTTAGAAGTAGAAGATGACTTGCAAAGTTATTCCAATACTACTGGTGTGGCAGAGATCAATATAGTTGCAACTGCACCAGAAGATAGGGTAGATGAAATACGTTTGTTTCACAACGGAAAAGTAGTGAACCTTGCTACCCGTGGGCTTTTTGTAACAGATAATGATGGTAGTGACAGTAAAAAATATACCATCAATCTTTTGCCGGGTAATAATAATTTTAGAGCCGTTGCATTAAACAGCCAGCGTACAGAAAGTGAGGCAGATGAAATTATGGTGAATTACAATGTTGCTGTAAACAATGCCCCAGTGGAAGTAAAACCGGTTAATAACAATGCAGCCATTGTTTCAACCATAAATAAAGATGCCACCCTGCATTTAATCGTAGTAGGTATTAACGAGTATCAAAATAAAACCATGAGCCTTAATTATGCCATGGCCGATGCTACTTCTTTTAAAGAGGAATTGGAGAAGGATTCGAAAACCATTCTTTCCAATATCAAAACCTATTTTGTAACCAACAGCACTGCCGATAAAACTGGTATTACCAATGCATTTAAACAAGTACAGCAAAATGCCAAAGCGCAGGATGTATTTATTTTTTATTATGCTGGGCATGGCGTAATTGGCAAAGACAAAGAGTTTTATTTAGTCCCAACCGATGTAAGTGATTTAAAAAATGTACAATCAGAACTGGAACAAAAAGGTATCGCATCAAAATTATTACAGCAATACGCTATTGATATACAAGCGCAAAAGCAGTTGTTTATTTTAGATGCCTGCCAAAGTGCAGGTGCATTTGAAAAGCTGCTAAGCAACGATGGCAATCAGCAAAAATCGTTGGCCGTAGTTGCCCGTAGCACTGGTACACACTGGATGGCCGCAAGCGGTGCCATGCAATATGCCAATGAGTTTTCATCGTTGGGGCATGGGGTGTTTACGTACGTGTTATTACAGGCTTTAAAAGGTGAAGCAGCCAATAACAAAATGATTACGGTAAACGGGTTGAAAAGCTTTTTGCAAGTTCAAGTACCCCTACTGATGAAAAAATACAATGGCGCGGCACAGTATCCGGCGAGTTATGGTTTGGGGAATGATTTTCCGGTGCAGGTGCTGAAGTAAAACGCTATCGTACTTTATTAAACTAGTGCCGGAACGGCAATTTTAAAAGGACGTTGTAAAAAAAGAAATAATGCAATAGATATGATTTCAAGGAAAATAAAAAGCATGTTAGTTTTATTTGGCTTTAATGGATCTGTGCTGGCGCAGGCACCAACCATTGTAGTACCCATTGCACATAATCAAGAAATAGTCAAAGTTGTCGTAGATAGGGAGAACAAATTTTTCTACACCGCAGATGATGCCAAAGTGATAATGTGGGATTTTAAAACCATGACGCAGTTGTACAGTTTCACCATTGCCAGTACATCTACCGGGGCAGGTATTGCAAACACCGTGAATAATCTAAAAGAATTCTGTATTTCACCGGATGGAAAAACGATTGCGTTTACAACCGCTAAAGACTCCCTAAAAGTTTATTCAACCACCTCGGGCAGATTGGTAAAAACGATACCCGGTGTAAGCTCGAGAATTACCTTCTCCAAAGACTCCAAAACCATATATGATTTGGTGGCCGCAAGAGATAAAGACAACAGTGCCCAAGCCGATGGAAGAATGGTTCGCGCCATTGATATTGCAACCGGAAATGTCCGGGAATATTGGCTTTTAAAAGAACTCAACGATTGGGGCTCCTACGCAAATTACTTTCACCCGTTGCAGGAAAGCCGTATACTCAATTTCAATGAACAGGGATACCAGGTAGTTGACCTTGATGATAAAAAAGAAGTGCTCAATGCAGTGATCAGCGCCGAAGCCAGAAGTAAATTTGCTGACCAAAAACAGCCGTTCAATGAACACTCGTTCCAGGTATTTCCGGAATCGGGCCTGATGGTATTTCAACAACATCAAAAATCAGGATTGGGATGGACTACCTGGGATATCTATGCCAACAAAGCGTTCGCCTTTATTCCGTCATATGCGGAAATAACGATACAGGAAAGTGCTAACGCAAAACATTTGTTGTATAAAACCCGTAGTAACAGGTATCAAAAACAGGAGTTGGTTATTTTTTCAAATGGTTCCAAAGTAGAAAAGAAAAAAATATTTGAAGGCACAGACGAAATCAACGTTGCCACGCTGTGTAAAAAAAACAATACCATACTTTATACAGATAAAACAAATACAATCTGCAAAGCCAATCTTGAAACCACAACAAAAGATAGTATACGCAAGACGTTACCGGATATCAACGAATCATCATTTTATCGTGACGGAGATATGCTGAACTTCAATGCATCAACAGCCGTAACTTATCAGCCGGAAAATCTTAGGTACGACACGTATGCATCCAATTACACAATCGACTTAAACAGGGCGGTGCTATTTACGTATGATACAATACCGTCAAAACCGCTAAAGGTAGTTTCAACGATAAAGCTTTCAAAAGATAGCTTTTTACTCGACTATGAACAGATGGGGTCAGGTAAAAATAGTACGTTCATTTATGATCAGAAGAGCAAAAGATTAGAACCATTTATTAAGGAAGATTTTGCAGTATCCAATGATGTAAAGTTTAGAAGGTTTTGGGGTCTGCCAGATTTCTTTCTATCCAATACTCCCGGTATTGCTTATTATAGTGCTGGCGAATACGGCAAAAAAGAAACCGATCCTTATACCTGCAACCTCTACAAATATACCCTTGCCACAAAAAAATCCG
>Ga0209480_10002397_pt1 | contig 12856 bp, 9 predicted proteins | sample JI61114C2DNA_FD_187501 | JGI IMG/M metagenome (GOLD analysis project Ga0209480, IMG submission 187501) | Wastewater effluent complex algal communities from Wisconsin, to seasonally profile nutrient transformation and Carbon sequestration -... | ecosystem: Engineered > WWTP > Effluent > Algae...
TCTGCTGGGCCTCGATCTGCTCGGCGTCTCGCCGATTCGCAACAAGCTGAGTTTTGCCCCGGTCGCCTGGCTGCGCAAACAGTTTGGCCTGGCGGTGCAAAAAGGCCCGGTGGTCGGCGCCTTGATCGGCGGCGCGATCAACGGCCTGATGCCCTGCTCGATGACCATGGCGATGGCCGTCAAGGCAACGACGGCGCCCTCAATCATCGAAGGTGGCCTGCTGATGCTGGCATTCGGCGCGGGCACCCTGCCTTCGATGCTTTCGGCCTCCTTTCTGTTCGGCAAAATCGGGCCAAAGCTGCGCGGCTGGCTGCTCAAGGGCGCGGCGCTTTTTGTCATCGCCCTCGGCGTTTCAACGCTCTGGCAAGGCATCCGCTACTACTCGGTGATGCGCAATTTACTGGGTTAACTGCGACGATATGCCGCAGGCCGGCTCGATCACCTGACGCTAATATTCAGGTTATCTATTCACCCAGGGAGCTTCACCATGAATCGCCGCGATCTTCTCAAAATCTCCGCCTTCGCCGGCCTGGCTGCCGTCGCGACTCAGGCCAGCGCCGAAACCTGCGCTACTGACGGGACGCCGAACCAGTTCATTCCGAAAAAAGCCGCCGATGCCAAGCCGCTGGAAAACGAATTCGAGAAACAGCCGAAGTGCCCCTATTGCGGCATGGATCGCAAGGAACACCACCGCACCCGGATGCTGGTTCAGTATGCCGACGATGTGAACGATGGTGTCTGTTCAATCCATTGCCTGTCGCTCAGCCTGGGACTCAATATCGACCGTGAACCCAAAGTCATTTTTGGCCCGGATTACGGGTCGACCGCAGAACCGCGTCCTTTGCTGCCGGTTGAACAACTCACCTACCTGATCGGCGCCGATCTGAAACATGCGATGACCAAACGCAGCAAACATTCGTTTGCTTCGGTCGACATTGCCAAGGAATTTCAAGCCAAACACGGCGGCGTATTGGCCAAGTTTGATGACGCGCTGCGTGAGTCCTATCTCGACATGGCCAGCGACGCCAGCATGATCCGCAAGAACCGTGAAGAACGCCGCAAGCGCGCGGCAGAGAAAAAGACCGGCTAATGCTTCGTCGCCAGCTTCTTGTCCTTTGTCTGGCGTTCTGGGCGTCCTGCGCGGTCGCCCAGAAACTCCCCAAACCGGGTCCGAAAGACCTCTGCCCGGTGTGCGGCATGCTCGTTTCAAAATATCCGAACTGGGTCGCGACGATTACCTGGAAGGATGGGCACGCCCATTTCTTCGACGGCGCCAAGGATATGTTCAAATTCCTCCACGACCTGGCGAAATACGCACCGGGTCATCGCAAGGAAGACATCGCCGGCATCTACGTCACCGATTTTTATAATCTGGAACGGATTGATGCGCGCAAAGCCATCTTTGTAACCGGTTCAGATGTCCTTGGGCCGATGGGCCATGAATTGGTGCCGCTCGCCAGTCAGGCCGATGCGGATGACTTTCTCAAGGAACACAAGGGGAAGAGAATCCTTCCGTTTGATCGGGTGAGTCTGGATGTACCAGGTTCACTCGATGCCGGGAAGTTTTAGCGCCGCGAAAAGTTCGGGGATCCATACGGGCATTCCACTCGATCGCAGCCGAGGAAGACGAGTTCGCCAATGATCAGTCTTCTCTGCAGCCTCGCCACACCCGGGACGCCGCCTTGCGGCGTGCGAGGCGGGATTTCAGCCCCAAAAGTCAGCCCAAAAACTGATTTTTTTCCCGCCAGACAGGCACGGCTACTGAAAATAGCGGAATGCTTCAGCGGCCCTTGCGACCGAATTTTTCAGCCAGTTGGCTCAATTTTTCCAGGCGCTCGGCTTCTGCCTTAATGGCCGCCTCTGCCGCCTTGGCCTCAGCTTCAGCGGCTTTGGTCGCTGCTTCGCCGGCCTTGCGTTGTTCGGCCTGTTTCTTGAAGCGCTCGCGCAGCAATTCAGCGGCATGCTGACGATTTTCATCCGTCACCTCACCGGCTGGCGTGCCATCGAGATTCAGGCGCACCGTGCCTTTTTCCATTTCCTTGAGATAACGCGTCGAAATGGTGTGGCTGCGCATGGCGAGGCGCAAGGCCTTCTTTTCCAGATCGGGCAGTAGCGCGAAGATCTGGCGGTCAATACCGATGGCTAAAGGACTATGGTTGCGAAACACATCGAAGCGGGCATGAATGTCCTTGAGCAGGGCACGGGCGTCGATGGGTTTGCTGATGGTAGGTTCGGTGCTAGGTTCGGTGGTGGTCATGATGGAGCAATGTTCTGTTCAGGCGCGAAGCGTAGCACGAAGCGAGGCCTCGCCGGCGGTGCTTCAAGCGTTCATTTTCTTTAACCTGGATTCCTCGGTTGGACGCGCCGGCTGGTGCGGTTGGGCGGGATGGCCTGCGCGAAGCAACGACGCGGCAGGCTCATGCCTGCAAGGAGGCGCGACAAAGCAGGGCGCCCGGCCAAGCGTGCCAGTTGGCGCGTAGCGTTCTCACCCAATGGGTAAAGTGTATCGAAGACTGAGCAGCCAGTGCTCACAAGGCTTTCCGGAATGAGATAAGCGGTCAACTGAGTAATCTAGGTTTAAACCAGGCCAGCATGCGTTGCCAGCCATCCTCAGCCTCTTCCTTGCGATAGCTTGGGCGATAGTCGGCATGGAAAGCGTGCGGGGCGTTATCGTAAAGATGAATCTGCGAAAGTTGAGCCGAAGCGCTACCGGTTTTCAGTGCCGCCTCCATTGCTTTGATGCTCTCCAGCGGAATCCCCGTATCAAGCCCCCCGTAGAGGCCGAGCACCGGCGCCATCAGGCTGGCGGCCAGATCAACCGGATGCTTAGGCGTCATTTCGTTAGCCGCACCGACCAGACGCCCGTACCACGCAACGCCTGCCTTGACCTGCGGGTTGTGGGCACAGTAAAGCCAGGTAATCCGCCCGCCCCAACAAAAACCGGTAATCGCCAGACGATTGACATCGGCCCCCTGCTGCTCCGCCCACGCCACTGTCGCGTCGAGATCGCTCATGACCTGCGCGTCCGGCGTCTTGCTGGTGATATTGGCCAGAATATCGGGGATGCTCGAATACTTGCCCGGATCCCCCTGGCGAGCGAAGAGTTCGGGCCCGATCGCGCAGTAGCCCTGCTTGGCGAGGCGGCGACAGGTGTCCTTGATATATTCGTGAGCGCCAAATATCTCGGAAACCACCAGCACTACGGGCGCTTTACTGCCCGCTTTGGGCTGGGCCCGATAGGCGACCATTTCACCATCCTTGACCGGCACCCGGATTTCACCTGCCAACAGCCCGACCTCATCGGTCTTGATCACCGTCTGCGCCATTACCGGCTGCACAGCGAGGGCAAAACCGGCCCCCAGACTGGTCACGAGAAAGCTCCGACGATCAAAGGAACTGGCTGGAACCAGGCTATCGAATTCGGCATTTGTGCTCATGGCTTGTCTGCTCCGATATCGCTACAGAATCACTACATTAATACGATGTCGTATTGCTCGGGAGAATAGCTGGGTTCGGATTGCAAGGAAACTGATTTCCCGATGAAGTCGGAGAGCAGAGCCAGAGCTTGCGATTCTTCATCAAGAAAAAGGTCCACCACCGCCGGGCCGGCCAGCACCCGGTATTCACGGGCATTGAACTGGCGTGCTTCGCGCAGCAGTTCGCGGAGAATTTCATAGGTGACGGTACGGGCAGTTTTGACTTCACCGCGCCCGCCGCAGGTCGGGCAAGGCTGGCAAAGCACATGCGCCAGCGACTCGCGGGTGCGCTTGCGGGTCATCTCGACCAGGCCAAGCGCCGTGAAGCCATTAACTGTCAGGCGCGTGTGGTCAGTGGCCAGCGCCTTGTTGAACTCTGCCAGCACCGCTTTCTTGTGCTCCTCGTTATCCATGTCGATGAAATCGACAATGATGATGCCGCCGAGATTGCGCAAACGAAGCTGGCGGGCGATGGTGACCGCTGCTTCAAGGTTGGTCTTGAAAATGGTGTCATCGAAATTGCGCACCCCGACAAATCCGCCGGTATTGACGTCGACCGTAGTCATCGCCTCGGTCTGGTCCATGATCAGGTAGCCGCCCGACTTGAGATCGACCCGGCGGGCCAGGGCTTTCTGGATTTCTTCCTCGACGCCATGCAGATCGAACAAGGGACGCTGGCCGGTGTAGTGATCGAGCAGCGGCAGCACGGCCGGGGTGTATTCCTCGGCAAAAGCCGTCAGTTTCTGGAAATTTTCGCGCGAGTCGATGACGATGCGCCCGGTGTCGGGATTCACAAAATCGCGCAGAACGCGCTGGCCGAGCGACAACTCCTGATAAAGCACCGTCGGCGGCGGGGAGATTCTCGCCTTCTCGCGAATATCACCCCAGGTTTTGCGTAAATAGCCAATATCGGTGGCGAATTCACCATCGCTGGCATTTTCGGCCATGGTGCGAACAATAAAACCGCCCGGTTCGTCGGCCGGGACGAGGCGGGTGATTCGTTCGCGCAGCGCTTCACGCTCGGTTTCAGCCTCAATCCGTTGCGAAATACCGATATGTTTTTCCTGCGGCAAATAAACCAGCATGCGCCCGGCGATGGAAATCTGCGTCGACAACCGCGCCCCCTTGGTGCCGATCGGGTCCTTGATCACCTGGACGACAATGCTCTGCCCTTCAGCCAGCATTTTTTCAATTGGCCGTTCGACTGCCGTTTCCCGGGCTTGCCAGATATCCGCGACATGCAGGAAGGCAGTGCGTTCGAGGCCGACATCGACGAATGCCGACTGCATGCCGGGCAGGATTCGGCAAATACGCCCGAGGTAGACATTACCGACCAGACCGCGACTCGTTGTCCTTTCAATATGCAATTCCTGAACGACACCTTGTTGCATCACGGCAACGCGCGTTTCCTGGGGCGTGAAATTGATCAGTATTTCTTCGGTCATGCGCGGCTACAATCTGAGGTTTTGCCCCATTCTACTATGCCCAAAGCCCCCGAACTCCTCGCCCCCGCCGGCTCACTTGAGATGATGCGCACCGCCTTCGATTTTGGCGCCGATGCGATCTACGCCGGCCAGCCGCGTTACAGCCTGCGGGTGCGCAACAACGCCTTCGGCACCATCGCCGCGCTGAAGGAGGGCATCGATGAAGCACATGCCCGTGGCAAACAGTTTTTTGTTGTCAGCAACATTATTCCGCACAACGCCAAGCTGACCACCTACCTCGCCGACATGGCGCCGGTGATCGCCCTCAAGCCGGACGCGCTGATCATGTCCGACCCCGGCCTGATCGACATGGTGCGCGAAACCTGGCCCGAGCAGGCAGTGCATCTTTCCGTGCAGTCGAATACCGTCAACTGGGCGGCCGTTAGATTCTGGAAGAAGTTAGGACTCACTCGCATCATTCTGTCGCGCGAACTGTCACTTGAGGAAGTCGCTGAAATCCGCCAGCAATGCCCGGATATCGAACTCGAAGTTTTCGTGCACGGCGCGCTGTGCATTGCCTATTCGGGCCGCTGTCTGCTGTCCGGCTACTTCAATCACCGTGATCCGAACCAGGGCAGTTGCACCAACTCCTGCCGCTGGGATTACAAGGTCAGCACTTCCGACGGTCAACCGGCACAAATGCTCAGAAACGATCAGGAAATCCTGCTCGAAGAAAAGATGCGCCCGGGCGAGCTGATGCCGATCGAGGAAGACGAACACGGCACCTACATCATGAACTCCAAGGACCTGCGCGCCATCGAGCACGTCCATCGCCTGGTCGAACTGGGGGTTGATTCGCTGAAGATCGAGGGCCGCACCAAGAGCCCTTATTATGTAGCGCGCACCTGCCAGTCTTACCGGCAGGCGATTGATGATGCCGTCGCCGGCCGGCCGCTTGACCCGAAACTGTTGCGCGAACTCGATGGTCTGGCCAATCGCGGCTATACCGACGGCTTTCTGCAGCGCCACCACGACACCGAATATCAGAATTACCTGCGCGGCCATTCCGAATCGGACCGCAGCCTGTATGTCGGCGATGCAGTACGTTTCGATGCGGCGCGTGGCCTGATGGAAATCGAGGTCAAGAATCACTTTGCCATCGGCGACCGTCTTGAGTCGGTGCACCCGGCCGGCAACCATAGCTGGCAACTTACCCGCATGGAAAACGCCGCCGGCAAGCCGGTCGAGGTCGCGCCGGGCAGCGGTTACCGCGTCTGGGTGGAACTGCCGGAACGCTGTCGCGGCGCCTTTATCGCCCGCTACGTTTAAATGCCACTGAACGGGGCTGGCGCGTCAAACTGAGCATGATCCACCCAGCACATGATGCTGGCGCCCTGCTTGACGAAACGCGAGCCTCGATTTTCGGCCCTTTTTCGACCCTCTTTCGGCTGATTTCGACCCTTTTCGGCCCGTTTTTGCCCCGCTTGTCAGCGCTTTTTCCGCTCACGCGTTTAAACAAGTTGGTGCTGTCGGCAGACAACACCAGGCAAGTTGGACAAGGCTGGAGGCTGCATCACGACACTAGCCCTCCTGGTTCAACTTACCGAACAGCAAGCCCCCCGTCTCAATCCGGAAAACAGAGCTCAGGCAAGCGCTTTACCCAAATAAAACAACGCGATACACATTGTGCACCGCAGCAATCGAGTGTAACATTCGCCCCATGAGCCCGTCCTCCCACCGAATGCCATTGATCGATGCCTTTAAAGGCATCGCATCGCAACTTATCGTCCTGCACCACCTGTCGGCCTACGGCCCGATGCCGCTTGCGGCACAACCGGCCTTACCCGGTACGCTCGGCTGGCTTTACGAATACGCGCGAATGGCAGTGCAAGTCTTTCTGGTTATCGGCGGCTTTCTGGCTGCCCGCGCCTTGTCCGACAACGGGCAGGCGCTCACCCGTTCGCCGCTGGCGCTGATCTGGAAGCGTTACCTGCGCCTCGCCATTCCCTATCTTGCCGCCATCGGCCTGGCCATTATTGGCGCAGCCATTGCCGATCACTGGATGGACGACGAGGCCATTCCAGCCCGCGCCACGCTGGCCCAATGGCTGGCCCATGCCTTCCTGCTGCAAAGCCTGCTGGGCTATGACTCCCTATCGGCAGGTGTCTGGTATATCGCCATCGACTTTCAGCTATTTGCCTTGATGGCAATCCTGCTTTGGCTCGGCCGTGTCCGTTATCTGGCGCCAGCCTTGGTGCTGCTGGTAACGACCAGCTCGCTATTCTTGTTCAATCGCGATGCCAACTGGGATAACTGGGCGCTGTATTTCTTCGGTTCCTACGGGCTGGGCGCCGCCGCCTGGTGGGCCTCCAGTCGTAAGCAAATGTTGGCCTGGCTGGGGGTCATTGCGACCATCGCCATCGCCGCCTTGATCCTCGATTTCCGCCTGCGCATTGCCCTTGCCCTGACGGTTGCCCTGGTGCTTGGCTTCAGCCGCCGCAGCGGCCTGCTTGAGCGCTGGCCGGATGCCAAATCGCTGGCCTTCCTCGGGCAAATTTCCTACTCGGTCTTTCTGGTGCACTTCCCGATCTGCCTGATCGCCAATGCGCTCTTTGCCAATCTCGGGTTTACGTCACCCACCGCCGCCGTTTTTGGCCTGTTTTTGGCGTGGACCGCAAGCATTGCCGGCGGCACGCTGTTTTATCGCTGGATCGAAAGCCCGGCCGCCAGCCAAAGAATCACCGGTGCATTCAGCTGGTTGTTTGGCAAAGGGCTGGAACTGGCGCGCAAGGTGCCGGGACTGGCCAGCTTGCTGGCACGGCGCGCTTAACGCCACGGAACCCAAGGCTGGCCTCAGTCGGCCAGTTCGACCCGGTTCCGGAAGAGCTCAAGCGCCTCCGGGTTAGCCAGCGCTTCAACATTCTTCACTGGCTGGGCATGTACGACATTGCGCACCGCCAGTTCAACGATCTTGCCTGACTTGGTGCGCGGAATATCCGCCACCTGAACCACCTTGGCCGGCACGTGACGCGGTGTGGTGTTGGCCTTGATCTGCTGCTTGATCCGTTCGATCAGGCTTGGCTCCAGCACATGGGCTTCCTGCAGTTTGACGAAAAGCACGACGCGCACATCGTCGTTCCTGCCCGGTGGCCAGTCCTGACCGATCACCAGCGATTCAAGCACTTCCGGCAACTGCTCTACCTGGCGGTAAATTTCGGCGGTGCCGATGCGCACGCCACCGGGGTTGAGCGTTGAATCCGAACGGCCATAAATGATCACGCCATCGTGCGCGGTGATTTCCGAGAAGTCGCCGTGGCACCAGATATTGGCGAAACGCTCAAAGTAGGCGGCCTTGTACTTTTTGCCATCATCGTCATTCCAGAAGCCGATCGGCATCACCGGGAAGGGTTTGGTGCAGACCAGTTCGCCCTTGGTCGAACGCACCGACTGGCCTTCTTCATTGAAGACATCGACCGCCATGCCCAGCCCGCGGCACTGAATTTCGCCGCGATAGACCGGCAATACCGGATTGCCGAGCACGAAGCAGGAAACGATGTCGGTGCCGCCGGAAATCGAGGCGAGCAGGATGTCCTGCTTGATCTCGCGATAGACCCAGTCGAAGCCTTCCGGGCTCAACGGGCTGCCGGTCGAGAACATGGCGCGCAGGGCGGTCAGATCATGCGTTTTGCCCGGCATCAGGCCGAGTTTGGCAGCGGCGTCGATGAACTTGGCGGAGGTGCCGAAGTGGGTCATTTTTTCAGCGGCAGCGAGGTCGAAAAGCACCGTACCCTTGCCAGCGAAGGGCGAGCCATCGTAAAGCAGCAAGGTGGCGCCGCAGGCCAGGCCGGAAACCAGCCAGTTCCACATCATCCAGCCGCAGGTGGTGAAATAGAACAGGCGGTCGCCGGGGCGAACATCGCTGTGCAGTTGATGCTCCTTCAGATGCTGCAGCAGCACGCCGCCGTGGCAATGAACGATGCACTTCGGCACGCCCGTCGTCCCCGACGAAAACATGATGAACAGTGGGTGATTGAAGGCGAGGCGCTTGAAAATCACCTCTTTTTTGCCGTCGACCGCAGGACCAGCCCCTGTTTTCTGGGTCGCCACAATCTCGTTCCAGCCCACGGCATGGGCAATCTGGCTGAGATCGGCGTCGCCATTCAGATAAGGCACGACCACCGTCTTCAGCAACGAAGGGATTTTGCCGGCGATCTCGGCGTTCTTCGCCAGACAATCGACCGCTTTGCCGTTGTACCAGTAGCCATCAACGCAAATCAGCACTTTGGGTTCGATCTGGCCGAAGCGATCAAGCACGCCCTGCACACCGAAATCCGGCGAAGCGGAGGACCAGACAGCGCCGAGCGCAGTTGCGGCGAGCATGGCGATCAGCGTTTCCGGCAAATTCGGCAGGAAAGCGGCAACCCGGTCGCCTTCGCCGACACCGGCCGCAATCAGGAATTGCTGGAAGCGGGCGACTGCGTGATAAAGCTCGGCGCGACTCATCCGCCGCTGGATCTTGTTCTCGCCCCAGAAAACCAGCGCTTCGCCATCATCGCGCCGCTGCAACAGGTTCTCGGCGTAATTCAGCCGCGCGTCTGGAAACCAGCAGGCGCCGGGCATTTTGTCGCCATCGCGCAGCACCACATTGCCCTTTTCGCCCACCACACCGCAAAAATCCCAAATTTCCGACCAAAAATCGGCGGGCTGATCGACTGACCACTGCCATAAATCAGCGTAGCGGTGCTGCCCCATCTGCTGCATGAACTGCGCCATGCGGGTCTCGCCCACCGTGGCAGGATTGGGCACCCACAAAGGGGTAGCGTCGATGGCGTAGCTCATGTTTTCTCCGGTATTTTTAGTCTGCAGCCCGTTGCGACGCCGGTGCCGCGTCAAGCCGCCACCGAGTTGTGGTCAGTTATTCTAGCGAGTGTGCGGTTGATGCGGCAGCGCTGATAAAACAGCGCGAAAGCTTTGGTGTGGCGCTGCCCGCACAGTGAGCGATAAAGGTACCAGCAAGCCGCACAAGACAACTGTCATCGGCAGGACAGTTGCACAACTTTCGGCACGGTGAGAGAGCAACAAACCGCGCCGAGCCAACTATTTTCGGATACGGAGAAAGTGTCCGGCAAAGCGCATTGGGCATCGCGAGGCCGAGCGACAGGGTGGCGAAAATGATAAGCCACCGGAAACATTGGCCGGGTCACCCAGGCAATTCACCACGATGGGTTTTACCGATTTTCCAGGCGGCTATAGTCCAAAATAGCTGCTTCGCGTGGGGTCGTCTTGCGCCAGACGGCATGGATCGCATCGCTGGTCGGCCAGAAGCGAGGATCGGTGCGACGAACACCAAAGCGTTCGGTCAATTTCACCAAATCGGCCTCGCTGCCGAGACTGGCAACGGCACTAACAAAATCGGGCAGTTTTTCAGCATCAAGCGAATAGATCGCATTGGGGTAGGCACCGGCGACACCGTCGATTGCCAGCAAGCTGTCTTCGTCCGGCAGGCGGCGCTTTTCTTCATCGAAAAGCTGCGCCACATTGCTGTGCGCACTGTTTCTGATCAGCGAGACGACACGTGGCGTCATGCCGGGTCGCTCCAGCAGCAAAAGGCTCATCTCCGGCATGTGCGAAACCGGCCGGCCTTTGAGCTGCGACATGCGACGTATCTGCACCAGCTGGGCGTCCGACAAATCGCTGCCGACCCAGTCAAGTGCGGGCTCGCGCACCGGCGCCAAGCGTTTTCGCAATTTTCCATACAACTCTTCGAGCGGCGTTTTGGTAAGGTAACGCTCGCCAGAATCAGCCGGAAAATAGTTGGAAGCATCGGCAAAGTAATCGTTTTGGGCTTTTTTCCGCCCCCGATACCAGTGATCAAGGGCTTTCTGGCGCTCTCCGGAAGGCAACAGGGCAAGAAAGTTGAGTTCGCCTTCCATGCGCAGAAAATCCATATAGAGGCGAGTGGCCAGTTGGTGTCCGACATTGCCATAGACATCGAATCCGGCGACCAGCAGATAGTGCATGCGCTCGAACAAGGGATAGCCCAGCAGCAGCGCTGTCTGCGGCCGTTCGCCGACGAGTCCGCGCAGGGTCGAAGCACTGTCGAAATGACGGAATACTGTAAGGGCAGCGTTGGGATTTTTGCCATCGCCATTCCAAAGACTGGCGACCGAAAGCTTGTAGCCCGCGTCGACGGAGGCGAGCCTGACAATCGCCTTGCTCTTGATCTCGAGATAGCGCGCTTCCTGTTTGGCAAAGCTGCGCCAAGCCAGTAAACCGCCTGAACTCTCGTTCTCGCTTGGCAGGTTGAGCGTTGGTGCGGCGGCGTCAAGCAAGCGACTGGTCAGCAGGCCTTCCCGCTCGCCAGGCGCCTGAAAAACCACCCAGAAGTGATCGTTGATGACATCAAGCGCGATCTGCCCACGACAAACCGGGCCTTTCATGAATCCACCGAGGGTAAATTGCGCCTCATCGAGCATGAAACGATAGCGGGCATCGACCGGCAGGGCCCGGAATATAACGAAAGGATTGGTGGTCAGGCCCGGATCATAGCCAGGCAACTGGTCGACCGGGTAAGTGCCTGCGAAGAACCAGCCACGAATGCGCGCCAGGCGTGCCGGGTCGAGTTCGATCGGCATAAAAGTTTTGGCAACGGCCGTTGCTTCCAGGCGGCGCAATCGGTAATAGACGCGCTCAACGCCCGGATCGTCGTAGGGGCGACGGGTTGCCACGACCTCAATCGCTTGCCCTGGAGGCGTCCGGCTGCGAACCAGTTCGAAATTGATTTCAGCTTGTTCCCTGAAATGAAACTGTCCGATGTACCAATGTTCGTAGATATAGCGGGCGACCAAGCGGCTGCGCCGATCATCGCCGTTCAACATATCCTCCCAGAGCGAGATTTGCCGGGCGATTGCCGGTGTCGGCGGTGCTGGTGGCGCATAGGGTGCGCCCGCTTCCAGCCAGTTGGTCAAGGTGGCGTACTCAGCCTCGGCAAGCGGCGGCAGACCGAAGGGCATGCCCCGGCTGGCGTGATGTCGAGCGTAATCGTCCATGCCTTCGGCACGGACACAGACCTGGGTTCGATCCAGCGAAAAATCCATATCCTGGCTGGTGATCGGCCCACTGCTCGGCCCCGGATTGTCGCGTTTCATCGCCAGCAGGCGATACATCACACCACCGACGCGATTGGCCTCGGCCTCCTGGCGGCGTTCATTGAGCACCGGGAAAAATCCCCGGGCTCGCCATTCGCGGTTGTTGATTGCATCAAAACCGAGACGGGTTGGCGCACCCTCGATCAAGCGGGTCGAATAGATTTGCGTCGGATTGGCGCCACGGGTAATCCCGGCGTAGCTGCTCAGGTTCAACTGACACGGCGCGTCGTAGCAGGCATGACAGGAGACGCAACGATGATCTAGGATCGGGCGTACATCTTTCCAGTAATCCGGCGCATTCACCCGCGCCGCCGGGGGACGGTCAAAGTGCCCCGGATCGGCGGGCCCAAAACTTTCGTCGAGCTGGCGGGCAACCAGCACGCTGGCGCAACCGGTGATCAAGGCAAACAGGCAGGGCAAAAGAAAACGCATGGCTAAAGAGGGCTCACGAGTAACAATTACTGAGTCGGGGAACGGTTGAGGCCGCTAACTACGCAGCGGCAGCGGCCGAGCAAAAACCGGTTAGCGATGGCGCGTTAGTCATAGCGCGGAACCGGTTTCTGGTCATTGCAACGGACCAGAATATTTCGGGTTTCAAATGCACCGGAATTCAGGTCAGTGCTCCCCTTGGCGATTGCACGGCCGGTCGATCGCCCCTCGCGGGTCACGGTTTCAAAACCATTGGCACCGCATAACTCAGCCGCCTTTTCAAAACAGGTTTCGATACTGAGCTCGCGGCCATTGCAGCTAATCTTGTGAGCGATCGAACCGTCCGCCAGATGCATTTCATTGACCGTGACACAGCCAA
>Ga0209480_10002401_pt1 | contig 12844 bp, 14 predicted proteins | sample JI61114C2DNA_FD_187501 | JGI IMG/M metagenome (GOLD analysis project Ga0209480, IMG submission 187501) | Wastewater effluent complex algal communities from Wisconsin, to seasonally profile nutrient transformation and Carbon sequestration -... | ecosystem: Engineered > WWTP > Effluent > Algae...
CCAAAGCGAAATACGCTCAACGACTTGCTGCATTGACGAACGGTGTTGGCGTGATTAAGGTTGGCGGTGCAAATGATAGCGACGCGGCTGAACGTAAAGATCGTGTTGATGACGCTATCGGTGCAATTCACGCGGCTATGAAAGGCGGAATCGTTGCCGGCGGTGGTGTTACGCTACGCGATATTGCTTCTCACCTTAGTGGCGGTGAATTTGAAATTGCAATCTTTGACGCCTTGAGTGCAAATGAATCTGTATTACTCGAGAACTCCGGCTATAGCTTCAATAAACTCGAGGGGTACGAGGGTGGCAAAATTGCCGAGGGTCACGGTATCGATGTATCTACTGGTGATTTTATACAGATGGTGAACGCCGGTATTGTCGATCCCGCTATTGTAACGAAAGAGGTGATCCGCAACGCATTCGCGGCGGCGGCACTTGCAATCACTGTCGGTGGATCGATCATAGATAAAAAATTGTCGCAAGACGAACTAATGCAACTGATGGGAGCAAAAGCATAATGAATGGAAGAATAGCCCGGGCACTACGCCAACGTGCGATCGTTAACCCGAAAGAAAAAACGATCAATAAAAAACTTTTGAAAAAACTCAAAAAGGAATACAAGCCAAATGGGAAAGTTTGAAGTTAAGCCAGAGGACGCTATGATCCTCGAGGGAATTGAACAGCGTGAACTATCCCGCCGACGATTCGATAAAATGTTTAAAACCGTCCCACCAAGCCGACGTAAAAAATATAATATAGAACTTGGGAAAGTCACTGCCGGTCGCTTCAACGATAAGCAACTGCACGAAAAAACCCTCAAGAAAATTTACGCTTATAACGCCGGAAACGTCGAAGTATCAGATCCGATGGTACGCGGGGGAATGGAAAAAGCATAAAAGAAATTAGCCGTCCACTAGGCGGCTTTTTCTTTTTAAGATACAATGCTATTAAACACAAAAATCCTTCAAATAAAAATTCGCAAATCATTTAAAAACGAGGGGAAATACAAATGGTCAAAAAAACCAAAGGTGCAAAAAAACCACGCACCGAAAAACAAATTGCTGCACTCGCGAAAGCTCAAGAAGCTCGCAAGGCAAAGCTTGAAGCGGCAAAAACTGAATCGCCGGTAGTGCCGCGACCAGAAATTGCTACTGATGGAGCACCACAGCCACGTCCACCAATGACACCATCACCATTTTCACAAGCTAGTGAATCTGAAAAAGACAAAGTTATTATTGCACTGCAACAGGAATTGATTGAAGCACTCAAGATGAATGCCGGTCGATCTGTTGATATTGACCAAGTGCTCGCCGAAAAAGCCAGTATGCAACCGCAAAGCCCTTTTAATGGCAACGGTGTACACATCTCTGCACAGGGCGGTATTCAGGGGCGAATTGTTAAGCACTCGCTTTCAAAACTCGATTACCCCGATCCAACAGATCGCCTGTATGATGACGATCGTTTGAAGCGTCACAACCTCCGTGAAAACTACATCTTTACTTGGGACGTTGAGGGTGAGCAATATACCAAGGACGGTGTGACTTACGCAGAGCCACGTTTTACTGTACGATTGTTCCGACGTCTGTTTGATGACAATGACGTTGATACCGGTCGTGCTGCACTCATTAGCCGCACGATGCTGCACGAAGATGAGTTTGTCGCACAGATCATTGCTGATCGCATGGGGCTACTCGAAAACTTTTCAAGCACAAAAGAGATGATGGACGAGATCCGTTACCACCGTATTCGCGACTGGTTGATCCCTATCTTTATTCCTGCAAAGCCAGAGGAGCACGCGAACCGCAAAACTGAAATGGTGATTGATGGAAAGGCAGTCGAAGTCTACGATACAGAAAAAGTTGTCGGTGAATCTGCTGCTGATTCAAAAGCAAGTTCAATTTTACAATCAGTCCGACGATAGGACGTAAAATGTCTGATACCCCCTACAACGTAGTCAATACGCAAATTGATCCTGCAAAAGAAAGCCAGTACGAACCTCACGGAAAGCAAGCGATGGCACACCGTGCCTTTCTTGTTGATGATTACAAACGTGGGACGCTATTTTGGGGGCGTCAGGTCGGTAAGTCGATGTGGTCAGTCAAGCACCTCGAGATGGCGGCGTGTATAAAACAGGGGCAATACTTCATTGTGTTCGGTACTCACAAGCACGCCAAAGACGTTATGTGGCGACAGTACTTGCATATGATTCCAAAGGAATTGATTTACGATACAAACTCGACGGATCTTACGATTACGTTCAACTATATCAAAATGCCTATTTACATTCCGGGCAAGGGGTGGATCGCCGTTAAGCACGATACGAGCAAGCCACGTTCTACAATTCAGTTACTCGGATCAGACTATGCCGACGATCATCGTGGACGTAAAGCCGACGGTATCGTATTTGACGAGTACCAAGATCAAGATCCAAACGCTTGGGAAGCTGTATATAAATTCTTCTTCACCACTACTGATGGGTGGGCTGTATTTATGGGTACGGCAAAGGGTTACAATCACTGGTACAATTTGCTGCAATATGCCAAAACTGCTGATGATTGGTTTTACCTTGAGGCGACGTGGCGTGATAATCCACTCGTTACAAAGGAATGGTATACCCGCGAACGTAATGAAGCGGAAGCCCGCGATCAGCTTGATATATTTATGCAAGAGGTTGAGCTGCAATTCCGTACTGCACAGGGGTCAGTATTCCCTAAGTTCGATCGAAAGATCCACGTGGTCGACGCTAATGATCCGCGAATACCAGAGGGAGGCACGTGTTATGTTACGTGGGACTTTGGTTGGGTTGAGGGACACCCGACGGCGATCAATATTGTTATTATCGACAATCAGGGAACTTGGTGGGTAATCGACGAAATACACGGCACTGAAATTTCAATCAAAGATTGTGCTCGAATGATTCGCGAGAAAGTTGGTACGCGTCGTATCACCCTAGTAATTGCCGATTCAGCTCGCCCGGATCTTATCGAAATGGTACGACAGGAAAACTTGCCGGTTGTTGGTGCGGTGAAGCGTGGCGGTGGATCTGCCGGCAATGGCGGTACTTCTTCAATCGTTTCAGGTATTATCTTACTTGCACAAAAACTTGTTCCAAAAATAAAGTTGGTCGGTATTCCAGAGCCAGATATTTACTTTACTGAAAACTGCCCGCATACGATCTACCAGATGGAAAACTACAAATACAAGGAAAGCAAGCCCGATCGCCCGACGAGTGAATTGCCAATTAAAAAAGACGACGACCACCCTGACGGTTTACGTTACCTTGCTTTATGGTTAAAATACGGACAGAAGAAAGACGAGAAGCCGATTACGTCTAGTGTCAAATTCAACGATTTTGGACTATTATAAAAAGAAAAAGGAATACAAACAAATGCCTCAACCAACTGATACGACACCAACTGACGCACGCGATAAAGTTACTCTCGATGACGAGGGCAAGTTTTTCAAGCGTGACTTCGATGAAGATTTATCTGCTCACGATACAGCTATTGAAAACTTCGACGCCTTTGAAGCAATGCATATGGGTAAAACCTACGATCAGAAAAGCCGCGAAACTAAGAACGGATTGACTGACAGTGCTACTGCTACTATCTATCTCGAGCGTGCTGCACGTGTCGCCGGTAAATTGCCAGAGGGTGAAATGCTCGCCTTTGGTAAAAAGGATTATGGCAAGGCTTTGTTTATGGATATTCTCCGTACTAAGTGGATCTACCCTAACGCCAATGCACAACGACCATTCAAAACGAAAATGTATATGTGGCAGTACGGATCAAGTGAATACGGCTATATGCCGATGTACTACGATCTTAATATTTCACCTAGTGGGTACTTCGGTCCGGATTGCTGGTTGTGGAATCCTCGCAACTTTATCCCGCAAAATGGCTTTATCACTGTAGAAGAAATGGACTACGTTCACGCGATCGCTTACAAATCACCTACGTGGTTTGATGATCTGCTTGAAGAAGATGACGATGGTGGCTGGAAAAAAGACAAGATCAAGGGGCTATCTGAACAGCTCAAAGCTGCTGTAAAAGAACCTGACACCAACCGCGACACGCTACTTGCTCGTAACGTAAACCGCCAGTCTAGCCGACAGGTGCAAGTTGTTACTCGATATGAAAGTGGTGACGATGGACGATGGGTCACATTCCTACCTGAATACGGCTACACTGTTATTCGATCAATTAAGAACCCGCACAAAAACGGCAAAATTCCATTTGTCATTAAGCCTTGTATTCCAACATTCGATAGCTTTTACGGTATCGGTGACTTCCAACGATCAATGCCTATGCAATTTGCAAACGATGGTCTGGATAACTTCTACTTCCAAGGAATCAAGATTAACTTATTCCCACCAACGATCGTCAATGCTCAAGGTGTTGTACGCCACACGATCCGTCCGGGTGAAGCCGGTACAGTATGGGAGGAAATAATCCCGAACTCTATCCGTAAATACGAGGGATCTACCGCCGGACTTTCAACCTATCAGGCTGCAAAGGGTATGGCAAAGGGTGCGATTCAATCGATTGCCGGTACTACTGATACCCGTGCTAACGCTGAAAACTCAATGGATCCGGGTATGGGTAAAACGCCAGAGGCACTTTCAATGATCGGCGAGCGAGAAGATACCCGTGACGGACAAGATCGCGATCTACTCGAAGAAGCAATGAAGCAACTTATCGACGGTATGATGAGCCTACTTCTGATTATCCCGAATAAAATCCCTGTCGATCTATTTGCAAGTGAGATTGAAGAAATTATCGAAGATGGTCACACCGACCTATCCGACATTTTCCGCGTCACCACTGCAACTAAGCTGCTGAAATGGCGACTATCCAATAGTGGCAATCAAATACGCCTGACGATTGATCCTACGCGTCTACGCGGGCTTGAGTATCGATTCCAGCTAGAAGCCGGTTCGACGGCGAAAAAGACCAAGGAACAGCAATTAAAAGCTATTCTCGACTTCCTCGACTTTGTTGGTAAAATGCCTAATGCACTTGCTGAATATCGTGAAGCCACTGGTAAAATGCCGGACTACGATTACATCTTTAAACAGTATGGACACTTGGCAGACATCAAGGGTATGGATAAAATGTTTACACAAGCACCTGTACCACCAGAAGCACCCGCACCGGCTGATGGTGGCGAGGGCGGTGGAGTGCCAGCCGATGACGCTGATCTTGCTGCTGCACAGGCTGCTCTAGGCGGCGAACAGCCACCAGTTGATCCTACAGCCATTCCGGCTGCTCCAATCGCTCCTGCTGCTCCTGTAATGCCACAAGCACCATTGATTCCGAACCAACCAGCACCACAATTTAGAAACCCGGCAATCGCTCAAGCACTAGCACGAGCTGAAATGCTTATACAATAATCGAAAGGAACACTATGCGAACAAACTCACCGATGGACGACCCAGCACCGTTTGAAACACCGAAATTCGAGACACTCGAAGACGAGCCGATGGCGGGCGAGCCAGAGTCTTTTAACAAAAAAGCTCTGCTCGACTACATAGACGCTCGACTCGATTATTTTGAAAGCTATCTGCCGGGGGGTGAGGCTGTACTCACTCTGTCAAACGAAGAAAAAGCCTCGCACTGGGAAGCTGCTGCCACTATCCGTACAGAGTTTAAGGCATTGGCCGATCAGGTGAAGCGATCAGGTAAACGATGAACATACCGGAATACAAGCAGGATAAGATTGATAATTTCTACAAGTGGAAAGGTGTTAAGCCGCCAGAGCGTACCTCGCACGGTATCTCTGAGGACGATATTGACACGATCCTCGCCGAGCATATAAAAAATCACCAGTGCGTATACACGCAACGTGGAAATTACGTCATGTGTGAAACCGGCAATTTCGAGCACGGTAAGAATATCGGTACAATGAAACGCCTCGTGCGTACAGAGAACAATCAGCCAGTGCTCGAGGATATAGTTTTTTCTTAAAAAATGCTATATTAAATATATGGAAGCGACTCTCCTTAGAAGTCGAAATAAACAACTAAAGTGACGCCCTACTTTGAACGGAGCGAGAAAGAACAACGCACATGCCACAACTAGAAAACGGTGAAGATCCCCTAATTGTTGCCGCCCTAATTGACGACGACGATGACGAAGAATCAAAGGAAATTACCAAACAATTCTTAAAGGATCAGGCAGATTCCGACGCCAATCACGACGATGACGACGCGGGTGACGATGACGGCGAAGATGATGATGACATCAACTTTCCAGCCCCAAAGAACAAACCTGCTGACAAGTCAGACGATGACGATGATGACGAGGAAGAAAAACCGACTGGTGCTAAACCACCCGAAGCTATCGACGCCGGTGACGACGACGAGGAAGATTCTGAAAAGGACAAGCCAAAAGGTGATGAAGCTACCGAAAAAAAGAGCCGCTCCGAACGGCGAGCTGAAAGACAACGCAAGTATCTTGAACGCCTGAGTGCTGCACCGGTTGACGAAAATGAACGTCGCCGCCGTGAATTACTCAAAGACGATTACAAGCCCCTCGACATTAAAGATGGTGAATACGAGCCTGATGATCTTATAAAGGATCGCCAGCAATATGCTCAATCTGTCGCCATTAAAACTGCCGAAGCTCAACGTGAAGTCGCAGAAGAACAAAACTTTTGGACTAAAGTTGAATACGAAGCGAAGTTGCTCACTACAAAACCGGGCTTTGAATTTCTTGATGAGAATAACAAAGAAAAATTTGACGAGAAGAAAACCGCTGCTGTAAACGATTTGTACTTTAAGGTTATCGGTCTAGATCAAGAGCTTGTACGTGACGCGAATGGACTACCAGTCGTGAACGCACAGGGACAACCTATGATACGACCAACAGTCCGACGCAAAGATCTTGGCTTCCAAGAGTTTGTAGAGGGTTACGTTGAGAATATGATGGATTTTGAACAAGACAATGAAGCCGAAATTATAAAGAACGCCGCAAAGCAACGTGCTCATCAGGGTATACGCCCGGGTGGATCATCTCGTCGCGGGATTGGCAAATTGCGTATGGGTGATATTTCCAAAATGAGTGCCGACGAAGTAGAAGCTAATGAAGCTGAAATAGATCGTCAGATCAACGCCGAACTTGGCATATCCTAATACGAGGTGATATAATCGCCTCAAGCAATTAAAGCTAAAACCAAAAACAAATTAAAACAAAAGAAACGAGATTGAAATGGCTAATATTACAGTCACAACCGCTGCAAAGCTTATCGCTGAAAAGTGGACCAAAAAGATTGAAAAACCTTTTTACCGTGCTCTTTACTTCAAAGACTTGGTAATGGATCGCTCTGACCTGTTCGCTGATGGCGGCAACAAGGGCAACATTCCATTTATGTCGAAGTACGACGCTCGTGACAAAGCTGCTGGTGTAGCTGTCACATTTGACGCTAACACTGAAACTGAAATTGAATTAACAATCAACAAGCACAAATACCTTGCTTTCCTTATTGAGGACATTGTAAAAGTTCAGACGCACTATGCGATCGCTGAATCATACCGTGAAGCTCAAAAAGAAGCTGTTATGCGTGCAATCGACACCGACCTTGGATCAGTTCACGCGAGTGCTGGTACAAACGTAGCCGGTGGTGCGACTGCTGATGACGTTGATATGCTTTCAGTTGTTCTTGCTCTTGACCTTGCCGATGTGCCACAAACACAGCGTGCGGGTGTTGTTCACTCGAAAGTCATGGGTGACTTCCGTAGCGTGAACAAGTACGTTGCTTACGACCAAACTGGTAAAACCGGTCTTGCCGTTAGTGACAAATCTGCGATTAGTAACGTATACGGATTCGATCTTTATATGTCAAACAACGTCGCTGATGACGCTACTAACACTCACAACTTGTTCTTCCACAAATCTGCAATTAGCTTGGCTATCCAGCTCAAGCCTACTTACAAGATGGAAGATAGCGTTGACTTCATCGGTATCAAGTCTGTACTTCACACGATTTACGGCTTCACTGTTGAACGATCTGCTGCCCTAGTTGACCTTGAACGAGCAAGCTAGTAACCGAGTTGCCGGATCTCTAAAACCGGCACACCAAAAACAGTAAACAAAGGAACAATCAAATGTCTAGTTCTACACACGAATCAGTCATCAAAGCTTGGGAAGATAAGCTCGGTACTAAGGACGAATTTCGTCTTGAAGAAGTTACCGACGTAAAGGGTGAAACCGTTTATCATCTCATCAGCCGTAATGGTAGTGTCACCGCTGCTGCACGAAGCCTTGAAAAGCTCGAAGCACACGCTGGCGAACCATTCGTTGAAGATTTGGCAAACACTGATTTTCCTGCAAAGCCTGTTGAGTTGGATAACACCGACAAAAAGGGTGGAGCTTGGAATCAGCAAAGTGTTGCAACTCGCGATCAGCTAGTTGAACAGCACCCTGATGAGCCAACGAAAGAGGAAGCGGAACGACTAAACACCGGCCGTGGACTTGATCTATCAGGTAACGATACCGCTGGCGAGTTCGGTGCTCAAGATGACACCGCTGGCCAAGAAGCACTCGAGAATGAGCAATCTGACCTCGAAGAAGCTGGCGAACAGTCTGGTGACGAAGATGGCGATGGGTCATTGACGGATCAGGACGAACGAGTACAATAGTACCGTAACCCCGACAGTATAAACAAAACACTACCCCTCGTATAGTCATTGACAAAGCGAGGGGGTTTTGTTATACAATGGCTTTATGAAAGCATTACACGATCTAGTTGTCATTAAGATAGAAGAACAAGGAAATAAAAAAACCGCCGGTGGCTTATACCTCCCGCAAGATAAATGGGGGGAAAAGGGCAATGTTGCCGAGATTATTGATGTGCATATTGTGGATAGCGGTATTAAGGTTGGTGATCGCGTTATTATCAATCCCTATGCTGTTATGGACACACCTGAAAAAGAAATGAAGCTCATCAAGTATATTGATATTCTGGCGGTATTGTAATGGGTCGTGCTGCTCCTATTCGTAATATGCGATTCTTACGCCGTAAACCACGTGCTACAGAACTTGCGAAAGAGGGACGTGGCGAACTTACCGATCAATCTGGACGTGCAAAAGTCACGATCGACTGGAAATTAAACAAGATTGCCGAACGCGATCGAGTGTTTAAAATGACGATCAACGGTGAAGAAGCGTATATTGATCTTGAGGAATTGATGTTTTTTACACGAATGATAGTATAATTACAATAGAAAATTAAAAAAATAAAAAGGATAAAAAATAATGCAATCTGACTCAAACGGATCGATTACAGCACTGAACGCCAACCTTGCTACTGGCGTGCCAACACCAAACTCGTTCATTCAGTTGAATGTTTCCAACGGATTAGACACTGGTAACATACAAGTCACTGGTACGTGGGTGGGGACACTCATCGTTCAAGTAAGCCTTAATGGCAAAAACTGGGTAACGCTCAACGCGGCTAACTCTATTATTAACGCTAGTACACAAGCACAATCTGCAACGATTGCCTCTGCTGCACAAGGTATATATCGATTTGAGGTTTCAGGTGTAAACTTTGTACGCGTCACTGCTTCTGCGTGGACAAGCGGACAAGCTGATATTGTTCTTGCTGCCGGTCCGGGCACGGGTGTTGTCACTATAAATAACCCTCTTACATTAGGTGCTGGGACAGCCGCAATTGGTACGCTCGCTACACCTACCGGTACTGCGATTTCGGTTACTTCTGCTGCTACAACAAACGCCTCAAGCCAAAAAGCTGGTTCTGGCAACTTGTTTGAAATTACAATAAGTAACCCAACTGCCACTCCTGTATATGTAAAACTTTACAATAAAGCGAGTGCTCCGACTGTTGGTACTGACGTGCCTATCGTAACGATTACGGCTGCCGCTGCTTCTGCAACCAATAAGCCTACTGACGGCGTACTCACATTCGCTCAAATCGGTAAACGATTCTCTACCGGTATCGCTATGGCGATTACTGGTGGACCTTTGGCAACCGATACGACTGCTGCTGTCGCCGGCGTGCAAGTTTCGGGCACTTATATTTAGTGGTATAGTAAAGAAAATCCTTAAAATAAAAATGAAAGAAGAATAAGAATATGGACATTTGGCGAAATGTAGGTGAGTATCTATCTGGAAAAGAGGGCTGGATTCCCGGTCGTGATACAGCCGGTAAATTAAAACAAACAATTAGTGGTGGTGACGCTGACTGGCTACCATCTGTATCTGTAGCTGGCGGTGATAGAAGCCCTGTTGGTCCGAGTGTATTCGGCGTAGGAGCACAAGGACCGACACAAGTAAAGGGCGTAAGCACGCCTACGCCACAACAACCAACATATCAACCGACGTACCAAGAACCTGCAAATCAAGGTGTTCTTGGCTCTGATGGACGATGGTATCCATCTGCTGCCGCTGCAACTGCTGCAAAGGCTGATAAGGTGCGTAAAAGTACTCTCACCTCACAGGCGGGCTATCGTGACGCTGCAACACAGCAAGGTACTGATGTACGCAATAAATATCAAGCTGATGTACAGAAATTCCTCGCGACTATTCAAAATGGCCAAGACGATATTAACAGTGGAAAAGCAAACAACGCACTTAACCTCCGTCGCTCAATGAGCAATATCGCGGGTGGTATTCGCCAAGGTATTAAATCTGGCGGTGTACAACTCGCTAATATGAACGCGACCGATTCTGGTGCTGCTGACGCTATGGCTCGTGCCTATGCTCAAATGGGTAATCAACAGGCCGGTGACGCAAACAACGAAGCTGCACTTAAATTCGGTGAACTCGATACTACTCAGGTCAAATTAAACCGTGATCGTGATGAGGGTGTGCAAGGATTCGACCGTGAACGTGAAGCCGAAGTTTCTCGTATTCGTGGCGACCTCCGTAACAAACTTGCTGCACTTGACGCTCAAGCTGCTGCCGAGGGTGTGAATGGTGTTGTCGATATGGGTATCGTAGACGCTGTAGTTAATCAAGCTGTTTCACAATTGGCCGCTGTCGATTCAATGCGACAACGACGCCTTGGTGCTGTTAAAGCCCTTGGTATGGATCAGGTTAACCAACGTGCTGCTGAAATGGATTCTGCCGGTATGGAGGGAACTGCTCCGTTTGCTGCTGGTAATGAGGGAATCGCCTTTGGTGTCAGTGGTGAATCACCTATGGGTGCTGCTACTTCACAGCTTCCACAATACGCTCGCGACGAGGATGGCAACCTTATTGCTGCTCCTCGCAAAACTGACGACCAACTAGTAGTTTAGAAAGGATAAACTGATATGGCTCTCTGGGACGATTTCGTCAATACAATTCGTCGCAGTGTCGATCAGGTTAACCCTTGGGACAATGGGCGTAATTGGAATACGATTGACGCTGAACTGAAAAAGAAAAAAGAGGAAGAAGAACGTCGTCGCCAGCAACAGGCGGCGGCTACTCCTGTAGCTCAACAGCAATCAAATCCCGCTCCAAACTTTAGCTCAAATGCTCCGGCACAAAATCCTCAATTGCCAAATACTCAACAATTGAATTTTCAAAAGCCAAAGCAAAACTTACTTGATCCGACTGCTGCAACACCTCAACAGGAACGTACTTTTGGTGCGAACTCTGGTGCTACTCCCGGCCAACTAAAAATGCCGGACGAATTTAAGACGCCCCAACAGCGACAACTTGAAACGGTAATTGCCAATAAAAACGCTCGATTAGGTAAAGATGGTACGGTTATTGACAATCGACCATTCCCCGCTCGAGTGCCAAACGATTCATTTGCAAAAGCTAACGAAGCACTGAAACAAGGTGCAACTATTAAAGATGTTGGTAACTACTGGAAGTCTGACGCTGACGCTCTCCGTGCCGAACTTATGAAACCAAACCCTGATAAAGCTCGAGTACAGGGGTTAACTCAATCGATCAATAACCGTAAAGGTGAGATTGCCAAAATGAGCACTCAGATGTCCCGCGACGAACAGGACGAATTTGCTAAAAAACAAATGGAAGCTCGCGGCGGAAAATTCCAAAGTAACCAAAATAAAGTTGGTGATTTTCTTGGTGGCGTTGTTGCTGCACCTTTTGGACTTGTCACAAAACCGGCGGGTACTACTGCTTACCTGACTAATCAAGACGCATTCGATACTAGCGTTGCTGATATGGATCGTCGCTACCGTGCTGGTGAAATTACAAGAGCACGCCTCGAGCAAGAATTACGCGATCTGCAAGGTGGAATGATTACGCCACTGTACAAGAATAAAGAAATTAAAGTGGGCGATAGCGGTCTTGAGTTTATGGACGGCGGCGAAAAGCTCGCTAATTTTGCGGGCAATGTCATTCAACAGGGTGTCGATAGCTATGTCGGTGGTGGTACTGCTGTAAAATCTGCCCTTACTGGCGGTAAAGAAGTTGCACAGCTTGGTGTGAAAGAAATTCTTAAACAGTCGATGAAACAGGGTGTAAAAGAATCTGCCGTTACCGGTACTGCACAGACGGGTGCGGACTTACTAAAGGGCGACGGAATCACTCCTGAATCGTTATTGATGAATTACGGTGTAGACGCAGTATTAAACACCGGCGGTGAAGCTACTGGTAAAGCTGTTAAAAAGTGGGTAACTGACGCAAAGGTAAAAGACGCCACAGATACGATGAACCAAGCGTTGCGTGCTAACGGTACTCTCGACACTCTTACTGAAACCGAAGTACGTCAAATGATGGAAAAAGAAGCTACTGAACAAATTACGACTGCTACGAAGCAAGTAAATGAAAAGCGTGCCGCCACACAAGCACAGCAGACGCCTCCTGACGTTTTAAAGCCTCAAGACGAACAAATACCCAACTCGCTCGAAACTAACGTCACAGAG
>Ga0209480_10002402_pt1 | contig 12836 bp, 10 predicted proteins | sample JI61114C2DNA_FD_187501 | JGI IMG/M metagenome (GOLD analysis project Ga0209480, IMG submission 187501) | Wastewater effluent complex algal communities from Wisconsin, to seasonally profile nutrient transformation and Carbon sequestration -... | ecosystem: Engineered > WWTP > Effluent > Algae...
TGCTTAAGCCATTCTGCCCAGGCTTCTTTACTGACCGATTCCCAGATTTTTTTGCCAAGCTCGCCAGGGTAAGGAGGGTAATCCAGACCTTCAGCCTCTTTGTCTAATTTGATGCAATGAACTGTGCGTGCCATATAAAAATTCCTTTAAAGTGTTTTGATCAAGACCTGACTTTTTCGTGACCAGTCGTATTTGCTTTGTCTGGCCGGGGGAAGATCTTCTATCGTGGCTTGAACAAAGCCCCGTTTCAATAGTAATTACCGATATTAACGGTATTATAGAATATGTAAATAAAAAATTTATTGATAATAACGATATTGAATTAAATATATCTTTAATTAAAAAAAATAGAAAAGGACAATATAATGATTTAGTCAAAAAATTAGGATATAGAGAAATTGTTGATATTTTATATCAAAAAAATTCAAATAATGAATATGAAATAATTAAATATACAGAATCCGAAGAATTTAATATTATGGATAATATATTTAAATATTATTCAGAGGGTGAAAGTGTATTTATCCAAGAATTGAACCATGAATTATATGAACCAAAAGAACCAAAAGAAGGATATAATTTTAATGGATTGTTGGCAGTTGTCCACAGAAAGAAAAATAAAAATAAATTTAAAGAACATCTTATTCCTTTACGTATTGCAATTATTGACAAAGCAACTGAAATATTAATGAATATGTGCCGTAAAATTCAATTATCAGGTGGTCGTGTGTTGGCTGTTAAAATTGATTCTATTACATTCGTAAGAAGTGAATATATTAGATTCAGTAATAATCCAAATTCAATTGGGTTTGCTGATGAAGAAGAAGAGAAGGAAGAAACTCCAATTATTGAAGAAAAAAAACCATATAAAAAAGTCATTGTTGAAAATAAAGATATTGATGAAAAATATAGAAATTTTAAAAATTTTGTAATAAGAGACAATAACCCTATTGAAGAAGTTGATAATAATATTATTATTGAAGATGATCCAATTATTGAAGATAATGATATTAATAATATTAAACAACTTGATGATATAAAATTATGTTTATCATTTGATCAAGATAATAAAAAATCAAACAATAATAATAATTATTTAGTTAATGATATTGTGAATAGTGTCAATAGGACTGATAAATATAATGAACCAAAAAAAGAAGTAAAATATGAACCAAAAGAGGAAATAACTCATGATAAGGATGTTTATATATATCCAACAAAAAAAATTGTTATTGATATTAATCCATTAAATTTTAAATCATGGAAGCATGAAGCGATTAAAGCAAAAGATGCCAAATTAAATATAAATAAATATGATATTAAACAAAATGAAATATATTATGATATCAAAAATACTGAATTAATTGAAATTGAAGAAACCGAAAAAATATTATCATATGGGACATTATTCGATTGCTACGCTGGAAGTGGTAAAACATATTATATTATTCACACATTATTACAAGAAATTATAAAGCATGGACTAAGTTATATTATTGTATCCCCAAAACATAGTGCATTAAGTGAATATTATGAAAAAGAATATAACGCGAAGGTTATTCAATATTTCACCCATGCAAACCAAACAGTGAATAATATATTTAGTTCATATGATTATGTTATTGTGGATGAATGTGGATTATTGGATAATTCCCAATATGAATATATATATAAAAATATTGGTATTAATACTGTGTTATTATGCTTTGGGGATAGTGATCAATTACTTCCTTATGGTATGGGATACAATAAACACCCTTTATTGAATGATTTGATTGTTAATAAATTATTTAAATATAAAGTATGTATCAAATCTAATTTTAGAAATACATATACAAATGAAGAATATGATAATATGATGAAATTAAAATATGAATTAAAAGAATTTGAATTAAATAAATTTGGCATAATAGCAGATATTAATATATGTATTAAAAATGTTACATGTGACGAAATAAATAATAAAATAGTTGAAACATTAGGGGCATCTAAACATCATATTGATGAAGAAAGATTTATATATATAAAAAATGGTATGAGGTTTATTTCTGATTTTAACGATGTAAAATCATATAAAAAACTTGGAGAAATGGGGTTATATAATTCATGTTTTTATGAGGTTATAAATTTTGATAATACACAAGTAACTATCCAAAATGGAAATAAAAAAATAAATGTTCCTTATATTACATTATATACACATTTTAAATATGGTTACGCTATAACATTATATAAGGCGCAGGGGTTGAGTATACCATATAATAAAATAGGGTTTCATGATATTGATATGATTAAAAAAAATGGGAGGTTTTTATATACTGCATTGAGTAGAATTCAAACTTTAAAAAATGGAGAATTAAATAAAGAATATTTAAATTAAAATCATTTAAAGAAATAAATATATAGTTATATTATATAAATAACCTTTCTTATTGTTTTCTTGTTGCATTTCGTGGTTCCCAATGGGAACCATGAAATGATATTATTTATAATCTGCCCCTTATATTGTCAACTAATAGAGAGACCCCCTCACTTGCACCAATTGATATTGCATTATCCATAAGGCGGGCGTTATTTTGAAGACCATAATCCAATAATGATTTTGTGCCTACTAAATACAAAGCATGATATATATTATCACTTGGGATCATAGATCTAAGATAATTTATATTTTTCCCATACATTTGATAGGACATATCCAAAAAGAAATATTCTATATAATCCCTTGATTTCATTCGTGGGATCATCTCTTGTCTTTGTTTATCTTTTAACATAGCAAGGCCGGCAGCAGTTAATATATATATAACGGTATTTTGTGCGACTGTACAAAATTGTTCTTTATTAAATACTAAATTATTCATGTATATATTATATCTATATATATTTTTTTTGATATATAGATATAAATTAATCCTTTTCTTCTTTTTCTTCATCTGGTGGTAATGTTGGGGGTGGAGTTGGTGGATTATAAATATCTTCTTCTGTTATATTTAATTCTGAAAGTTTAATTAAAAATGATTTACTAGATACATATTTTTCGGCAACTTTAATTGGGTCGGTTGGTGGATATATTGGTTTCATTATATTTAATTTATATTCTCCTTCAAGTGAATTTTTAATATTATATGCATTCATATCATTTTGTAATTTTGATATTTGTTCATCAAAATAAGAATTCATGAGTCCCTTTGGGTATTTATTATTAATTAATTTTGTTAAATCATATGGATAATATAAAAATAATGTTAATGTATTAACTAAATTATTATCAACGATTTGGAGATTATTAAAATTAGCAGTCCCTTTCATTATTTTAAATATGGTTTCCATATTTTTCGCGAATAATTCAGTTTTTGGAAATATATATTTATTTGCATTTTTAGACTCAACCATATCATTTTGTAGTTCTAAATATACATCAATTAAAAATAACATTTGGCGATATGATTCTAATAATATATTATCTTCTAATAATAATAATGTTTTTTCTAATAATCGACCCCTTATATATACTAAATGTATTTTTCTTAATTCAACATTAAAAAACTCAATTAATATCCTAAATCGTTTTTGGGCTTCGGTTAATTTCATCATATCAACAAATTTAACCATTCTTAATATTGGTTTTTTGTCTTCAGTCATACCAAATGGTGTTTTTAATTCCAAACCTAATAATTCCTTTAATAATTTTTTAACGGAATCAATATTATTTATTGTTTGTTCATCTTTAATTGATCCCATTAATCGTAATAAATCTGCCAATTGTGCGAATAATATTATTATACTATTAAAATTACACTTAAAAGTATACATATAAGGAGAATATCCCTCTTTAATTAAATCATTATATTCATTCAATTCATTAATATATGCAGTCAATGTATCAATTATATTATTAAGATCATTAATATAATTATCATATCGTGGGCGGGATATTGTTATAGATTCATATGACGATGATGGTTGATTTCCTTCAACTTCTTTAATTCTATTTGAATAATCACTTGTAATGTCATAATTATATGATGGTAATATAAAGGATTCTCCCATAGTTAAAAATCTTTGCGGGGGTTCTGTTGGTTTTTCAAGTAGTTGTTGCATTTCTTTACTTAATGATGATACATCTAATTTTTTTAATTTTCTTTTTCCTTGTAGTATATCAGAAGGGTCAAATTTTTTTATAGGATTTGGATCTTCTTCAATTATATTTTCTTGTTTACTACTTTTTATGAATGATTTTTTTGGGGCAAAGTCTAATGGCGGTGGAGGTGGGGCATTTGGTGGTGGAGGTGGGGCATCTGGTGGGGGTGGTGGTATACCTCCTATATCTCCTCCTACATCACCACCTACATCCCCGCCTCCATCTCCTCCTCCTCTTGGTAATTCGTCAATTCTTCTATGAATTGCTTCTAAATTATCCTTATTTAATTCCATTCTTCTATTAGCATAATCAATATTTTGATCAATACGCCTATTAATAATATTTATATTTCTATTAACATTTAATGCGTTTTGTCTATTTCCAACATTAATTAAATTTCTATTAATATTAATTTGTTGGGCGAATTGGTTATTAATATTAAATTGTTGTTCTAATACATTGAATCTATCTCGCATAACAATTAACATTGTTAATAATAATGATAACATACCAACTGTAATTTTTGGATATGCAATATAAAAGGCAATATTATCAGCATATTCCTTTATTGGGTGATTTGTTGGAATTTTATTAAATAATTCTTGTTCAATATCCCAATTATTAACAACTGATTGGCCAACCCCTTGAGGTGGTGGATATAATTCCATCATAGGGGGGTTCAATTTTATCAATGGAGTAATTGGGTCATTCAATCCTTGGGGGGGTGGATATAATTCCATCATAGGAGGATTCAATTTTATCAAAGGTTTACTTAATGATGGATTATCAATATAATATGGGGGGGATGTCAATATATCCTCATTAATTACCTTTTTTTTTGTATTCATAGCAACCAATAAAATAACAAGCGAAACAGTCATTATTTTCGAGGTATTGCTTAATGTTTTTTCATTTGTCATTATATGTTATATAATAATATAACATATAAAAAATTAATTTTCTTTATTTGGATATTGTAGACCTTCCTCATCAATATGCTGTAATTCATAAGTTAATATTTCCTTTAATTTTTCAATAGGTGTTGGGTATTGGGATGGTTTATAATAAATAGATATAAATAATAAATTTAGTAATCTGTTATTAATATTTTGATATGGAATATCATCTATATTTTCTAAATCAAACGCCCTTATTAATGCTTCATTATTATCAATTAAAATTTGTTTAATTCTGTTTATATCATCATTAAATAAAGCCCTGTTTATTACAACTAAAATTATAAATTCCCTTACAGCTGGATTAACCTCTTTTAATGTATTTGCATTAATATAATTAATAACTTTTGTATATAATTTATTTACGGTCCCTATTGATAAATCATTAAATAATATGAGTTGATTAATTTGGTTGTTTTTATTATCAAATATATTTGATACATCTGGTATATTTGACATTTGAAATGATACATCCCCCTTACCAAATGTAAGCTTCCCCCATTTTGTTAATTGATCTTCAATTATTCTAATATTATTATTAACTTGTGAATTCAATTCATTATATTCAGCCCCTTCCAATAAATTTAATTTTTTCAATCTTATCAATAATTTTTTTAATGTCACAATATTACGCATCATATTATTTATTTTAATATTTAATTTATTATCGGTTTCTTGTAATATTTGAGAAAGGGGGGATATACGGTTTTTTGTTCTTGTTGACTTCTGAATAAATTGTGTAATAGTTGTATAATCCGTAACTAAATTTTCTAATAATTCATTTAATTGATTAATAATATCATTCACTTCATTTGTTAATAATTCTTCTTCTGTTGGTGGTTCTGTTATTTCTTCTATTTCTTCCTTCAATGCTTGTTCCTTATTTTCAATAATTATTTTTTCTTCTGGAGGTTGTTCTATTGGGGCATTTATAAACTCAATGGTTTCAAATGGTGCTTCTGTTGGGGCTTCTGTTTTCTCTTCGATTTGTTCATTTAGTTGTGATCTTTGTCTTAATTCAATTTCTTGGAATTTACTTCTTAATTTAATTATATCTTCATCCTTAATTGTGGCAGTTTCAAACCCTTCTGATGTTGATAATTTTACATTTGGAAACTCATAAGGATTCCCATTAATTAACATTATTTCAGATTTTCTGGCTATATTAAATAATTTTGGAGAAATATTGCCTGCTTCAGTTTTTTCTGAATATAATGGGTTATCTGGGGGAGGGTTATCATAATTTATTTGATATTTTTGTGGTGGTGGGGGTGGTCTATTTCCATATAAATTTTTATCTGAAAATTTATGTGATGGTGGTGGTTTTTCTATATTTTTAAGACGGGATTCTTTTGTTATTTTTCCTTTAAATATTGTTGGTTTTGTGAATGGCTTTGTATGTCTAATAATATTTTGAACACCCCCAAGAATATATAATAATCTTGTTATTGTTGTTATTAATACTGCAAGTGTAGCAGATGCAACAATATAAAAACTTGTATAATTAGAATAAACAGTTAAAGAAGATGGAACGTCAAAATTTCTAACATCAGGAGGATTTGTTGGACTTGGTGGGAAGGTTGGTTTATCAGTTGGCATGTTGGTGAAATCTGATTTAGTAGGTTCATTATCTGGCGCTTGTGTTGGTGCTTTTGTTATTGCTGGGGTTGGTGTTGGTTTTCCTTTTGATGGAAAGGATGGAAGTGTGAATTTTGGCAATTTATTTAATGCTGTCAAAATTATCATAAGGGACAATATTATAATTTGGGATGTCCTATTAAAATATTGAGGTTCTTCCTTTGTTTTTTCTTTAGAACTCATATTATATTGTATATATAATATAAGTTTACAAATTATTTTTTCAATATTGCAAATCCTAATAATAAGAATAGAGCCATTAATATATATTTCTTATTCATTTCCTTCTCCTTTTTTGGTGTTGTTGCATTACCACCCATAACAGGCACTTCGGTGTTCTGTGATTTATCAACATTATAAACAACATCTTTTTTTATTTTTTCCCTACCTGATTTTACTGGTTTAATATTTGTTTGTATGGTTGGCATTTCTGGAACATCTGCTTCGGTTGTTTGTGGATGTGGTATTGGTTTAATATTTGATCCATCCCCTGTAATTTTTCCCAATGTTTCTCCGTTTATTGGGGCAGGTTTTCCGCCCATTTTTTTATATTCATCTTCAATTGTTGGTCTTTTATTATTTAATTGAATAGGTTCTTTTTTTCTTCCCATGTTATATATTATGTGTATATAATAATTATAATTGATATTATATTTATTATATTATTGACTAAATGTAATACTTCCATCGCCATTTATTTTCAGACAGCTGTAGGATGCCGCGAAAAAATCGTACTGGAGATTATGGGGGTTCACAGATAACTCAACATTGTACTGCAAACTGAACCCAGCGAGACTTGCGGAGACCCCTTGTACGTATGAACTAGGATCTTTATCTTCTAAAACATTACTATCTTGCATGAATGTGAAAGCTGAAACAAAATATTGAGGCCAATTGTAAAATATATAATGTTCATGGTCTGGCATACATCCCAAATATGATATTAGCTCAGTGGCGCTCGAAATCACTGAATTATTTTTATCAGCAGGGATGTACATATTATTGATTTTTACATAATTCGACACCAATGAGTTATATCCTTCATATTTTATATAAACATCGTTGACATTAGCCGCAAAATTTGCGCTATTTCTTGCGACAGCTATCAGACCAGCCAAACAAATATATTTAAATGATAATTGAGAATTAAGACGGAGAACCCCTACAGTTTGGGAAGTGTTTTGTTCAAGATGGTAATTAATAAATGGTATACATAAATTTTTTTGAATTTGTGATTTTATAGCGGATGAAAGGGATTCGTCAAGTTGTAATTCGTCATAATGCCATTGTAAATTATTAATAGTTAATTGTGGATTTGTTCCATCTGTTTCAATCGCTAAAATAGAATCATTAACAGTTAATTCAATGGTTAATGTGGTTTGTATAAATTGAAGAGGTAGAGCCCTACTCAATAATTTCAATGTATCCCCTAAATATACACAATATATTTGTCCATTATTGGCTTGGCCGTTTCTTGTGCTGGTATCTCCAGTACCTCTTATGACTGCATTGGTTGATTGAATTGTTCCCATGGATTTTGTTAATTGAATTATACTATCAATTAAAGGTAAATTATCAACAAGGCACACTTCAGTGCTACCAAATAATATTCTTGCGCGAATGAAATTTGTTGCGGCGTTCCATCTACCCCTTAAATAAGTCCCTCCAGTGGCTGATATGGTTGTTGTGAATTGTAGATAATGCCTTGAAAAATCAATAAAACTGCTTGGAAATCTAAAACGGATTATATTCCCCGGCTTATACCCATTTTCTCCAGCTTCTGGAACTGTGAATTGTGATAAATATCTTGTCGTGACCCCACCAATGCGGCCGGTGGATTTAAATAAACTATCCAAATTTTCAGGAATGAAAACATTATTTTGAAGTATATCCATATTATATATATTATACATACATATTATTTTATCTAATACTATATTATATTAACATGTCGAAAATAGTAACATTATATATTAATTCTAAAAATAGAATTTCGGGCACATCAAGTGATTTTATATTTAATATTTTACCTTATGGATTGCGTAATATTAGAAGTTATAATATTAAAAATGTATCAATCCCATATTCTTTTTATACAACATCATATTCAAATAATAGTGGAACAGGTGCCCAATATGTCAAGGTAATTGATCAAACAGGTTTTATTGAAAGGACAATATCCCTTCCATTTGGAAATTATGCATATTCAGATATTACTGATATATTAACTTCAGAGTTAAACAGTAGCGGATTAACTGGCACTTATACAGTTTCATTCAATACACATAATAATAAATTTACTATATCAAATAGTTCTGAAACATTTGGGATAAATTGGGCTACAAGTCAATATCCAGATCAACCCGATTATAAAAAATTATCTTACGTCATGGGGTTCAATAATGTTAATCTTGATTTAGCCAGTTCATACACAAGTGCATTCAGTAGTAACCTTTCTGGGGGGATGAACTGTTACATAAAAAGTTCATGTTTATCATATATGTTAACTTCATATTTTGAAAATAAAGGGGATACTGTTATATGCACTATCCCAATAAATACCAATCCTGGGGGTGTTATAAATTATTATGACCCATTGACATTATCACAATTCAATCAAACAAATTTTATAAATGTTTTTGACTTCCAATTGGTGGATGAATATAATAATATCATTGACTTAAATGGTCTTGATTGGTCTTTTAATATTGTTTTCTTTTGTGATCCATATTAATTATTTTGTTGATATGATATATATATGATTAGATATATCATATCTATTATTAATTATTATATACACATAATATATAATGAGTTTAAGAAATTTAAATAATGGTTATGTTCTTGTGAGACAAGTTGGCCAACGTGGAGACCCTGGGATAGATGGCACACAAGGACCACAAGGCGAACAAGGCCAACAAGGTATTCAAGGGGAACAAGGGGCTACTGGTCCAACTGGTGCAACGGGTCCAAGTTCTATTAATACCAATATAACTTCCCCACAATTAAATGATTTATTAATGTTTGATTCAACAAATTGGATTAATAAAAAATACTATTCATATTTTAATAATATATTCACTGTTTCAAATTCAACAGCTACAGCACAGGTCAATAGTGTTTATTATTGTATAGGTAATTCTAATATAACAATACCACTCGCCACCGCAAGAGGCCAAAATATAAAAATTGTATCAAATGGATTCACAAATTTAATATTTAATGGATTCGCGGGGTTATTATATGGATTGTCATCCAATTATAATTTTACATTAATTACAGCGGATGAATATAATTTTATTGAATTAATATCATCCACTTCAACATTATGGCATGTACACACAATGTCTGGGCGTTGGATAAATTCAACTAATAATAGGGTTATTAATCAACCTTATCTACAAGATCTAACAGATACTAATATAACAACTTTTAACGATGGGGATTTATTATCTTTTAATAATGCTACATATAAATGGGTGCCAAAAACATTATCATTATCATTATCCGATTTAAATAATACATCAATAACATCAGTTCAAAATAATGATATATTAACTTATAATAATGTATCTACTAAATGGGAAAATAAAAAATATTTAGGGTTATATAATACTACATCTATAATAACAGCTACAACAATAACTCCCACATATAACATTATATATTATTCTAATGCTGGTACTTTTAATATGCCTTCATCAATAGAGGGGCAATCTATCAAAATAATAAATATACAAGGAACAACATGTACAATTAATTTCACCGGTAGGATTTTATATCATATATCAAATTTATTCAATATTACTATTACAACAACCGACGCCGCAGAAATTGAATTAATTGGATATGTGGGGGGTAATCATTGGGTTGTGAATTATATAACCGGTAGGTGGACAAATTCACTGACTGGTAAATATTTAACACAATCAATGGCACAGATAGAAGATTTAAGAAATGTTAATATTACATCCCCATTAAATGGCCAAAGTTTAATATATGATTCAATCTCAAGTAATTGGATAAATAAAACCCCATCTTCTGGCTTAATGTCATTTAGTTCAGCAGCTAACTTTCAACCCAATAGATATTTATTATATCAAGGTTTACAACCTGCAGAAAATAGAGCGCAAGTGTTAATATCTGGTGATAAATCTTTTTATAATTTTTATATGGCTATTGCTTCACCTGTCGGGGGTGTGAATACTGTGAGCGTTTCAGTAAGAAAAAACCATACAACTGTATTAACATTAACAATAACAGGCACTGCAACCACTGCCACCGATCCAACTATTATTTTATTTAATTCTGGCGATTTGCTTTCATTATTAGTTTCAGCAACTGGACTCCCAGCGGCTTCAACTTTATGGGTTGCATTCAATTATTAATAATATTGTATAATTAAAATATTATTATATAATATATATGTCTTATCCAATAACAATAACATCATCAACATACACCATTGATACAGGGTATAATATTTTTTTTTGTGATTGCACCTCGAATAGTATCACCTTAGAAATGCCCGAATTATTATATGATTGTATAAGATTTTTAATAAAAAGGATTGATACAAGCTCAAACACATTAACATTAAATATTAATACATTTGATTATATTGATATTGAAAATTCAAGCAGTCCAATCACATTTGCCCCATATGATTATATTGAAATAATAAGCTATAACTCACAATGGTGGATAATAGATAGATAATATATATATTATTTTGTATAAGTAATATATATATCAATGTCAAGAAATATAAACGGATATAATTATTCTTCGGGTGGATTTTCGGGCATGACTGGTCCCGCTGGTCCAGTGGGTCCGGCTGGCCTCAATGGTACTAATGGATTAAATGGATTGAATGGGGCAACTGGGGCAAAGGGTGATAAAGGTGATAAGGGTGATAAAGGTGATACAGGTGATACAGGAGCAGTGGGACCAACTGGGGCAAGTGGAGCATTAGGGGGTGCAAATATTTTTAATAGCGATGGCACAATAACTGGCGACCGTTATGTGAGTGCTGGAATTCAAAGGAGTACATTACAATTTAAAGATTTCAATATAAATTTTAATTCAATAAATTGGAGTAGAGATTTTACAAATCAAACAAATGGTAATTATAATACTTTAAATATGAATTCAAACGGGGATTTATATCCTGTTTATCCTTCACAGTCAAACGCTTCCCGATATGTTTCAATTGATAGTCTTGTGACTGTTGGACAATCATGTGAATTTTATAATATTACTTCTACAAATGGACTGCCTTCATTTAATTTAAATCTTACTTTATCAATGGGCAATGATGTCCAAACATATCAAGCCAATTATAATATATTGATTGGTAAAAACACAACACCATTGACATGGTTAATAATTGAACCAATAAATATTAATTGTAAATTAGGAATGTATCAATTAGAGGGATATTATGATAATATTAATCTAATTGTAAAATTGCGCTTGGTTATGATATATAATGTTATGGCAAATCTTCCAATATTAATATATATTCATTCGTATGATTTTAATAAATCAGTATTACTTCCATATATATATAATACAGTTGCCCCAAGTGTTATTTATGATAATGGAAATAAAAAAATAATTTCAATAAATAAATCAGCTTTATCATTAGGAACAACTATATGTTTTAATGAAAATTGGAATTATACCCTTGGACGTAATATAAAAATATCATATTCTTGTACATTGACTTCATTCAGTCCATCTGTTGAAAGTGTATTAATATTATATATTAATGGGAATGAAATAAGGCGCACAGCTATGCGAACCCCTATTTTTAATAATTCAGTTATAACAATATCGGATATAATATTTATTGATGCCAATCCATTATTAATTATAAATCATCTTAATGAGGGAACAAATACATTATCATTATCTCAAGATCCTACATTATCCCCAGCTATTCTGACATTTTCAGGATATCCTTATTATTATCAAATTGAATTATATTAATATATAATATATATGTATAATGGTTATATAAAGAGTAAATTCAGATTAAATTATATTTAATTGGGGATTGGGGATTGGGGATTGGGGATTGGGGATTGGGGATTGGG
>Ga0209480_10002403_pt1 | contig 12834 bp, 12 predicted proteins | sample JI61114C2DNA_FD_187501 | JGI IMG/M metagenome (GOLD analysis project Ga0209480, IMG submission 187501) | Wastewater effluent complex algal communities from Wisconsin, to seasonally profile nutrient transformation and Carbon sequestration -... | ecosystem: Engineered > WWTP > Effluent > Algae...
TACCCACTACGAGATTTGCAAACAGTGGCTTGAATTAAACATGAGGCGGCCAGTGCTTAACGGCATTTTAGAGCAACGAGAAACACTGATTAGTTTTCAACCAGCCTTTTCAGCCACAGCGGAATTGATAAACGGTGGCAAGAGTATTCGCTTAAGTTCTCCGGCTTTACTGGGCCGAAAAGCTGTTTTCCGTACCTACAGCACAGACTGGGTAGAAGCGAAGAAACACGGTCATGAGCATATAGGGCTGACACCAGCAGAACAAAAAGCAACAGGCAATTAAGTAGCCCAGCATCCCTTATAACACTCTCAAATCAACCAATCTCAAGCGAATGTTCGTGATTACCGCCTGCCCTTGCACTAAAACAAAGTAAACTAACACAATGATAAAGCTCCTAACTCCCGTCGCGATATCAGCGTTGAGCTTATGCGGCATCTCAACGCCGGCAAAGGCTCTGATCAAAGTCACAGCTATAACTATTGGCGCGGCAATCAGCACCGCCATCGCCCTCACAACTCCATGCCCGGCGACTGCGAAGGGCAAAATTATACCGATTGCAGAGTGGTGGCACAGCATAAGATATTCGCCAGACGGCAACAAAGTTGCTTTGATCACCCCACCGCCACGATGGTTTGAGAAACACAATAACCCAAAGGGGAAAGCTTACAATCGCCAGCTTAATGCCCCTAAAAAGTTAGTCATACTAAACGCCAAAGACTTTTCGCTCATAGCCGAAATTGATTACAACGCACGTCCAACCTGGTCGCCCAACAGTAAATATATCGGTGTCAATGACTTCAGGACAATGAGCACTAGTCCACGTCGGTTTCTAGAGCTGGGCATTTACGAGAGCAACAATGGCGCCAAACTTCTATGTATAAATGATGCACCAGCTGGTGCCTATGCCTGGTCACCAGACAGCCAGCGTCTATTCTTGACTCGCCGCGAGTCATTGAGCATATTTGACATTGAGAAGAAAGAGGAAACCTTATTACCGTTCAAGACCGGCGAAAACGATTTCCAGTGGCCACAATGGTCTCCTGACGGGAAATTGATAGCTGCAAGTTTAAGCACCAATGCTGATGGCGAGCAAAGCAAAGTCATTCGAATCTGGAACGCAAATAGCAAAAAAGTAGATGCTGAAATCAAACTCAAAGATGACATCAGAATGCTTGCTTGGTCGCCGAATGGCAAGCTTTTGATTTACAGTGAGCCTCTAGCTATTCAAGTCATTGATGCAATCTCAAAAGAACCAATTACAACCATTGAGACAAAAGAGACGGAAGCAATAAGATTCGGCTGGTCCCACGACAAGACAAGATTCTCATACAGAGACCGCGGTGTCTTTCATATTCTCGACGCAACGACAATGAAAGAAACCGCGCGGATAGTCGGTCCGCCGGTTGAGTATCTAGGTAACGGTCAGTACATCGACATTGAATGGAGTCCTGACGACAAATTCATCCTAATTTCGTACCAACACACCGCCGCCATCTGTGATGCCCAAAGCGGCCAATTTCTTGGTTATAAGACATGGCCAGACGCAATAGTGAAGACTATTTCGCCAGACCAAAAGTTGCTCATAATTCAAAGTGCCAGTAGTCCAACGGTGGGTGAGCCACTAGAGCTACCTCCCGCTCAAGGAAGTAGCCCTTTTAGAAACGGGACGATTGGCACTCCGACCTGGAACTAAACCGGCACCCCGATGCAACAACTGAATTCTAGTTACCCTTGCCATCCAGCACAGCGTCGACGGCATCTTCAATAGGCAGAGTGTTTCGCGAATCCACGGGGCCGTTAATGCGAGTAGCGACAACGTTTTGCTCAGTCAGGATGAGCGTTTGTGGCAGCATGTAGTAGGGGTTATTCACACGGTCGCCAACAAACGACTTGAATAACGCAAAGTTTTTTGCATCTCCAGTGACCACAGTCAGTGAAGATTCATATGGCTTTTGAATAGCCCTATATTCTGCAGCGTCCTCCGCACTGATAGGTCGAGGCTTGCGTTCCGTCAGAAAAATTTCCTGAGGCACCTTAAAAGCCAAGATAGACACCTTGTCGCCAGGATACTTAGTCCTAACGGATGCTAAAGCCATCAGCATGTCTACCGAAAAGGAGCCATCTTCAGGAACGAAAGCAACGACTTTCACCGAGCCTTTAAGCTTAGCAATTGTCACTGGTTTGCCATCGCTAGTTACCAACTCCGCGCGCAGAAGTCCTTCAGGCAAAGGCCTATTCTCAGCAATTATGTGTTCCTCATTATCTTCTTCAGTTTTAATCGCCTTTGCGCGCTCTTCTAGATTGAGCGGTTTGCCATTTAAATGCCGCCAGAACAACTCAATTATTAGTGATGACATATTGGCACCGTTGGCGATGCCCATCTTGTTGAAATACTTTGTAAGCGGATTTCTTTGACGAAGCCCCCATTCATTCCGCAGACCCATCCCAAGTGATGGCCCGCCTTGGAACATAAAAAGCTTATCCTCAGTGGTGTTCTTAATATTCGCTATATCATCCGCACTCAGCATTTTAGATAAGGCTTCGAAACAATCATCAATATTGCGAAGTACTTTTTGATCTTTCCATGGATTACCATCAGTTCCTTTTTCAAAGGCAAGCAGCCCTGGCTGCAATCTAACTGGCTCGAAAACTACTGCTTCGTTTGGTTTACACAGTGCCAGCGACTTTCCATCAGGCGCCCAGCGCACAAGATAAAAATCAGAATCAAATTTCTTGGCGCCTACATATTTGCCAGTAACAGCACTGTAGACTGCCCGCACGCCGTCTGCTCCCCCCACTAGAAGATAGTCACCTAGCGGTGACCATTGAACGTGGAAACGCCCCGTCTTCTCCGCCTCGGCAACGAAGCGATCTTGCATTTTGCAGGTATCAAATATATGAAGGTCTGCACCTTCACCGCTATAAGCCAAAAGCTTTCCGCCAGGCGACCACTCAAACTTAACTTGGCCATGGGTCGCTGGGGTAAGAACCTTCAACTCCTTCAAAGTGGTGCCATCAAGAATATGCAGTGCGTCGTCACTGTAAGCAAACAAATTCAAGCTCTTAGACCAGCCGATGTTCTCGATAGGGGTTTTGGTTCTTAACGAAAGAAGCTGTTCTCCGGTTGCGGAGTAAAGTCTTAAAACTTCTTTAGGCCAACCGGCTGCTCGAGAGAGCGCGTGTGCAACCTTTGTACTATCAGCAGACCAGGCAAGCTTAGGGTAGATCCAGTCTCTCGGCTCAGGAAAAGTAAACCGGTGCTTCTTGTGGGCAACATCCCAAACCCCGGCGCCGGACGCTATTAACTCACCATTCGGCGACCAAGCAATAGCACCATCGCTACGAACCGGCAGAACCACTTCTCCTGAAGCAAGACTATAAATACTGTTACCGGCAGCGATCATCGTGTCGTCGGGCGACCAGTAAGCATCTCTAACCTTAGGAATTCTAATCGGCAAAACTTCATTAGACGGCACCTTAAGGATGAGAGTTTGCTCCCATTTGGCATTGGGCTGAGCAGAAGGATAATGTGGCTTTGGCCAATTAACTTTAACAAAGCGTCCATTATGCGACCACACGGGAATCCCGGCCCATTCTGAAGGCGGTAAAATCTTTGGCGGTTCTGGGTCAAGACACTGGCCGGGCAGGGCAAATAGGACGGCCGTCAAAGAGAGGCAGATAGCACAAAAGAGAGAAGCAAAGGTGCGATTAGAGACGGTAGAGATTGTTAATTCGAACATTCCGCTCATCTTACCGCCTACAACAACTATCGAAGAACCTTAGCGCTCAATGCTGTGAGTGTAAGCAGCTTATGATGCTATAACAGTTAGAATCTGACATGGCTTTCCCGGTATTATTGCATTCTATGGCAGCTTCGTTCCCCTAGACTGAAGTTAATATAGCCGTTCACAAGGTGATTTATAAACCAAACTTGGATACTAAGCCAAAAAAACGAAAATTATTGTTATTCATCGTAGGCAGTCATCTCTGCCTAACAGTTACTCTTTCCGAACGGCCTGATAGCAGTTTGTGTTTTGCCCATGAAGCGAAAACCCAAAGCGTCAATGCCGATAACAACCTCAACAATCAACTACAGTGCCAGCCATGCGACAAACAGAGATTCACGAGAGCAAAGAAAATACTCTCCAATCTCGTCATTCAGCCGTGCTCCGACAAAGAAGCACTTGTGGATAAGCTCATCAAACTCAGCAACAACAATATCGAAGTTTCCAGCAAATTTGTGGACGCAATTAAGACCGGTCTCAGGGCCTATCCAAAACCAATTCTGACTCTCCTTACCAACAACAAATACGAGGTACATCTAGGCAATCTTGTGACCACTTGCTTGCCAGGCTTAAAAGGGGAGCACCCCAAAGGCTACTTATCAGAAGATGCCAGCTACGATACGGCCGGTGCAGTTTTTGCCCGTAGAAAAAAATGGATAATTATTGGCGAATACAGTTATCGAGGAAAAGACCTCATACCAACACCAGAGTATGAACACACAGTGCAGCACGAAATCGGTCACGCTCTCGATAAACTTCTAGGCTATCCGTCTCACTCGGTTGAGTTCATCGAATGTTATCAACGCGATAGTAAACTCATACCAGCGGAGAGGAAAGCATACCTAAGGTATTTTTTACAGCGTGGCTACAGCGGACCGCAAGAAACATTCTCGGAGCTTTTGGCCTCGAAATACGGAGATCCACTGGACACGAGGACCTTTCACCTATCTACGGCGTTTCCCCGCTGCTCAGCACTTTTAGAAAAACTACTTCCAGAAGCCGAGAAGGAAGTGACTATCGAGCAGAGCGAACAGCAACAAATATACGCACCGACAAGTAAGAATGATCTAGTGAATACCTCTAGAAAATAGGATCGATTGCGAACGCTCCAGCACTAGCCCCTTGCACAAGCCGCGGAAAGTCTGTGATATTTGAAAATGCCAAATCCCGACTAGAAGTAATTCCAACCTTAATTCCAAGAAAAGGCAAGATTCTAAAGCCAAAACGGGCTGCGCTAGATAAACCAGACAACCCAATATAGCCATAAATGTGGTGGCAATCTTCACAGCCAATCTACTCTCAGAATTCGCGGATTCACTTCATGCATTATACTTGCAACCTGAATCTACCACCCAAAGAACAATCACTGCTATTGGCAGCACCACCAGGCGTGCTTCAGACTTAACAGACTTTCCCTAAACTACTGCAATTACTGTGGGAAACCCATGCAGCTTTATGTTTGGTGAACATTTGACTGGACACACTCTGATTTTGCTAGAATTGGCCGGAGAAATTGGAGAAACCATTCATGCTGCGAACTTTGTTTTTAATTGTCGCTTTAGTTTGTTCATTGTCTGCGGCCTCAGCTAAAGATGCTGCATTTGATAGTTTTTGGAGTGATTTTAAATCGGCCCTTGCCAAAAACGATAAAGAAGCAATTTCCAGCTTATCGAGTTTGCCTTTTGAGTCTTATGACGGAAAACTGAACAAGGCGCAATTCATCAAATACTGCGACAAACTTTTCTCGAAGAAAACCAGAGATTGCCTGGTCAAACAAAAGCCTTTAGCTGACAAAAACAACTACTGTGTTTTCTGCGGCGAAGAAATATTCTACTTTGAAAAAGTAAAGGGCAAATATTTGTTCACCAGCATTGGTCCCAACGATTAATAGACTTAGGATTCAGTAGTCAGAATTTCGCGGCGTACGAGAAATTCTGACTCTTAAAATTCTAGCTCTTAGAAATCTGCCATATAGTCAGGCCCCCAGCCGAACTTTCTTAAAATTTGGCGTTCATTCTGTTGCACTACCGATTGTGCTCCGATACCGCTGGCACCGACGCCGACGCTTACTTCGCCGCTGTTATAGTTGTTGTAACGATCTGTGGCGCTATATCCGGTGCCTGCTCTTACATCTAGCTTTGGTCCGACCTGTGCGCCTACATTGAAGCGAGCTTTCTCTTCTCCCGAGTCGGCGCTGATGTGTACATCCGGATTGATCACTGAATTATTTTTGGTGTTGATGTCGGCGCCTGCTCCCAGTGAAGCCTCACCTAGATTTGTTCGGGCACGGCCGCCGAAAGATGAATCGTCATTGAGATTGGCGTGACCGCCTGCTTGTACACCAACTACCTTAGCCAGGCCTACGTCGCCTTTATAGCCGTTGTTGAAGCCGTCGTCGCCTACACTAGATTCAAATGTATGGCGGGTATGTGCAAACAATACTTTGGCGCCGGTGTCAGCGTGAACACTGCTTTTCGGACCGAGATTGGCTTTTACTGCAGCGCCTGTGTCTACCAGCTTTGCGGCATGAACGCGGCCGCCCACATCGCTGTGCAGGCCATGACGATCGACGCCTACACCGACGCCGCCTCGCGCACCGATGGGGCCGAGATTGACGCCAGCATCTACTCTGGTTTCTTGACCGATCTCGGCGCCTACTTTAGCAATACCGATGTTGACACCAAGTGACAGAGAATGATTGCGGAAGCCAATCTTGAAGAGTCCGAGGTTGAGACCGTGAAATTTGTGCTCTGGCTCGCTTGCTCTTTGCTCAGACTTTGGCGGGCATGCTTCTGGTGCTGGCGCTTGCTGGAAAGCTTCTCGTGCTGGCGCTTGCTGGTAAACTTCTTGGCTCAGTTTTTCACTGGCGCAAGCCTGTTCGTTGGTGGCAAAATTTTGAGTGTTGTCCATTTGATTAGCATCACACTTATCTGAATGATTGGCCATGATTTAGAACACCGTTGCGAGGGGGGATGCATTCAGAATAGCCATTGGACAGTGCGTTGTACATGGTCGGATTACGACATATTCGCAGCGTTTTTCGTCGCCTATTTCACACTCGTGTCACAATTGCGTGTAACGAGCGAACGTTGATTTCAGCAGCACCACTGGTGGTTTTGGCGAAGCGAACTAATTTCAAGCACTCAAGCGGGATTCCATCTGCTCACAGTTCGCTTGAATAATTTCTATCGCACGCTCAGCGGCTGGGTGAGACCAGCCATCTGCTTTCATGCTGTCGTACTCTTCTTGCATTTCTTGCGGTAGCTCCGCCTTCCCGTACGGTAACAATAACCTGATCTGGGCGAACTTGGGCTGCAAATCTTCCTTGACGGGAAGATTTGATTGCGGCATTTCGCTGCACCCTAGTGGCTCAATCAGGGATCAATGGAATAATCTTTTCAGAAATGAGTTCAAATGCCATTGCCGGATCATAAGCGAGGCCAGTTCTGAGCAAGGAGGCAATGTCCGTCGTAAATCGCCGATCCAAGAGCTTCTCTTCCAAATTTGCTAGCAAGTCTCGCCGCCGAATTCTGCCCTTGCCATGCTCCATATATTTGCCGAAGCACATCACCATTTGCTGTGGGTCGCAATCACAATTGACCAGCGCATACCAAAGGTCAAACAGGTCTCGCCCTTTCCGACGCTGATAGAGAGCCCGGATCTTCGTCCCTAGCAGTTCGTCTAGTGCATATGTCCGCACAGTTGCACTGCCCTCAAACCAGTCGGAGTGAACGGTAAGTGGCAAGTCTTGGTATCCGAGCACAGAAAAATTCTCAACCATATTAATCTCAATTTTCAATCGCATCGGCACGGCAGGCTCAGCCTCAGACTTAAAACGATATAAGAGTTTGATCCCAACTTCAGCAACTTCACGCTTCGGCACACCCAGCCATGGATCGAGCTTCTCGCGAATCAAATCGAACAAAGGTCCAGCTTTGCCGGAGGTAATCTTAACGAGGTCTATATCCTCGGAGTAGCGACTACCGCCCGAGAAGTAAAACTTATTTAGTACGGTGCCGCCGCGCATTGCCACTAGTTCTCTCGCGCGGTCATCGCCAAACAATTCTGCCACTGCCCGCGCTAATACCAAGTCCTGCTCGACCTGAAGGTCGCTACTCCAGGGCGCTTCTGACCGCCACGCATCAATATATGATTGAGGGATCATGCCTCTATCTCAAACTCCTCATCGGCCTTTACTCGCCACCGGTAATCGACAACAGCACTTTCTGCTGATTCATCTCCCGTCAATAAAACCAAGCGAGGCCGTTGCTCAAGAAGCCACTTCGACAAAGGATCTGATAATTTGTGCTTGCCCAACTTGTCTAGAATGAAGCCAAGTCTTTGAACAACCGACAGTTCAAATCCAGGCGCAGCCTTAAGGAGTTCGCGAGGCCTCATATGCTCAGCAAGTTCCGATATAACAACGGCTACAGTGCTCAAGCCACCAAGTTCAAATGAATATCTAACAAGATCCAGTGCGGTAGCGTCTGGCGAGGAAACTTGCATGTAGCCTGTTCGAGTCTTATGTTTGGTGATTAGTGTTTTGGCAAAATTGCGCTTAGCGAAAAAGCGAAGTCTCGTCCGTCCGCACTCTATCATTCTGTGCGAGCGCTCAGTTACGACTTGGAATTCCTGTGGGCGATGATGCGCTGCTCCGTATAACTCTGCTGCACTCAAAAGGGCGACATAGTATGGCTCCCCTGCGAACCTCATCATCTCGTCAATAAACCAAGTCGCTGGCAGGCACCCAGCAACACGATATTCCGGCGGAACAATCACGTAGAACCCTTTGCGGGGAGTAGAGATGGTACCGTGCTTACGCAGCCTGCTCAGGGCACGCTCGACTGCCTTCTCCGATTTACCAGTTTCCGACACTATGGTCTGGCCAGAAACGGAATACCGTCCCTTTGCCTGCAAATCCTCAATATAATCGGGTATATTCACTGTTTCTCTTCACCATATCGCTTGCACTCGCCCCCTAATTGCGGGGGTTAACGCATACGCTATCGCAGTCATCATACCACAGAAAGAGGGGGAGAGCGCAATGGATTTGCATATCGGATAACTGACTCATAAGGGTTCCCTAGAGCAGAGTGCTCGTGGCTCTTTAGAGGCGGTCTCAGCTTCATTCCTTCTTCAGCACTCTAACTTTCAATTTTAGTTCAGCCCAAAATCCCGCCATACTGGCTCCAGAAGCTACCCTTCAGACTGTGGGCTTTACGCAGCTGGCTGACATAATCAGCATGAGGCACAAGGTCTTTCCAATCTGCGATTTTCTCAGACATGGCATCGAGTTTGCGCAGATATCCAACACCGTGATGATAAGACTTCGAATAACCTTGTTGCAGCAGCTCATCAAGCACCACTCGATATAAGAAACTGGCCATGAGGTGGCGCTCGTTGAGTTCCATTCCTTGAGCAAGTGGCAAAATGTTGGCGTACAGACCGCGTTTGAGAGGCACCACATGTTGCCAGAGATATTTCTCGGCATCATCAATGCGTTTACCATTTAAGAGAAAATGGGCATCGGAGTAAGTCACGCCATGCACGGCAAAGATTTCGGCCATCTCTCCGTCGATGACCTCTTCACGCTTGCTTTCACCGATGGCCCGCAAAAGCTCCTCGAAATTGTCTTCGCTGCGCACAGACTTGAACAACTTCCAGGCCTGGGCAGCCTCCTCATCTTTCATTTCCAGCGCTTTGTAAACAGCGAGCAGCAATTTGTTATATTCGGTTTGACGATTGCGGGTGGCGTCGACTTTCTTCAGCAAGACTAGCGCTCCGGAAGCGTCGCCGGCGTCTAAACGCAAACGCGCAATTTCGCAAATGTCTGCGGTAGACAATGTGCTGCTACCGGCAAGACGAATTTGCTCGAGCAGATCGAAATCCTTGATTTGTATTGCCAGCGATTCTAAAGCATACGACCACTTCGCTTCATCAGCCGGATTACTTTTAACAGCGCTCTGCATGCGCTCAATCAGCATGCGCACTTTTTCTTCAGGAATGTATTCAGCAGCACCGTCAAAAATATTCCAGCGAGAGCCGATTGCGTCTTCGTCATAAAGACGGAACAATTGGTGACAGAGCCACTCTTTGTCGGTGCATCCGCTGCCGTAATGAACGAGCAATTCGACGGCATCGTTTTGAAAAATGCGCGAGAAAGTGCCGTCATCGTTCACGTTATTGAAGACATAATGATCGTTTTCAATAAAGAGAGTGGTCAATCTGAACCCTTCAAAGCTGTCGTGCACACTAAGGCTGAGATCGTGCAACAAAAATTCCAGTCGCTGAATAAAGACAATTGGCCCGGCGATATCGGCTTCTTCGTCGTAAACGCAGTTGGCGATGCGCTCTTCTAGGCGAGCAACATTGGCGGAATCATCGGAGACTATTCGCTCAACGGTTTGGTCCGCTTCATCTGTGAGTAATGCCAGTTCGAGGATGACATCAGCGAGGGCCTCGGCGCCAAGTTCGATCAGTGCCGTGCGGCGATCGGCATCATTTGTTGTCATTGGTTTCCTTTTCTGGCGCTAAATTGTCATTGCAGGCGCTCTGATTATACAGTGCCGGCCCTGCTCAGGCACGAATGCCCAAGCCGCGTGCGCGACAGCTGCTTTGAGACGTGCATTTCCAAATATGCGAAAAACCCAATAGCGATAGGCTGGCTCAACGGCAAGAAGATGTCATCAGGCGGTTGATATCGGAAGCACGGTCTTAGCGAGAGTCCAGCCCTCTGGGTATAATCAATTATCGCCCCGGAGCAGACATGTCAGACCTCGAACCCAAACGGAAGCTAGAACACAACGAGAAGGCCCTGGAAGGATGCCGCATGACTGAAGAGAAAAAGAAAGGGCTACACGCCAGACGGATCGATGGGTCACGGACATTCAGTATCAGTTCCCGGCAATGACGACTACGAATATCTACGCAAATTACACAAGCTGGAAACACCCGGCGACGCGAGCACCGTTTTCAAACGATTTATTGATGGGGCATGGGTCGTTGTGGAGGACCAGTAAGACAGGAGTGATTGAGGCACTCATTGCGGATGCCCGTTCAAAGAATGGTCGACATATTGCCTGAAACTCCAGAACAAATGCTTGGTACATTCAACAGAATTCACAAGAAAATTTTCATAGCTGAATGCGCATTCAACTGGTATCGCCACGAGCAACCCAGGTTCTCACAAAATGAAGAGAGCATTTCCAGATTGCTTACGCCTTATGTAAGGGACACCACAAAGTGACTGATGAAAAAGATACAAAAGATCCTCTAGACGACTTGATTGAAAGGTTTCTGGATGCTCCACGAAACACTCCTGAACAGGTTGAAGAATCGAGACGCAATCGGGAGGCGTTACGAGGCACTATAAGGCAGTGGGCTGAAATGAAGGAAGACGGTACGATTGCCACAGATATCTCGCAAACTCTTTTGGATGGCACACGCGCCCATGGCAGCTCATCTTCCGCACCTGCCGATGCAGACTATGAGGCGCTGAGATCATTGCACAAACTTACTAAACCTGGTGACGATAGCACCATATACAAGAGACTGGTAGAGGGGGTTTGGACGGTTGTCGATGATCTAGATCAACAAGTTTAGCTTAAAAGTCCACAGTTACAAAAAACTTCTTAACTCATATTGTCGCAGACCGGTCAGTGGGCTCAGCTTCAGGATGATCTTTCCATAGCACAGGACATTTCACAGTGCACGCCAGATGGCTCGATGGGGCATTGGTCCTTGTGGAAGACTAATAAGACATGGCTGCATCAATTCTGCTCAAGTCAAACCAAGACAGTTTGAAAGTCTGACTGCGTATTCGCATCAATCAGGCCAGTCATTCGCATTTCAAAGCAGCCAGTTAATCGCATAGTTTAGTGCCGGGGTTTCGCATTTAATGAAGCCATTTGCCAAGTGTGAGAATTATGAGTGGTGCCTAAGTTTGTTGTTCGTTAGATCCGGTTTTGTTTTTCCTTCTTGATGGGCCTGTCAAATTTATTCTGTAAGAACCATGTACCACGCGGTCGAGAATTGCATCGGCTAAAGTTGAGTTTGCAAAAGTTTGGTGCCATGAATCTACTGGTAGTTGTGACGACATTATGAAAGAGCCGCGGCCAGAGCGATCGTCCGCAACTTCCAGCATGTCGCGGCACTGCTCCTCAGTTATCGGCACGAGAGCGAAGTCGTCGAGCACTAGAACTTTGAAAGTCTGAAGACGTTTTAGAAACCTTTCGTATGTGCCACCTAACCTCGCAATCGTCAACTCTTGAAAGAATCTAGGTGCGCGAAAGTAGGCTACAGTGTGGCCTGAGCGGCAAGCTTTTTGGCCGAGTGCGCAAGACACGTAGCTTTTTCCAACGCCAGTGGGTCCGACGATCATTATGTTCATATTTTTCTTGATCCAGTCACACTCTGCAAGTTGGCCAATGAGAAGTTTGTCCAGGCCTCGACCGGGCTTGAAGTCTAGATCTTCTAGGCAAGCTGTTTGTCGAAGTTTTGCTGCTTTGAGGCGTTTTGAGAGTTGAGTAGTCTCGCGTTCAGAGAATTCGGCGTCAATTAGCAACCCTAGACGATCTTCGAAAGTAAGCGACTGTAGTTCTGGCATATCAATCTGCTGCTGTAGTGCGCTTAGCATGCCAGTTAGTTTCATTTCAAGGAGCTTGTCGACAGTGGGATGTTTTAGCATCTTTGGTTTTCCTCATTTAGCTGTAGTATTCAGGACCTCGGAGATTCGTGTGTTGAATATTGCCGAGGCGCAAAATCAACTGTTCAGGAAGCGAGTGCACCCCTGCTTCCAGAATGGCTTTTATGACACGGTAGCCGATGGTGTTCAGGCGAACGGCATGGCCACATGCAAGTTCTAGTTCTTCAGAGCCATATTTTGATTTGAGAGATTTGACGACTCCAAAGCATTGGTCGAAGTTGAGCTGTGGAAGCGGCTTGTCTTTGAGCAGGCCTTCAATGACCAACCTAGTATTTGGTCCGATATACTCTGCTTGCGCCAGAAACCAATCAGGCGAGAGACCATGGTAGACGGCGTGAGAGGGT
>Ga0209480_10002405_pt1 | contig 12824 bp, 13 predicted proteins | sample JI61114C2DNA_FD_187501 | JGI IMG/M metagenome (GOLD analysis project Ga0209480, IMG submission 187501) | Wastewater effluent complex algal communities from Wisconsin, to seasonally profile nutrient transformation and Carbon sequestration -... | ecosystem: Engineered > WWTP > Effluent > Algae...
CTTGCTCACCTCGGTACCGGTGATGCCCATGGCAATGCCGATGTCGGCAGCCTTGAGGGCCGGCGCGTCATTGACGCCGTCACCCGTCATCGCCACCACGTGACCGCGTGCCTGCAAGGCTTCCACGATACGCATTTTGTGTTCGGGGGCAACGCGGGCGAAGACGGCAGTGCGCTCGACCAGCTCACTCAGTTGCTCGGCATCCAGGCCATCCAGTTCGCCGCCTTCATGCACCTCGCCGCTTAGGCCAAGGCTGCGGGCGATGCTTGCCGCCGTCGCCCGATGATCGCCGGTAATCATCTTGACGGCGATGCCAGCCGCCTGACAAATACGGATCGCCTCGCGTGCCTCGGGCCGGGGCGGGTCGATGATGCCGACCAGACCGATCAGGGTGAGATCATGCGTCCAGACCATCAAATCGCCCGCCGGATCGAAGTCCTCGACGGGAATACTGCGCCCGGCCAGCGCCAGAACGCGCATCGCGTCGTCGGCAAAGACGGTATTTTGTGCTTCAAAATCGGCGCGCGCCGTTGCATCAAGCGCGCGCTCATCGCTGGCGCCCAAATAACGGCTGGCCCGCGCCAGCAAAATATCCGGCGCGCCTTTGACCCAGACCTGCACCCTCTCGCCTTCGCGATGAAAGGTCGCCATGAACTTGTGGGCTGAATCAAAGGGGATTTCTGCGATACGCGGGCTTTGACTGGCCAGTTCGTCAAGCGAGACGCCGCCTTTGGCCGCAAGCGCCAGCAAGGCGCCTTCAGTGGGATCGCCAATCAACACGCCGTCGTTGATGCGCGCATCGGCGCAAAGCGCGGCAGGCGTTAGCAGCGGCAATAAATTGGGCACTAATTCAGCGTTGACCGCAGCAATGCTGCCTTCGCTGGCGTAACCCTCGCCCGTGACCGAAAAGCTCTGCCGCTGGTAGTAAAACTGGCGTGCGGTCATTTCGTTAAGGGTCAGCGTGCCCGTTTTGTCGGAACAAATCACCGTGGTGCAACCCAGTGTTTCCACTGCCGCTAGTTTCTTTACGATGGCGTGGCGCCCGGCCATCCGGCGCATCCCCAACGCCAAGGTAACAGTTACGACAGCCGGCAAGCCCTCGGGAATGGCTGCGACGGCCAGCGCAATCGCCGTCATGGTGGTTTGCAGCAAACCGTCGCCACGGGCTAAACCGAGTATGAAAATCAAACCAACCACAATGCCGGCAATCGCTGCCAGCCGTTTACCCAACTGGTCGAGCTGAATCTGCAAAGGCGTCACCGACTCGACGGCCTCGGCGAGCAGATCAGCTAGACGGCCCATTTCCGTATGCCCGCCGGTGGCAACAACCAGCGCCTCAAGACGGCCATGCGTAACCACCGTGTTCATGAAAATCATACTGCTGCGCTCGGCCAGAATCGCCTCAACCGCCACGGCAGCAGGCGCCTTGAGGACGGCATGCGACTCACCAGTCAGCGTCGCCTCGGCCACTTCCGCAGCATGCGCAACGAGGATACGAGCGTCAGCCGGAATGCGGTCGCCGGCTTCCAGCAACAACAGGTCGCCAGGAACGAGTTCAAGCGCCGGAATCTCGGTAAGCTGACCATCGCGACGGACGCAGGCTACCGGCGCCAGCATGTTTTCCAAAGCCGCCAGCGCCGCCTCTGCCCGATGCTCCTGCATAAAGCCCATCACTGCATTGGCTAAAACGACAAGGGCGATCACGACGGCATCGGTCAGGTCACCGACCAGACCCGCCAGGATCGCTGCAGCGATCAGAATAAGGATCAAAAAACTTTTGAATTGATCCAGAAACTTGAGCCAGGCGGGACGGGGCAGCTTCTCTGCCAGGCGGTTCGGACCATATTCGACCAGACGCGCTTTCGCGACCTCAGCCGCAAGGCCACTGGCCGGTTCAACCTTCAGTTGGGCTGCGGCAAACTCAGCTGATTCGGAATGCCAGTTTTTGATGGGTGCTGCCATGTGCTTGCGGCGATGCGCTGGCCGATGCGGGGAAAGTCAGGCCTTTCATTAAGCCATTTATCGACATGGCCATGCAAGCAGGAATCCGCCACACACTGGATTCAGTGCCCTGCAGCCCCCGACCCGGGAGACATTGCACCGAGGTTTCAGCGCTTGTTCAGAAAGTTTCCCACGCCGGGTCGGGCAACTGGGCGAATCCCTGGCGCAGATGTTCGCCCCATTGTTTGCTGATCGCGCCGTAATAGGGCGTGTCCTGCGTGATATTGACGTGCCGCTTGATCTTGAGGCCATCACGCTCGTAGATCACCAGATCAAGCGGCAGATCCACCGAGAGATTGGAACGGATGGTCGAATCCATCGAGATTAGTGCGCACTTGGCGGCCTCATCGAGTGAAGTCTTCGGGCTGATCACGCGGTCGATGATCGGTTTGCCGTATTTCGATTCGCCGATCTGGAAATACGGGGTATCGCGCGTTGCTTCAATAAAGTTGCCCGCCGCGTAGATCTGAAAGACCCGCTGCTCCTCACCCTTGATCTGTCCGCCAAGAATGATTGAAGAGGCGAAATCGACGCCAAAATTCTCCAGTGCAGCGGCATCGCGGGTATGAATCTCACGCAAGCAGTCGCCAATATGTTTGGCTGCCTCGAACATGTTTTTGACCTTGTTGAGGTTGCTGCCCCGCGACGAGTCCAGCTTTTCGCGCAGCGTATTGACCACCGACTGACTGATCGACAGATTGCCCGAGGTCATCAACACCAACACCCGCTCGCCTTCTTTTTCGAAGACGTGCATCTTGCGGAAGGTGTTGATGTGATCGACCCCGGCGTTGGTCCGCGAATCCGAGAGAAAAACCAGCCCGGCGTCGAGGCGCATCGCCACGCAATAAGTCAAGCCGCCTCCGACATCGGCACGAGGAAATCCTTGCTGATGCCACCACCCAGCATGTAGATGCGATCCATGAAGTCGCTCAGCCACTCATGCAGGCCGTGCGCCAGAATGTCTTCGACCCGACCGTAGTGCAACTGGGCATGGAGCAGACCCACCTGGCGCTGGGTTTCGCCGGAATGGCTGTTGGCGATCAAATCGAGCGTCTTGACCACCCCGTTCATGCAGAAATGCAGCGAGCGCGGCATGTCGTCACGCAGAATGAGCAGCTCGGTCACCCGCTCCGGCGTGATGACGTCACGATAGACCTTGCGGTAAACCTCGAAAGCCGACACGGAGCGGAGCAGCGCCCCCCACTGGTAAAAATCAGTCGCGCCCTCATCACCCTGCGGCCGCAGCACGTGGTACTTCACGTCAAGAATCCGCGCCGTGTTGTCGGCCCGCTCAAGCAAGGTACCGAGCCGGATGAAGTGGTAAGCCTCGTCCTGCAACAAGGTGCCAAGCGTCGTTCCGCGTGACAGCGAGGAACGCATCTTGACCCACTCGAAGAACTCGCCGACGCCGGCATTCATGATCTGCTCGAAGCTCTTTTCGCGTGCTTCCAGCCAGGTGGCGTTAAGCGTTTCCCACATTTCCGTGGTGATCGTGCCGCGCACAGCATGGGCATTCTCACGCGCCAGACGCAGGCAGTTGTAGATCGACGCCTGATTATCGGCATCCCTGACCATGAAATTCAGCACATTTTCAGCGTTGACCGCAGCATATTTTGCGTCATACGCCTCTTCCAGGCTATTCAGGGCAATGATGGCATTCCAGTTCTGATTCGCCGCATCCAGCGATTGCGGCACCAGAGACATCTGCCACGTTACATCGAGCAAACGGGCAAGGTTTTCCGCCCGTTCAATGTAGCGGGACATCCAGAAAAGGTGGTCGGCAGTGCGAGATAACATGATCAGTCCTCCAGAACCCAAGTGTCTTTAGTACCGCCGCCCTGCGACGAATTAACCACCAGCGAACCCTCGGTCAGCGCGACGCGGGTCAGGCCGCCGGGAACCATCTCGACACATTTGCCGGAAGACAGCACGAAGGGGCGCAGATCGAGGTGGCGCGGGGCAATGCCCGACTCAACAAAGGTCGGACAATTCGACAAAGCCAAGGTGGGCTGGGCGATATAGCCATCCGGCTTGGCGATCAGCAACTGGCGGAAACGCTCGATTTCAGCCTTGCTGGCCGCCGGGCCAACCAGCATGCCGTAGCCGCCGGCACCGTGCACTTCCTTGACGACCAGTTCGGGCAAATGATCAAGCACATACTTGAGTTCGTCCGGCTTGCGACACATATGCGTCGGCACATTGTTCAGTGTCGGCTCTTCGCCGAGATAAAAGCGGATCATCTCCGGAACGTAGGGATAAATTGACTTGTCATCAGCCACGCCGGTCCCGATGGCGTTGGCCAGCGTGACATTACCCGCCTGATAAGCTCTGAGAATACCCGGCACGCCCAGCGAGGAATCGGCACGGAAGACCAGCGGGTCCATGAAATCATCGTCAATGCGACGATAAATCACATCAACCCGCTGCGGCCCCTGCGTCGTCTGCATGTAGACCACTTCGTCCTTGACGAAAAGATCACGCCCCTCGACCAGCTCGACACCCATCTGCTTAGCCAGGAAAGTGTGTTCAAAATAGGCGCTGTTGTAAGCCCCCGGCGTCAATACGACAACGGTCGGATCACTGACCCCGGTCGGTGCGACAGCGCGCAATTTCTCAAGCAGCATGTCCGGGTAATGCTGCACCGGCGCCACCTTGTGCTTGGCGAACAGCTCGGGAAACAGACGCATCATCATCTTGCGGTCTTCGAGCATGTAGGAAACGCCTGACGGCACCCGCAAATTGTCTTCCAGCACGTAAAACTCGCCAGCCCCGGCACGAACGATATCGACCCCGGCGATGTGGGCGTAAATCTGGCCGGGCAAGTCGATACCTTTCATCACCGGGCGGTACTGGGCGTTGTTCAGCACCTGCTCGGCCGGAATCTTGCCAGCTTTGAGAATTTCCTGATCGTGATAGACGTCATGCAGGAACATGTTGAGCGCCTTGACGCGCTGACGCAGGCCGCCCTGCATCGACTTCCACTCCGCCGAGGGAATCACCCGCGGAATGATGTCAAAGGGAATAAGACGCTCGTTGCCGGCCTCTTCGCCGTACACCGCGAAAGTAATGCCGACCCGGTGAAAGGCCAGATCGGCTTCGGCCCGCTTGCGCGCGATGCGCTCAGGCGGCGTGGCCTTGAGCCAATCGTCGTAGCCTTTGTAATGAGCACGAACGCCGCCGTTGGCGTCCATCATTTCGTTGTAGAAGTTCATAGTTGACTCGTCGCTGAGGATGCTCTCGCTGCTAAATCAGCAGATTCCGTGCCACAGAGCAAAACTGTATGAAATCATTGAATTAGCATTTCATGAAAGATGGCAATGCCCCAAGGCAGTGCGGGCTAATTCAAACTGGTGCAAATAAAAAACCCGCCGGATCGCTCCGGCGGGTTTCGGTCAGCTGAAACGCCGAAGTGATCAGGCGCGTTCGAAAATCGCTGCAATACCTTGACCGCCACCGATACACATGGTGACCAGACAGTATTTACCGCCAACGCGCTCCAACTCATACAGCGCCTTGGTCGCGATGAAGGCACCGGAACAACCGACCGGATGGCCGAGGGCAATAGCGCCACCGTTCACGTTGGTCTTGGCCGGGTCCAGACCGAGCACCTTGGCAACGGTCAGCGCCTGAGCGGCAAAGGCTTCGTTGGATTCGATGACGTCCATCTGATCCAGCGTCAAGCCGGCCTTCTTCAGCGCCATCTTGGTTGCGGGAATCGGACCTTCGCCCATCACGTCATTCGGCACGCCGGCAACCGCATAGGAGACCAAACGAGCGATTGCCTTCTGGCCGGCCTTGGCCGCCATATCAGCCGCAGCCAGCACGAAGAAAGCAGCGCCGTCATTGATACCGGAAGCATTACCGGCAGTGACGGTGCCATCCTTCTTGAAAGCCGGCTTCATCTTGGCCAGGCTTTCCATCGTGGTGTTGGATTTGACATACTCATCGGTATCAAACACAACGTCGCCCTTGCGGGTTTGTTTGACGATCGGGACGATCTGCGACTTGAAGCGACCTTCAGCGATGGCCACTGTGGCACGACGCTGTGATTCAACGGCGAGCGCATCCTGCTCTTCACGGGTGAAACCGTGTTTGGCAGCCAGGTTTTCTGCAGTGATACCCATGTGGCCAACGCCAAACGGATCGGTCAGCACGGCAACCATCGAGTCGATGGCCTTGGTGTCACCCATGCGAGCACCGCTACGCAGTGCCGGCATCAGGTAAGCCGCTTTGGACATGACTTCAACGCCGCCGCCGATACCGTAATCGGCATCACCCAGCATGATGTTCTGGGCGGTGGTGATGATGCCCTGCAAACCGGAAGAGCACAAACGGCTCACTTGCATGGCGACGGATTCCATCGACAGGCCGGCTTGGATGGAGGCAACGCGGGAAACATAAGCGTAACGGGAATCAGTCGGCATACAGTTACCGACAGTGACATATGAAATCTGCTGGGGATCAACACCGGAGCGGACGACGGATTCCTTCATCACGATACCGGCCAACTCGCTGGCTTCGAAATCGGCCAAAGAACCACCGAAAGAACCGATAGGGGAACGAACTGCACTCAGAACGACAACATCTCTGCTCATAAAAATCTCCTGATAGAAATTATTCAGCCCGCCAGACTGGCAAGCCCCAACAAAAACAGCAACAACATCCACAACACCGTGGCCCGCCAAACGAGTCCAACGGCACTCTGCATAAAATCAACATCAGCCGGATCTCCCAGCCCCAATTCGGCACGGTCCGATACTTCCACACCATCGGCAATCGGTCGACCCAACTGAACCCCAAGCGCCCCTGCTCCACTAGCCAGGACAATGCCCAGATCACGATCGGGCCATTGCGTCGGTTGCGTCCGCCAGCAATAAACTGCATCCTCAAAATCACCCACAATGGCAAACGCCGAGGCTGTTGCACGCGAGGGTAGCCAGTCGATAATACCGAAAACTTGCCGGGAGAATACGGAAAAATCATTGTGCTGTGCAGCATCGACCTGCCCCCAGCGCTCACGCATGACTGCTGCCATGCGATACAGCAAGGCGCCGCAAGGTCCGGGCAAAATAACGAACCAGAGCAGAACGGCAAAGACATGCCGATGCGATGCAGCCAGTGCCTCTTCGATGGCAAGGCGGGCAATGTCCTCCGACCCCATGCCGTAAGTCGAGCGCCCCAGCCATTCAGCCAGCAATTGGCGCGCTCGATCAAGATCACCGAGCCTTAATGCCAGCTGGATTTCAGTGTAATGGTGACTGAACTGGCGGAAACCCATCGTCAGATAAAGCACCGCCACATTCAGGGCCCAAGCCAGTAGCGGATTCAACGAATAAAGCAGGGCATAGAGCCCGCCCACCAGCAAAACAGGCGGCAGGACTGCGAGGCACCAGGCGATCACGCCATGCTGATAAGCCCCGGCATTAAAACGGGCTTCAATAAAGTCAGCCCACGCACCCAGTGGCTCTGCCACGGCGCGACGGTAATTGAGGGGTTGCAGCTGCTCGATGAGGAAAACTGCAATCAGCGAGAGAAGGCTCATGGGGGACCGGAAATGGCCGTAATCGGCTTGTTCTTGTACTAAAGCATCACCATACCACAAGCCTAGGCGTCATGCAGGCCAAGGCGCCCGGTCAGCGAACGGATCATCCCGGCCGTCGCCCCCCAGATAAAATAATCACCATAGGACATGGCGAAAAAATGCCGCATAGCCCCCTGATGGTGGATTGAGTGGCGCTGGTGATTGGCCGGGTCAAGCAGGAAAGACAAGGGCACCTCGAACACTTCAGCCACCTCGAACGGGTCTGGGCGAAGCTCAAACGGCGGCTGCACCAGCGCGACCACCGGCGTCACCCGGAAGCCGGTACCGGTTCGGTATTCCGGCAAAAAACCTAGAATCCGGATGTGATCACGAGTCAGACCAATTTCTTCTTCCGTCTCGCGCAGCGCCGTGTGGATAGGAGACAAGTCCTCGGTCTCAACTCGACCGCCGGGAAAACTGATCTGTCCCGCATGATCCCTGAGGTGTGCGGTCCGCTGGGTGAGCAAAACGGTATGTCCGGTATCACGCACCACAATCGGGAAAAGCACCGCCGCCGAGGTCAAGGGCAAATCTTCCCCACCGGCTTCCTGGACGAAATCACCGACTAGCGGTTCCAGCAGAAGACTGGCCCGCAAGCGTTCAAGATCGAAACTCATGCCGCCGGGGAATCCTCCTCAATTTCGGCGTGGACCGCAGCAAGTGCGTCCTGCAGCGTTTCCTCGGACAAATAGTTGATCGACGTGGCGACCATGTCGGCCGCCTCAACCGCCCCCACCGGCAGACGTTTGCTGTCCAGCGAGGCAATCAGCGCAGTGGCGGCGCCGACCACGCGCAAAATGGCTTGCCGCTCGCTCATCAGCATTTCCAACTCTCGGCGCAGTAGCGCTGCTTCTTGTCCGTTGTGCGGCATTTTTATCTCCTAGAATCGTTTTTTGAGCGTCATGGTATTGCCATCTCGCTGCATGTCCATGCGGTTTAGAAAACTCATGCCCAGCAAGGCGACGGGCATGTCGGTCTGATGAATCAGTGCGTCGACATTGTGCAGCGTCACATCGCCAATCCGCACCGTATCGAGTTGAATTTTGCTGACCATTGTCTGGCCATTGGCCGTCTGCGACATTCCCTTTTGGCCTCCGTTGAAATCCAGACCCATCCGGCGCGCATCTGCTGCGCCGAGAGAAATCATTGTCGCCCCAGTATCGACCAAAAAGCGAACCGAGTTGCCATTGACGCTTCCATTTGTATAAAAGTGTCCGCGCGTATCGGCAGCCATCACAATTTTGCCGGAGGCATCGCTGGAAGGAGCGCCGATGGCATGCTGACCCACACGCAGTGAGCGCTTCTTGCCAGCAATTTCGATCACGACTTGATCACCCTGCACCGAAATCACCTTGACGCCATCCAGCACTTGACCGACAGCGACTGATTTCGGTTCGCCGCCATTAAGCATCAACATCGCCTTGCTCCCCATGACGCCGGCCAGACCCACATCCTGAGCAGCCGAGCCAACGGAAAAGAGGCAAATCACCGCGGCGAACAGCGTAAAATGATGTTTCACTTTTTCACCATTGTCCATGCCATGCAACCAGTCGCCATCTTTCGCCACTCCCCTACTGAAGGTCCAGGCTATTTTGCCATATTCCTTGAGCAGCAAGGGATTCCGTGGAAGCTGATCGCCATCGACGAAGGTGAAAACGTCCCGGCGACGGCTGATGACTTCTCCGGCCTCTGCTTCATGGGTGGCCCGATGAGTGTCAACGATCCGCTACCGTGGATCGATGCAGTCTGCGCACTGATCCGCGACGCCGGAGCGAAAAATATTCCCGTGATTGGTCACTGCCTGGGTGGACAATTGATGAGCAAGGCGCTGGGCGGCGAGGTCACCCGCAACCCGGTCAAAGAAATTGGCTGGAGCAACGCGTCCAGCGAAAACGATGTGCTTGCCAAACACTGGCTGGGCGAGTTGACGGGCAAAAACAACACAGTTTTTCAGTGGCATGGCGAAACCTTCAGCATTCCATCCGGTGCCACCCGGCTTCTAGGCAATGCTTACTGCGCCAACCAGATGTTTGTCATTGGCCCACACCTCGGCATGCAATGCCATGTCGAAATGACGCCGGAGATGATCGCCACCTGGAGCGAGCAGTGGGCTGACGAAGTTGTTGCGGCAGCAGATCACCCCAGCGTGCAGACACCAGAAACCATGCTGCAGGAAATCGCCACAGGCCTGCCTGCCATGCGTCAGCTCTCCGAACAGCTTTACGCTGTATGGATCAGAGGATTGCGGCGGTAAAAAACATCACCTGAAATATAAATGGGCAGCCAAGCTGCCCATTTTTTTGCCTTTTTGCGGGTTGACCGCAGCAATCACTCCTGAGAGCGCAGCATCCGCTCAGTCACGGAAGTTTCCGTACTTGATCGGGAAATCGGTAATTGATTTGGTGACGAGGGCAATGCATCCCTGCAAATCGTCGCGTTTGGCACCCTGGACACGTACCGCCTCGCCCTGAATCGAAGCCTGGACCTTGAGCTTGCCATCCTTGATCAGCTTGACGATTTTCTTGGCCAGATCGGACTCAATACCGTCCTTGATCTTCAACTCCTGCTTGACCTTGTTACCAGAAATTTTCTGGATCGTCTGATGATCCAAGCGCTTGACGCTTTCCTTCTCCTTCTTTTCCATAGCCGGAAAAAGAAGGTCCTTGATCTGGTCGAGGTGAAAGTCGGAATCACCATAAAGCGTGATGCTCTTGTCTTTCTCGTTCAACTCAAGCTTGGCCGATGTGCCCTTGAAGTCATAGCGATTATCAACCTGGCGCGCTACAACATCGACCGCATTCTTCATCGCCACCATATCAACTTCGGAGGTGAAATCAAAAGTCGGCATGGCGCTTACTCAAAATGACAGACGTAGTGATACGGCTCATCACAGGCGATTTCAAAGCTCGAGTTCCCCGGCACATTGAAGGATTGACCTTCGCCATAAGCTTTCCAGTCGCTCTCGCCTTTCAGCTTGACGCGACACGAACCGCCCACACCTTCCATGATTTCCGGTGCGCCGGTATTGAAAGTCAGGCTCGACGGCAAGATCACGCCGACCGTTTTCTTGGTGCCATCAGCCAGCACCACGGTATGGCTGACACATTTGCCATCGAAATAAACGTTGGCTTTTTTAACTACCGAAACCTTGTCGTATTGCGACATTTACATACCCCAGATTTTTTGAATAATCGCTTTGGCGATAAAACCCACCATGCCGAAAGCCAGCACGAAGAAGAGAACAAATGTCCCTGTCTTGCCCGCTTTAGACTTGAATGCAATCTCGCCAATGATGAACAACATGAACAGAATGAAGGCACCCACACCCCAGGTTGCGCCAAAATCCGCAATCTGCTCCTCGGTAAAACCGAACAGGGTGCCGTCCATTATTTAAGCCTGACCGTTCTTGGCGCGCAAGTTGGCGGCAATGCGCAAACGCAGCGCATTCAGCTTGATGAAACCGGCGGCATCCTTCTGATCGTAAGCCCCCGCATCGTCCTCGAAGGTTGCGATGGTCGGATCGAACAGGGAGTCGCTCGCCGAATCACGCCCGACAACAATGACGTTGCCTTTGTACAATTTAACCCGGACAAAGCCATTGACGCACTGTTGCGTATGGTCGATCAGCACCTGGAGCGCCTGACGCTCCGGGCTCCACCAATAGCCGTTATAAACCAGGCTGGCGTAACGCGGCATCAGGTCATCCTTTAAATGGGCGACTTCGCGATCCAGGCAAACCGACTCAATGGCGCGGTGAGCCCGCAGCATGATCGTGCCGCCTGGGGTTTCGTAGCAACCACGTGACTTCATGCCGACATAACGGTTCTCGACCAGATCAAGACGGCCGATGCCGTGCTTGCCGCCCAATTGATTGAGCTTGGCAAGCACTTCGGCCGGTGACATGCGTGCACCGTTCAGGCCGACGATATCGCCCTTGGCGTATTCAATATCAAGATACTCTGCCTGATCAGGCGCCGCTTCCGGGGAAACCGTCCACCGCCACATCGACTCTTCCGCCTCCGCCGCTGGATTCTCCAGGTGACGGCCTTCAAAAGAAATATGCAGCAGGTTAGCGTCCATTGAATACGGCGAACCGCCCTGCTTGTGCTTCATATCGACTGGAATGCCATGCTTTTCGGCATAAGCCATCAGCTTTTCACGGGAGAGCAGATCCCACTCGCGCCACGGGGCGATAACCTTGATACCCGGCTTGAGCGCGTAGGCGCCCAGCTCAAAACGAACCTGGTCGTTGCCCTTACCAGTGGCGCCATGCGAAATGGCATCAGCGCCGGTTGCATTGACGATATCGATCAAACGCTTGGCAATCAGCGGCCGGGCAATCGACGTACCCAGCAGGTATTCGCCTTCATAAACAGTGTTGCAGCGGAACATCGGGAAAACGAAATCACGCACGAACTCTTCGCGCAGGTCATCGATAAAGATGTTTTCCGGCTTGATACCGAATTGCAGCGCCTTGGCGCGAGCCGGCTCCAGTTCTTCGCCCTGGCCAAGGTCGGCGGTGAAAGTCACCACTTCGCACTGGTAAGTATCCTGCAACCACTTGAGGATGACGGAGGTATCGAGACCACCGGAATAGGCCAATACTACTTTTTTGACGTCGCTCATTTCTGTTCCCTTGTTTCGTTTCAACTCAACCGTTTAGCCGTTAATCCGGCCCAACAGCAAATATTCCATCAATGCTTTTTGCACATGTAGCCGATTCTCGGCTTCGTCCCAGACCACGGATTGCGGACCATCAATGACTTCGGCCGTCACTTCTTCATCACGATGCGCTGGCAGGCAATGCATAAAGAGCGCCTGCGGATTGGCGACGTGCATCATTTCTGCATCAACACACCAGTCGGCAAACGCCTTGATTCGCGCTTCGTTCTCGGCCTCGAAACCCATCGAGGTCCAGACATCGGTAGTGACCAGATCAGCGCCGCGGCAAGCGTCCATCGGATCGGCAAAAATCTTGAAATGAGCGGCGTCAACGCCTTCAATCAATTCAGGCTGGAGTTCGTAGCCCGGCGGGGTCGAGACATGAACCTTGAAGTCCAGCACCTGTGCTGCCTGCAACCAGGTATTGCACATATTGTTGGCATCGCCGACCCAAGCCACTGTTTTGCCCTGAATACAACCGCGATGTTCAATGTAGGTGAAGATATCGGCGAGTATCTGACACGGGTGATATTCATTGGTCAGTCCATTGATCACCGGCACGCGGGAGTTGGCAGCAAAA
>Ga0209480_10002407_pt1 | contig 12817 bp, 11 predicted proteins | sample JI61114C2DNA_FD_187501 | JGI IMG/M metagenome (GOLD analysis project Ga0209480, IMG submission 187501) | Wastewater effluent complex algal communities from Wisconsin, to seasonally profile nutrient transformation and Carbon sequestration -... | ecosystem: Engineered > WWTP > Effluent > Algae...
TTATGGTGGAACCTATGCTTTTTTGAAGAATTTCTCTCCACGATTAGGCATCAAAACCACTTTTGTTGACATTACAAAATTAAATAAAGTCGAGGAAGCAATCACTGCCAAAACTAAAGTTTTGTACTGCGAAACCGTAAGCAATCCTTTACTTGAAATTGCTGATATTGAGAGTTTGGCAAAAATTGCAAAAAGATACAATATCAAATTGGTTGTAGATAATACCTTTTCGCCTTTATCTGTTTCTCCCGCAAAATTAGGTGCTGATATTGTTATTCACAGTTTGACTAAATACATCAACGGGAGCAGTGATACCCTTGGTGGCGTGACTTGTGCCTCACAGGAATTTATCGATAGTTTAAAAAATGTGAATAATGGTGCCAATATGCTTTTGGGCCCAACAATGGATAGTTTACGTTCAGCAAGTGTGATGAAGAATCTGAGAACTCTTCACATTCGAATGAAGCAACACAGTCATAACGCAATGTATCTGGCAGAGCATTTTGAAAAAGATGGTTTAAAAGTCGTTTATCCAGGTTTGAAAAGTCATCCGAGTCATAATTTATATTCCAAAATGATTAATCCCGAATATGGCTTTGGTGGAATGATGACTTTAGATGTTGGCACTTTGGACAAAGCCAATGAATTAATGGAATTAATGCAAAGTCAAAAATTGGGTTATTTGGCTGTAAGTTTAGGGTTTTACAAAACTTTATTTAGCGCACCAGGAACATCAACTTCTAGCGAAATTCCAATAGAAGAACAAGAAGCAATGGGTTTGAGCGATGGGTTAATTCGTTTTTCGATTGGACTAGACAACAATATTGAACGAACTTACCAAATGATGAAAGATTGTATGATTGAACTTGGAGTTTTGCAGGCGGAGAGTTCAGTAGAGTTGTAATTACAAGTATTAAATGCAATAAAAGAGGCTTGTTTTCATTTTAACAATAAAAACAAGCCTTACTAAGTCTTAAATTTTATATACTACATTTCATCTTGTAGATTTCATAATGATTTTAACTTAAAAAGTTTTAAATAATTCCTAGAAAAAATACAAAATATATTGCCATTCAATTATTTAAAATCATTCAGCGCTTTTTCAATTATTACCAAACATTCTTGAATTTGTGCTTCGGTAATCACTAATGGAGGTGCAAAACGTATTTTGTTCCCGTGTGTTGGTTTTGCCAATAATCCATAATCTCGAAAACGAAGACAAATGTTCCAAGCCAAATCTGAATCTTCGCCACAGTTGATTACAATTGCATTCAATAATCCTTTTCCACGAACCAATTCGATTAAGGGATTTCTTTTGGCAATTTCATTCAATCCATTTCTTAAAATAATACCTAATTTTTCGGCATTTTGAGATAAATTTTCCTCGCGTACGACTTCAAGAGCAGCAATTGCAACTGCTGCAGCAACTGGATTTCCGCCAAAAGTAGAACCATGTTGTCCGGGTTTAATCACATTCATAATTTCGTTGTTGGCCAAAACCGCCGAAATAGGATACACACCACCCGAAATTGCTTTACCTAAAATTAAAATATCAGATTTTACTTCAGGATTATTTTCGCATCCATTTTGGCAAGAACAATTTCCACAAGTGGCTAATAATCGTCCTGTACGAGCAATTCCTGTTTGCACTTCATCGGCAATGAACAATACATTGTTTGCTTCACAAAGGGCTTTTGCTTTCGCCAAATAGCCTTCGGTTGGCACATAAACTCCTGCTTCGCCCTGAATGGGTTCGACCAAGAATCCGGCAATGTTATTGGATAATTTCAAAACATTTTCGAGAGCCTCAATATTGTCGTACGGTATTTTTATAAAACCTTCGGTGAAAGGGCCAAAACTTTTGCGCGCAGTTTCGTCGTTGGAAAAGGAAATAATAGTAGTAGTTCGTCCGTGGAAATTGTTTTCGCAGACGATAATTTGTGCTTGATTTTCAGGAATGCCTTTGACTTCATACGCCCATTTTCGGCATAACTTTAAAGCTGTTTCTACAGCTTCGGCTCCTGTATTCATTGGTAAAACTTTGTCAAAGCCAAAATACTTGGTAACATATTCTTCAAAAACGCCCAATTGGTCATTATAGAATGCACGAGAGGTCAACGTCAATCTTTGTGCTTGTTGGATCATTGCGCCAATAATTTTTGGGTGACAATGCCCTTGATTTACAGCTGAATAAGCCGAAAGAAAATCAAAATATTTTTTCCCATCAACATCCCATACAAAAACACCTTCGCCTTTTTCTAAAACAACGGGAAGTGGATGGTAATTGTGTGCTCCGTATTGGTTCTCTTTTTCGATTAAAACTTCCGATTTTGAGGAAAGAGTTGGATGTGTGTGTTGCATTGTGAATGGTTTTAAATTAGAAGACAAAAATACCATAATATTTTATTTTACCATAAAAAATGATGATTTTGACTTACATTTGCATTAAATAAGTCATATTTATTTTTTATAACAAAATATAAGTCAATTTAAATATAAAATATATGGAAAATCTAGACCAATTTGATATTTTAATTATCAAAGAATTAGAAAAAGACGGTCGAATGGCGTATTCGACCATAGCCGCTAATCTCAAAATTTCGAATACGATGGTGCATCAGCGGGTCAATCGGTTGATGGAACAAGGTGTTTTATTGGGCATAAAACCCGTAATCAACGAGAAAAAAGCAGGCTTTGATTGGGGTTCTTTTACCGGAATTACGTTGAATAAAGATCAGGATTCTACTCGAATAATAGAAGAACTAAAAAAAATTCCCGAAATCACAGAATGTTATTATATTTCGGGTTTGTTCACGCTTTATATCAAAATCAGTGCTCGAAATCACGAACACATGCGAAAAATTCTTTATGAAAAAATTGATAATATTCCAGGCATTTCAAAAACCGATTCTATAATGGAATTGGGATGTGCTTTTAAGAGAAATGTGAGTTTGTAAATGATGCTTTTTTTTGATAAAAATTCCTTAATTAACAAACGTTCATCCACAACTATTCTTTTTTATTTCGGATATTTGTATAAAAAAATATCATTATGAAAATTTTTGCTGTTTTACTTGTAATGCTTTTTGTTCATTCTAATAATTCTTTTGCACAATTAAAATCGGTACAATATAAAGACGGAACTCAGATTTTAAACGGTTTTAGTATTCAACCCAAGTCAAAAACTCAACAAAAACCTGGAATCCTGATTCTTCCTGCTTGGATGGGAATTGACAAATTTTCGAAAGACACTGCCGAAAATCTATCAAAATTGGGTTATTATGCTTTTGTTGCGGATATTTATGGAGAAGGAAATTATCCTCAAAACTATAATGAAGCAGGCAAAAATGCAGGTTATTACAAAACCAATTATGCAGAATACCAAAAACGTATTTCATTAGCATTAGAGCAATTAATACTTTTAGGTGCTAATCCAGATAACATTGTCGTAATTGGCTATTGTTTTGGAGGAACTGGAGCACTCGAAGCTGCACGAGGACAATTGAAGGTAAAAGGAGTAGTTTCGTTTCACGGCGGATTGGGATTTGATGCAAAAAGAACAATTATACCATTAACCCCCAAAGTTTTGGTATGCCACGGTGCAGACGACCCTTATGAATCTAAAGAAGAAATCGAAGCTTTTCAACAAGAAATGAGAGATACAAAAGCCGATTGGCAAATGATTTATTATGCCAATGCGGTACATTCTTTTACCAATCCAGAATCAGGGACTGATAATTCAAAAGGAGCAGCTTATAATGAAATTGCTGCAAAACGCTCATGGGAACACTTAAAACTCTTTTTGAATGAAGTTCTAAAAAAATAAGCACTAGTCATTAGCAATTAATATATATACATTTAAAATGAAACAACTTCTAATCCTTTTTTTATTAATATCAACAGTTTCGTGTACTTCACAAAAGAACAGTGTTTCCGATGTACCGCCAACTAAATATATCAATACTATCACCGAAACAGATTTAAAAACACATCTTTACATTGTGGCTTCTGATGAAATGGAAGGTCGTGAAACTGGCTCCTTGGGACAGAAAAAAGCAGGTGATTATTTGATAAATCAGTACAAAAACAACAAAATTCCGTTTCCAACTGGAGCAACAGAGTATTACCAAAGAATTCCTGCTGCCTATTTGAATGCTAATAAAAACGAAAACTTACCGGATTCCGAAAATATCTGGGCTTATATCGAAGGTTCTGAAAAACCCAACGAAGTTGTTGTAATTTCGGCTCACTATGATCATATTGGTGTAAAAAATGGAGAAGTTTACAACGGTGCCGATGATGATGGCTCAGGGACTGTAGCCTTGCTCGAAATTGCACAAGCATTCAAAATCGCTAAAAATGAAGGTCATGGACCTAAGCGTTCTGTGTTAATTCTTCACGTTACGGGAGAAGAACACGGGCTTCACGGTTCGCGTTATTATTCTGAAAATCCTTTGTTTCCGCTGGCCAACACCATAACGGATGTTAATATTGATATGATTGGACGAAGTGATGAATTTCACAAAGACTCCAATAAGTATGTGTATTTAATAGGTTCCGATTATCTTTCGAGTGATTTATACAACATTTGTGAAGATGCCAATAAAAATTATGTCAATTTGTTTTTAGATTACAAGTTCAATGACAGAAACGATCCTAATCGGTTTTATTATCGCTCAGACCACTACAACTTTGCCAAACACGGAATCCCATCGGTTTTCCTTTTTAATGGAGTTCACGCCGATTATCACAAAGCAACCGACGAAGTAGAAAAAATAGAGTTTGATGCTTTGACCAAAAGAACCCAACTTGCCTTTGCTATTGCATGGGAATTAGCCAATAGAGACAATCGCCCTGTGGTTGATAAAAGCGGGGATTAATTTTTCACAATTTATTTTAAATCAAAAAGCCTCGAAAAATTTCGAGGCTTTTGCTTTTTTATATAGTTCGATTACAAATCTTCTTTTACATCCGCATCGGGAGCATTTTTTTTGACTGATTCAATTCCGTTGTCACGGGCTGCAACAGATTCGTACATTTCACTATTTCCAATAATTTGTCCATTGGTTGCTTTAAGATTGAAATAGAATTTTCCGTTTTTAGATTCTAATTTATCAAATCTTGCGTCAACTTCTGAATTTTTCCTTACCGATTCAATTCCATTTTCGCAAGCTGCTTTGGTTGAATAGCCTTCACTGGCGAGGATAACTTGACCATTTCCAGCTTTTAATACAAATTGAAACTCTTCGTTTTTTCTTTTACTAATTAAAAATGTTCCCATAAATTTTGATTTAATTGATTAATTAGATGCAATTTAATAAAAATCAAATAAATGATAAGTTAACGAATTAATAATTATTTCACCGAAAATAAACCCCACAAAAAAAGCCTCGGATTTCTTCGAAGCTCTTGCAGTTACAATGTCATTTTGAGTAATTCTTTTTCCAGTCTATCGAAGTTTTCCTCGTTTTTGTCCACTACGAATGGTTTCAATTTATTGCATTCTTCTGGAGAATCAAAAATCATTCTAAAAATAATATTTGTCTGCTCGCTAGTAATTTCTTCAAAAGTGGCCACTACTTGGAATAGCGGTTTTGAATGGCGTTTCCAAGCTATTAGACTCGGTTTCTCAATTTTTACAAATTCGCATTCGTTATGGTAATTTCCTTTGTCGGGACCGTGCATAATAAAACTCCATTTGCCTCCCGGTCTTAGGTCAAACTCGTTGAATGTATTGGTAAAACCTGCTGGTCCCCACCAATTTTTTAAATGATTTGGATCTGTCCAAGCACGATAAACTAGTTCTCTGGATGCATTAACAATTCGTGAACTTACAATTTCACATTCTGGATTTGTTGAATAATTTACTAATGTCATTTTATAAATTTTTAAATGATTTCGCTAATTTAAAAATTATTATTTCCAGTACGAAAATTTATTCCACAAAAAAAGCCCCGAATTTCTTCGAAGCTTTTGCATTCTGGGTGGCTGACCGGGTTCGAACCGGCGACCCTCGGCACCACAAACCAATACTCTAACCAGCTGAGCTACAACCACCATTTTTTAACGAGTGCAAATATAATACTTAAGTTTGCTTTTGCAAAGAAAAACCTCAAAAAATTATATCAAATCGCTTAAACTATTGACTGCCAAATATCTTTCGACTGTAAATCCTTCGGCATAATCTGTTCCTATTAATCTTCCTAAATCCTGAGGACGATAATTAAGACTTTCCAAAAAGTTTTTTGAAGCAATCAAGGTTTCAGGCTCGTTGGAATTTGGATTGTAAAATTGAGAACTATAAGCTAATATTGACGCTACCCTTTTGTCGTTAAAGCCAGTGATATCGACTACAAAATCAGGTTCAATGTTTTTCCATTGCGTATAATGATACACTAATTTGGGTCTCCAAGCTTTTTGATTTTCTCCATTTATTTCGGTTTCAATTTTCATTAAACCGGATAAAAAACAAGCGTCAGAAACTAACTGACTTCCTTTTCCGTGATCGATATGTCGGTCATCAATAGCATTACAAATCACGATTTCAGGTTGGTATTTCCGAATCATTTTTATAATTTTCAGTTGATGTGCTTCGTCATTTACAAAAAAACCATCACGCATATCGAGATTTTCTCGAACTGAAACTCCCAAAATTTTTGCTGCTGCAGCTGCTTCTTGGTTTCGGATTTCGACTGAACCGCGAGTTCCCAGTTCACCTCGAGTTAAATCGATTATGCCTACTTTTTTGCCTAATGAAATTTCTTTGGCAATAGTTCCACTACAACCTAATTCCACATCATCGGGATGTGCACCGAATGCTAATATGTCTAGTTTCATTTTCTTTTTTTATTAATTTAGTACACGGATAAACGCTGATTCGCAATGCGAAAACGCGGATAAAAACGGATTTTATATTTCTGTTTAATTTGAGTGACTGTTTAATTTTTTTTAAAATTCGTTTTTATCTGTGTTTTTACGAAGTAAATCCGTGTCCTCTTTGTTCCCTTTTATAAAATCTTTTTCATCGTTGCTGATTTATTCTTGCTTTCCTCCCACTCTTTTTCTGGAATACTGTCCTTTGTGATGCCACAACCCATAAATAAATGTGCTTGAGCATTATCAATTTCCATACAGCGCAAATTTACGAACAAATCTGTTTTGTATGCCACATTTAATTCTCCTAGAAATCCTGTGTAAAAAGTACGGTCATAATTTTCATTTTCCAAGATAAAGGCTTTGGATTTATCCTTTGGAAAGCCACAAACTGCTGGAGTTGGGTGCAATAATTGAATAACTTGATGCAAACTGGAATTTGAATTCAATGTTCCTGAAATATCGGTTTTGATGTGCCAAATACTTCCTGCTTTTAGACTATAAGGTTTTGAAACCTCTAATTTAGAAGTGACATTTCTTAGTTTTTTGACTATATAATCGGTAACAAATTGTTGTTCTTCTTTCTCTTTTTTGGGCCAAATCACTTCATTGGAACCAGTGTCTTTTTGTGTTCCTGCCAAAGCAATGGTTTTGAATTCAGATTCGTTTGCCTTAACTAATTGTTCGGGTGTTGCACCCAACCAAGTTCCGACTTTGGGATGATAAAAGCAATACACAAAAGTGGTAGGATACAATTGAACTAATTTTTCGAAAGCGGTAATTAAATCAAAATTCACCAAGTTCAAGGTTTCTTTTCGAGATAAAACTACTTTTTTGAATTCGTGATTTTCAATCGCCTGAATCCCTTTTTTGACCAAGTTTTCGAATTGGTTTTGAGCCGTTTCATCCGATAAATGGGGTTCTTTTTCTGAAACCGAAATTCCTTTTATTTGAAAATCAACCTTAATCATTTCGGACTCATTTTCAGGAATTAGGAACGTTTTACTTCCGTCAAAAGAAGCGAAAACAAAACCCTTTTCGGTAAAATTAGTTACGGAAAACAAGGTGTCATTTTGCTGAAAAACACCAATGACCGTATCGGAATTGGGTTTGCAATAGAGTACAAAAGGCAGGTTTTGATTGTATTGTATGGAAGCTTTTGCTAAAATTTGTTTCATTATAACTCTCTACTTTTTCTTTTTGGCAACACCATCGTGGTCAATTTACAAATTGAAATTAGCGATTCGTTTTCGTCGGTTATCCGAATTTCCCATAGGTGAATACTACTTCCTTTGTGAATAATTCTTGCCGTTGCTGTTACTAGACCGTTGCGTTTTGCTTTGACATGATTGGCCGAGATTTCGATTCCACGCACTTCACTTTGTTCGCCATTTACAAATAAAAACGAAGCTGCACTGCCTACACTTTCGGCCAAAGCCACTGTAGCTCCACCGTGCAGTAATCCCATAGGTTGGTGAACCGAAGGATTTACAGGCATTGTGGCTACTAAAAAATCAGGTCCAGCATCGGTATATTTGATATTGAGCGTTTGCATCAAAGTATTTTCTGAAATAGAATTGCAATAATGCAGTATTTTTTCTTTGTCGAATGTCATTGATTTTGCTTTAAAAGTGTAAATTTAGATAAAAGATGTTGACATAAAATAACTAAAAGAACTGTAATATACTAAAGTTTTAATTGTTGAGTTTTCAAAAATAAAGAATTTACCAAGTAATAGTTTTGGCTTTTGTAGAAAAATAATTAGCATTTCCGTTAGTTCCTCCTTGATTATTGCCCGATTGTAATCTATAAAAAGGAGCATTTCCCCAGCTTGCCGGCTTATCCTCTATTAACATATCTTCGCCAGTATCATTGGAAATGTGCGATTGAATCAAACCTTTCCAAATTGAAATTCGTTGAATACTTTTGGTTGCATCAAATAAATCGGAAGTTGGATTGATTAATTCTTTCAAATAGGTTTTATAAAGCGCTTGATATTCTGGAATTTGGAGAATTTTAGTAATTAAAGGTCTTGTATTCATTTTGCCCCATTGTAAAGGGTTTTGAGTTCCAGAATTGTCCACAATTGCCGAAGTTCCAAGTGTATTATCGTAATCATAAGGAATGAAATAGGCTTGACCGTTACCTGCAAAGTAAAAATAAAAATTATTTCCGTTGACCCAATAATCATCCCACATGCCAACCATAACATTCACTGCATACGTTTTTAAAAACAATGGGACATCTATTTTTGTTGCTATCCATTGCTTGAAATTGTCCCCAGTTTTAGTGTTTAAATCAGAGATAAACTGAGTTAATTCTGTTTTTGCTGTAGCTAATTCGGTATCGCGCGTTTTCAAATCGTAAGCATAATATTTTGATTTTGAAGGATCTAATTTCACATCTTCGACGCCCATACTTGAAGTTTGAACAAAATCGGCATTGAAGGAACCACTCCATCCTGCTTTCCATAAAAATCCTATTGTACTACCCCAATTGGCATTTCGATTGGCAATATAATCTTCATCGATACTTTCAATCATGGCATACACTCCATAATAGGCAGGTTTAGTATCTCCTTCGACAGTAATGGTTAATTTGCAATACGAAGCCTTTGGCGCAGTCCAAATTCCATAACGTTTAAACAAATCGTAACTGTAAATTTCGCGTGCATAATTTGCATCGTCTTTAAACCATTTTAAGTTCAGTTTTTCTAAATCGGAGAACCGTTGCTTTTCTCTATATTTTGCAAAATCTAAACCAAAATGACAATGATGCCAATCCGGAGCCAATGCGTTATGCGTTTCCCCAAAATTTCCTTCGGGTCTTCTTCGACTGGTATTTCCTCGCAAACGGATGCCAATACTGTCTAATTTTACGTTTCTTCCATTCAATTCAAACAGAAAAGAAGCCACCACTTTTTTGTCATTTTGTGAATTCAAATCATAATTCGTCAAAAGCGTATTCCAGTCTTTTAATGGAACCGTAAGCTTAATTTCTGGTAAATCTTCTAATCGAAAAAGGGTAAATTTGTCGGAAGGAACAGGACTCGAATCATCGGAATTTTTATCACAATTGCTAAAAAACAAACTTATAAATAAGAGTAAGAAAATATTTTTTAAAGCAATACTTTTGAATTTCATAATTTTATATTTTGAGGGTCAAAATTACTTAAAATAAAGAGAATACAGCCGAAATATTCGAATTAAAGACAGTATTTTTGAAAGCAATTTTAAAACATTATTACCAAGTTTGAAATTGGATATAATTTTAAATTAGAATTTCCTATTTTTACAAAAAAATCAATCAAAATGCGTCAGTTTACATTTTTGTTTTTTATTGGAATCCTTATTACTATTAGTTCTTGTCGAACTGATTTTGAAACTGTAGCAAGTACAGGAGATTTAAAATTTTCGAGAGATACCATCTACTTAGATACTGTTTTTACTGACATTGGCTCGAGTACTTATACGCTGAAAGTGTATAATAACAGTAAAAATGACATCACCATTCCAACCATTCAATTAGGAAAAGGGCTCAATTCGAAATACAGAATGACCGTTGATGGCACACAAGGAAATCAAGGAAAGATTTTCAATAATGTCAATCTTTTGGCCAAAGACAGCATGTATATTTTTGTTGAAACCACCGCCAATATTGCCGATGCCAATCCGACCGATTTCCTTTACACCGACCAAATTTTGTTTGATGGCGGAACTAATCTTCAAGAAGTGGAATTGGTAACGCTAATTCAGGATGCGATTTTTCTTTATCCAAAACGTTTTGGTGATGGAACAACCGAATCACTACCTATAGGCGACGAAGAAATTTACGGTTTCTTTTTAGACGAAAATGATCCTGTACATGGCAATGAACTAAAATTCACCAAGCAAAAACCGTATGTAATTTATGGTTATGCAGCGGTTCCCACGGGAAAAACTGTCACTTTTGATCCCGGAACCCGAGTTCATTTTCATGCTAATTCAGGACTTATTTTGGCTGCAAATGCTTCATTAAATGTAAATGGAACTACTTCTACAACAGATAAAATGGAGAATGAAGTTATTTTTGAAGGTGATCGATTGGAACCTGATTTCTCTGATGTTCCCGGACAATGGGGAACTATTTGGCTTACCGACGGAAGTACCAATCATAAAATAAATCATTTAACCATAAAAAATGCGGCGATTGGTTTGTTGATTCAAAACAATGATGGAACCACCGTAGCTATAAAAAATACCCAAATTTACAATTCGTCTAATTATGGAATTCTTGCCCAAACGGCGAAAATTAATGGCGAAAATTTGGTGATTAATGATGCTGGATTAGGCGGTTTGGCTTGTACTTATGGTGGTGATTATAAGTTCACTCATTGTACGTTCAATAATAATTGGAACAGTTCCAATCAAGTGGCTCTTTTGGTTAATAATTACTTTACTGGTGCCGTTCCAGAAGTAAAAGATTTGACAGCAGCTACCTTCAACAATTGCATCATTTATGGTTCGTATTCGAATGAATTAAAATTAGATAAAAACCCTGAGGCTAGCTTTGTGTTTCTATTCAATAATTGTCTTATTAAGTTCGATGACATTAGAGTTGGAGAAGCAAATTATGCACTATATAATTTTATAAGAAATGAAGAATCTGGAAACATAAAAAGTAAAGATGGTATTAATGACCCCAAGTTTTATAAAGCCAATCTAAATCAATTAAATATTGATAAAACTTCGGCAGCTTTCCAAAAAGGAAGTGCCACTTATCTTGTACCTTTGGATGTTATAGGAAACACCAGAATTTTGCCCCCAGATTTGGGTGCTTATCAAAGTAAAGCTTTTCCAAAATAAATGTTGTTAAATTAACTTTCAGAATTATCTTTTAACCCTGACTTATTTCTAAGTTTGTACTTCATTTAACAAAATAAAATATTCTATAAAATAGCATTCGATGAAACTAAAATTACTTTTTACCTCACTATTATTTTCACTATTTTCCTTTGCACAAATCCCCGCTGGATATTACAATTCTGCAACCGGAACTGGTTATGCTTTAAAAACTCAATTATACAATATTATCAAAGGGCATACTGACAATGGGTATGGTGGTTTGTACACCACTTATCAAACATCGGATAGAGATTACTATTATGAAAATGATGGAACAATTTTGGATATGTATTCTGAAAATCCAACAGGAATTGACCCTTACACTTATTCTGCTGGCACAACCCAAAGATGCGGAAACTATTCTTCTGAAGGTGATTGTTACAATAGAGAACACATCATTCCTCAGTCAATTTTTAATTCAAGTTCTCCAATGGTCTCCGATGCCCATTTTATCACTCCAACCGATGGTAAAGTGAACGGAATGAGAAGCAATTATCCTCACGGAACTGTAGCTTCTGCTTCTTGGACATCCAAAAATGGCAGCAAACTGGGTTCAAGCGGAGTTACAGGATATTCAGGGACAGTTTTTGAACCTATTGACGAATTCAAAGGTGATATTGCTCGAATGTATTTCTATTTTGCTACTCGCTACGAGAACACCGTTTCTGGTTATGGTTACGATATGTTTAATGGCACAAGCGATCAAGTTTTTACAACCGAATTTTTAAATATGTTGCTGACTTGGAACGCACTAGATCCAGTAAGTCCAAGAGAAATTGCTCGTAACAATGCTATTTATGGCGCTCAAAATAATAGAAATCCATACATTGACCATCCAGAATATGTACAAAAAGTATGGAATCCAACAGCAGATACTCAGGCTCCAACCGCTGCCACAAATTTAGCCGTTACGGGAACCACATCCAGTACTGTTTCACTAAGTTGGTCAGCTGCCACGGACAACGTTGCAGTAACTAGTTATGACATCTATATGAATGGTGTTCTAAAAACCTCAGTTTCAAGTTCAAATCTTACAGCAACGATAACAGGTCTTTCAGCTT
>Ga0209480_10002408_pt1 | contig 12817 bp, 6 predicted proteins | sample JI61114C2DNA_FD_187501 | JGI IMG/M metagenome (GOLD analysis project Ga0209480, IMG submission 187501) | Wastewater effluent complex algal communities from Wisconsin, to seasonally profile nutrient transformation and Carbon sequestration -... | ecosystem: Engineered > WWTP > Effluent > Algae...
GTTGTAGTCGTCATGGTCGGCCTCGAAGCGCGCCACGTGCGCATCGATGCCGATGCCCGCAGTCACCGCGAACGCGCCGATCCAGTCGCGCTTGCCGCTGTCTTGCGGCGCGATGAAATCGGCCAGGCAGAAGTCCGGGCGCTCCACCGGCTTGTCCACTTGCTGGCGCAGGAAGTGCAGGGTGACGGGCTGGCCATCGGCATTCACCACCACGTCGTCGCCGACACTGTTCGCCGGCCACAGCCCGAACACCGCCTTCGCGGTGAGCCAGCGTTCGCGGATGATCGTGTCCAGCATCGCGCGGGCGTCGCGGTACAACTCGCTGGCCTGCTTGCCGACGACCGGATCCGTCAGGATCGCCGGGTACTTGCCTGCGAGTTCCCACGCCTGGAAGAACGGGGTCCAATCGATGACCTCGACCAGGTCGTCCAGCGGGTAGTCGCTGAAAACGTGCAGGCCGGGCATGTTCGGTGCGGGCGGATCGTAGTCCGCCCAACCGCCATCGAAACGTTGTCCGCGCGCCTTTTCCAGCGAGACCAGGCGCTTGGCATCGCCGCGGTTGCGGTGGCGTTGGCGGATGTCGGCGTAGTCGGCGTCATTGGCGGCCATGAACGGCCCGCGCAGGTCGGGCGAGACCAGCGACTGGGCCACGCCGACCGCGCGCGAGGCGTCCTTCACCCACACCGTCGGCGACTTGTAGTGCGGGTCGATCTTCAGCGCGGTATGCGCGCGCGAGGTGGTGGCGCCACCGATCATCAACGGCACCGTGAAGCCCTGGCGCTGCATCTCGCGCGCCACGTGGCTCATTTCCTCCAGCGACGGCGTGATCAGGCCGGACAGGCCGATGATGTCGGCATTCTCGGCGCGGGCGCGATCCAGGATCGCCTGCGCCGGCACCATCACGCCCATGTCGATCACTTCGAAGTTGTTGCAGGCCAGCACCACGCCGACGATGTTCTTGCCGATGTCGTGCACATCGCCCTTGACCGTGGCCATGACGATCTTGCCGTTGTTCTTGCCGACGTCGCCGGTGCGCAGCTTCTCGGCCTCGATGAAGGGCAACAGGTGCGCGACGGCCTTCTTCATCACCCGCGCCGACTTCACCACCTGCGGCAGGAACATCTTGCCGGCGCCGAACAGGTCGCCGACCACGTTCATGCCGTCCATCAGCGGGCCTTCGATCACGTCCAGCGGGCGCGTGGATTGCAGCCGCGCCTCCTCGGTATCGGTCTCGATCCAGGCGTCGATGCCGTGGACCAGCGAATGGCTCAGGCGCTCGCGCACCGGCCGGTCGCGCCAGCGCAGGTCCTCGACCTTCTTCTCGCCCTTCCTGCCCTTGAACCTGTCGGCGATCTCCAGCAGCCGTTCGGTGCCGTCACTGCGACGATTGAGCACCACGTCCTCGACCCGCTCGCGCAATTCGGGGTCCAGGTCGTCGTAGAGGGGCAGGGCGCCGGCATTGACGATGCCCATGTCCATGCCGGCGCGGATCGCGTGGTACAGGAACACCACGTGGATCGCCTGGCGCACGGGCTCGTTGCCGCGGAAGCTGAAGCTCACGTTCGACACGCCGCCGGAGACGTGGCTGTACGGGAAGCGCCGCTTGAGTTCGCGCGCGGCCTCGATGAAATCGACCGCGTAGTTGTCGTGTTCCTCGATGCCGGTGGCGATCGCGAACACGTTGGGATCGAAGATGATGTCCTCGGGCGGAAAGCCGATCTCTTCGGTGAGCAGCCGGTAGGCGCGCGAGCAGATCCCGACCTTGCGCTCGATGCTGTCGGCCTGGCCGACTTCGTCGAAGGCCATCACCACCACCGCCGCGCCATACCGGCGGACCAGGCGCGCCTGGCGGAGGAATTCGGCCTCGCCTTCCTTCATCGAGATCGAGTTGACGATGCCCTTGCCCTGCAGGCATTTCAGCCCCGCCTCGATCACGCTCCACTTCGACGAGTCCACCATCACCGGGATGCGGGCGATGTCGGGCTCGGCGGCGATCAGGTTGAGGTACTCGACCATCGCCTTCTCGGAGTCGAGCATGCCCTCGTCCATGTTGACGTCGAGCACCTGCGCGCCGTTCTCCACCTGCTGGCGCGCGACCACCACCGCTTCGTCCAGCCGGCCTTCCAGGATCAGCTTCTTGAACTGCGCGCTGCCGGTGACGTTGGTGCGCTCGCCGACATTGATGAAGTTCGATTCCGGGGTGATCTGCAGCGGCTCCAGGCCGCTGAGGCGGGTGTTGCGGGCGAGGGTGGTCATGCGCTTCTACTCCTCCCCTTGCGAATGCAGGGGGAGGTTGGGAGGGGGTTGATTTCGACTAACAAGGTCGGCGCAGGCGGGAAGGGCACCCCTCCCCAGCCCTCCCCCGCATTCGCAAGGGAGGGAGCAGGAACGCAAGAAATCATGCTGCCTGCTCCAGTTGCGGGATCGCGCGCGGCGGCAGGCCGGCCACGGCAGCTGCAATCGCGGCGATGTGATCCGGCGAGGAGCCGCAGCAACCACCGACCAGGTTCAGCAGGCCGGACGCCGCGAATTCGCGCAGCACCCCGGCCATGTCCTCCGGGGTTTCGTCGTAGCCGCCGAACGCATTCGGCAGGCCGGCGTTCGGATGGCAGCTGATATTGGTGTCGGCGACTTGCGACAGCACGTCGATGTGCTGGCGCAGGTCCTTGGCGCCCAGTGCGCAATTCAGCCCGATCGCGAGCGGTTGCGCATGGCGCAGCGAGTACCAGAACGCCTCCGCGGTCTGCCCGGAGAGCGTGCGCCCGGAGGCGTCGGTGATCGTGCCGGAGATCATCACCGGCAACCGCGCGCCGATGGACTCGAACACGTCGTCGATGGCGAACAACGCGGCCTTGGCGTTGAGGGTGTCGAAGATGGTCTCGACCATCAGGATGTCGGCGCCGCCTTCGATCAGGCCGTGCGCGGCCTCGCGATAGGCCTCGGCGAGTTCATCGAACGAGGTCGCCCGGAAGCCGGGGCGATTCACGTCCGGGCTCAGCGAGGCGGTGCGGCTGGTGGGCCCGAGCACGCCGATCACGAATCGCGGTTTCGCCGGGTCGCGTGCCTCGATCGCATCGCATTCGATCCGCGCCAGGCGCGCGCCCTCGCGATTGAGTTCGCGCACCAGGTGCTGGAGGCGGTAGTCGGCCAGCGAAATGCTGGTCGAATTGAAGGTGTTGGTCTCGACCAGGTCCGCGCCGGCTTCCAGGTACTGGCGGTGGATGTCGCGGATGATGTCCGGCCGGGTCAGTGTCAGCAGGTCGTTGTTGCCGCGCTGGTCGTGCGACTCGCAACCGCAGCCCGCGCCATGCGCATGGCCTTCTGCCGCGAACAACACGTCGTAACCCCCGGCGAAGCGCTCGCCGCGGTAGTCGGCTTCCTGCAATCCGTGGCGCTGGATCATGGTGCCCATCGCGCCGTCGATGACCAGGATGCGGTCGTGCAGCGCGGCCTCGAGTTTCGCCACGCGTTCCGGTTTCAGCCAGGGCAGCGCGCTCACGGCTTTTCCCCGATCAGCGAGATCACCTCGAAATGCGGGGGGCGACGCTCGCGGGTGACGGTTTCGCAACTCGCGATGCGCAGCCCGGCCTTCTCGGCGAACTTGCGCAGCTCCTTCTCGCTGAAGCCCAGGTTCTGGTGGCCGTAGGCCTCGACCACGTTGCGGTGCTCATGGCGGGCCAGGCTGGACAGCAACATGCGACCACCCTTGCGCAGCACGCGCGCGCTCTCGGCGACGGCTTGTGCGGGCTTGGCCGCATAGGTCAACGCATGCATCAGCACCACCAGGTCGAAGCTGGCGTCCTTGAACGGCAGTGCATGCATGTCGCCCTCGCGCACTTCCACGTTGGCGTAGCGGCGCAGGCGCTCGGCGGCGGCGGCGACCACGCGCTGGCTGGCGTCCACGCACACGTACCGATGCGCATGCGGCGCCAGCAGTTCGGCCAGCACGCCGTCGCCAGAGGCGATGTCGAGGACATCCCCCGGCGTGAGCAGGGGCAGAGCGGTGCGTGCCAGCGCTTCCCAGGTACGCCCGGGCGAATAGTGGCGTTCCATGTCGCCGGCCACGCTGTCCGCCCAGTTCTGGTCGGCCGCCCGCATCGCCAGCACCGCGGGGACGCGTTCGGCGTCCTGGCGCAGCAAGGGATCGTCGCTGCCGGTGCTGATCGATTGCCACAGGGCCCGTTGCGCCGGGTCGAGTGCGGCATCGTCGAAGCGGTAATAGGCAGACACGCCGGCGCGGCGATCGCGGACGATGCCGGCCTCCTTGAGCTTGGCCAGGTGCGTGGACACGCGCGGTTGCGCGAGCTGGGTGATCGCAGAGAGCTCGGCCACGGTGAGTTCCTCGCCCTCGAGCAGGGCGAGCAGGCGCACGCGGGTGGCATCCGCGAACACTTTCAGACGTGACGACCAGCCTTCCAGATCCATTTATATCTTTCCATCGCGATTCGGAGATAAGTGTCGTGCGGCAGGGCGCGCGGGTCAAGCGATGTCCAGCGGTAGCCACCTGGAGGGTGGGGTTTGCGAAGCCCCGGCGGTACAATTGGTATCGATTGCAACAATGCGGAGCGCGCCGTGGAGTTTGGTTTCAGCGAAGAGCAACTGATGCTGCAGGACGTGGCCCGCCGCATCGCGCGGGAGAAGATCGCGCCCAGCGCCGAACACCACGACCGCACCGGCGAATTCCCGCTGGAGAACATCCGCACCCTGGGCGAAAACGGCCTGATGGGCATCGAGGTTCCGACCGAATACGGCGGTGCCGGGATGGATCCGATCAGTTACGTGCTGGCGATGATGGAAATCGCCGAGGCCGACTGCGCGCACTCGACGATCGTGTCGGTGAACAATTCGCTGTTCTGCAACGGCGTCCTGAAGTTCGGCACCGAGGCGCAGAAGCAGTTGTACGTGCGTGCGATCGCCGAAGGTCGCGAGATCGGCGCGTTCGCGCTGACCGAGCCGCAGTCCGGTTCGGACGCCACCGCGATGCGCTGCAAGGCGGTCCGCCAGGACGACGGCAGCTACCTCATCAACGGCAAGAAGAGCTGGATCACCTCCGGCCCGGTGGCCAAGTACATCATCCTGTTCGCGATCACCGACCCGAGCAAGGGCGCGCGCGGCATCACCGCCTTCATGGTCGATACCGCCAAGCCGGGGTTCCACCGCGGCAAGACCGAGCCCAAGCTCGGCATCCGCGCCTCGGCCACCTGCGAGATCGAGTTCACCGACTACGTGGCCACCGCCGATGAAGTGATCGGCAAGGATGGCGAAGGCTTCAAGATCGCGATGGGCGTGCTCGATGCAGGCCGCATCGGCATCGCCTCGCAGGCGGTGGGCCTCGCCAAGGCCGCCTACAAGGCGTCCGTGGCCTACGTGAAGGAGCGCAAGAGCTTCGGCCAGCCGATCGGCTCCTTCCAGATGATCCAGGCCAAGATCGCCGACATGAAGTGCCGCCTGGACGCCGCCGAGTTGCTGACCCTGCGCGCTGCATGGGCGAAGGCCGTGGCCGACAGGACCGGTGGCCGCTTCAGTACGGAAGCATCGGTGGCCAAGCTCACCGCCTCCGAGGCAGCGATGTTCATCACCCACCAGGCCCTGCAGATCCACGGTGGCATGGGCTATTCGAAGGAAATGCCGCTGGAACGGTATTTCCGCGACGCCAAGATTACCGAGATCTACGAGGGCACCAGCGAGATCCAGCGCCTGGTGATCGCCCGCCACGAAACCGGCCTGCGCTGACGCCCGGCCTTCCATCCCGACATCGATGTTCCGGCCGCGCCTTGCGCGGCCTTCTGCCTTTGGAGCGATCGCGACCATGAGCAAGAAACAAGCCACCGCCAACCCGGCGACACCCGCCAACCACCTCGATCCGATCCTGGCTGCGCTGGCCGGGCGGGTGGCGAAGGCGACGTTGGCCGAAGCGCGTGCCTTCGCCACTGCCTTCTACCAGCGGATGGATGCCGAGGAGTTCGCCCAGCACGGTGCCGAAGGCTGGGCCGAACTGGCCGCGGACATGCTGGAATTCGTGCGCGCGCGCAAGCGCGGCAAGGCCAGCATCCAGTTGTTCAACCCGAGCCTGAAGGCCGAAGGCTGGGAGTCGCCGCACACGGTGGTGCAGGTCGCCAACGACGACATGCCGTTCCTGGTCGATTCGGTGACCATGGCGCTGGCCGAAATGGGCATCGGCGTGCACGTGCTGGGCCATCCGGTGATCCGCATCCGCCGCGACAAGGCCGGCAAGCTGCTGGCGATCGGCGAGGGCGAGCGCGAATCGCTGATGCACCTGGAGATCGATCGCCAGTCGCAGGCCGCGATGGCCACGATCAAGGCGCGCCTGGCGCAGGCGCTGGAGGACGTGCGTGCGATCGTCGCCGACTGGCAGCCGATGCAGGACAAGATGCGCGCGGTCGCCGACGAACTCGGTACGCGACGCATGCCGTTGCCGGACGAAGGCAAGCGTGAGGCGCAGGAATTCCTGCGCTGGGCCGCCAACGACCATTTCACCTTCCTCGGCTACCGCGAATACACGGTGCGCAAGCAGGGCAAGGACGAGGTGCTGGTGGCCGATGAAGACAGCGGCATGGGCCTGCTGCGCGGCAAGGACAGCGGCGCGCCGCGCCTGCTGAAATCGCTGGCCGCCCACGGCATGCCGCAGAGCGGCGCCGTCGATGCGCTGATCCTGACCAAGACCAATGCGCGCGCGACCGTGCATCGCCCGGGCTACATGGATTACATCGGCGTGCTCGGCTTCGACGCGAAGGGCAAGCCGGTCAGCGAACAACGTTTCCTCGGCCTGTACACCTCCAGCGCCTACAACCGTCGCCCCTGGGACATCCCGGTCGTGCGCCAGCGCCACGAATACGTGATGCAGCAGTCCGGCCTGGATCCGAACAGCCATAGCGGCAAGGCGCTGCGCCACATCCTGGAAACCCTGCCGCGCGAAGAGCTGTTCCAGTCCAGCGAGGAAGAACTGTTCCGTACCGGCATGGGCATCCTGGGCCTGCAGGAGCGCGTGCGCAGCAAGCTGTTCCTGCGCCGCGATCGCTACGGCCGCTATTTCTCCGCGCTGGCCTACATCCCGCGCGACCGGATGAGCACCCAGGTGCGCCACAAGATCGAGGCGATGCTCAAGCGCGCGCTCGATGGCGAGCAGGTCGACACCAACGTCAAGATCGGCGAGTCGCCGCTGGCGCAGTTGCACATCATCGTGCGTCCGAAGGGCAGCGAGCAGGTCGATGTCGACCTGCCCGCGCTGGAAGCGAAGCTGGCCTCGATCGTGCGCGACTGGCGCGACGAACTGCGCGAGCAACTGGTCAAGCGGCATGGCGAGGAAGCCGGCCTGAAGCTGGCCGACTGCTACGGTCGCGCGTTGCCGGCGGGCTACATCGAGGAAGTCAGTCCCGGCATCGCCGCCACCGACGTGGAACACCTGGCGGCGCTGGCCGGACCGGACGACCTGCGCCTGTCGCTGTATCGCTCCCGCCGCAAGGACGGCGGCCTGCGCTTCAAGCTGTATCGCCAGCTGGACGACATCCCGTTGTCGGATGCGTTGCCGATGATGGAGAACATGGGCCTGAGGGTGATCTCCGAGCATCCGTACAAGGTCGATGCCGCCAGCGGCCTGGCCTACATCCAGGACTTCGAGGTCGAATCGCTGCAGGGCGAGCTGGACATCGATGCGATCGACGAGGACTTCGAGGATGCGTTCGCGCGCGTGTGGCGCGGCGACGCCGAGAACGACGGCTTCAACCGCCTCATCCTCACCGCCGGCCTGTCGTGGCGGCAGGTGGCGATGCTGCGCGGCTACTGCAAGTACCTGCTGCAGGTCGGCGTGCCGTTCTCGCAGAGCTACATGGAAGCCACGCTGGCGCGCTACCCGCTGCTGGCGCGCTTGCTGGTGGAATTGTTCGAGGCGCGCTTCGACCCGCGCACCGGCAGCGAGAGCGATGCCGAGATCAAACGCGGCATGAGCCGGTTCGGTGCGCAGCTGAAATCGCTGTCCGCCGATGACGAGGCCGCGATGACCGCGCTGAAGTCGGTGGTCGAGGCCCGCGCCAAGGGCCGCGATGCGCAGGTGGACGCCGCGCGCAATGCGCTGCTGGGCCTGATGGATCGCGTGTCCAGCCTCGACGAAGACCGCATCCTGCGCAGCTTCATCGGGGTCATCGACGCGACCCTGCGCACTAGCTATTACATCGACTACAAGGGCGGCCTGCGCAAGGACGGCGGCCCGGCCGACTACGTCAGCTACAAGCTGGATTCGTCGAAGGTCCCGGACCTGCCGAAGCCGCGCCCGTACCGCGAGATCTGGGTCTGCGGCCCGCGCGTGGAGGGCATCCACCTGCGCTTCGGCCCGGTCGCGCGTGGCGGCCTGCGCTGGTCCGACCGCCGCGAGGATTTCCGCACCGAAGTGCTGGGCCTGGTCAAGGCACAGATGGTGAAGAACACGGTGATCGTGCCGGTCGGCAGCAAGGGCGGCTTCTACTGCAAGCAGTCGCCGGATGCCTCGGTGAACCGCGATGCGTGGTTCGCCGAGGGCGTGGCCTGCTACAAGCGCTTCATCAACGGCTTGCTGGATATCACCGACAACCTGGCCGCCGATGGCAAGGTGCTGCCGCCGGCCGGCGTGGTCCGCCACGACGGTGACGATCCCTACCTGGTGGTCGCCGCCGACAAGGGTACCGCCACGTTCTCCGATACCGCCAATGGCATCGCCCAGGCGCACGGCTTCTGGCTGGACGATGCATTCGCGTCGGGTGGTTCCGTCGGTTACGACCACAAGGGCATGGGCATCACCGCGCGCGGCGCCTGGGAATCGGTCAAGCGCCACTTCCGTGCCTTGGGCCGCGACTGCCAGCAGGAAGACTTCACCTGCGTGGGCATCGGCGACATGTCGGGCGACGTGTTCGGCAACGGCATGCTGCTGAGCAAGCACATCCGCCTGGTCGCCGCGTTCGACCATCGCCACATCTTCATCGACCCGAACCCCGATGCCGCGAAGAGCTTCAAGGAACGCGCGCGCCTGTTCAAGCTGCCGCGCTCGAGCTGGGAAGACTACGACAAGGCGCTGATCGGCAAGGGCGGCGGCGTGTTCCCGCGCTCCGCCAAGTCGATCCCGTTGTCGGCCGAGGCCAAGGCCGCGCTCGGCATCGAGTCCGACGCCACGGCGATGAGCCCGAACGAACTGATGAACGCGATCCTGCGCGCGCCGGTGGACCTGCTGTGGAACGGCGGCATCGGCACCTACGTGAAGTCCAGCCGTGAGAACAACGCCGACGTCGGCGACCGCGCCAACAACGGCCTGCGCGTCGATGGCAACCAGCTGCGCTGCAGGATGGTGGGCGAGGGCGGCAACCTGGGGCTCACCCAACTGGGCCGCATCGAGGCCGCCTTGCATGGCGTGCTGCTCAATACCGACTTCATCGACAACTCCGCCGGCGTGGACACCTCGGACCACGAGGTGAACATCAAGATCCTGCTCAACGCCGAGGTGCAGAAGAAGAAGCTGAAGCTGGCCGATCGCAACACCCTGCTGGCGTCGATGACCGACGAGGTCGCGCAACTGGTGCTCAACGACAACTACCGCCAGAACCAGGCGATCAGCCTGATGGAGCGGATGAGCGTGTCGCGGCTGGGTTCCAAGCAGCACTTCATCCGCACCCTGGAATCGCAGGGCCTGCTGGACCGGCAGATCGAGTTCCTGCCGAGCGATGCCGAACTGGCCGAGCGCAAGGCGCGTGGCCAGGGCCTGACCCGGCCGGAACTGTCGGTGCTGCTGTCGTATTCCAAGCTGGTCGCGTTCCAGCAGTTGCTGGACTCAGACGTGCCCGAGGACGCGTACCTGTCCAAGGAACTGGAGCGTTACTTCCCGCAGCCGCTGCAGGCCAAGTACGCCAAGACCATGCAGCAGCATCGGCTGAAGCGCGAGATCATCGCCACCGCGGTCACCAATTCCACGATCAACCGGATGGGCGCCACCTTCCTGCTGCGCATGCAGGAAGACAGCGGCCGCTCGCCGGGCGAAGTGGCCAAGGCCTTTACCATCACCCGCGAAACCCTGGATGCGCGCGAACTGTGGGCGCAGGTCGACGCGCTGGACGGCAAGGTCGCCGAGTCGGTGCAGATCGACGCCCTGCAGGTGATCTGGGAAATCCAGCGCAGCTTCACCCGTTGGCTGCTGTCGCGCCCCGGTGCGATCCCCGACATCACCAGCGCGGTCGCGCGGTTCCACGACGGTTTCCGCGACATCCGCGCGGGCGAGGGCATCCTGCCGGCGTCGCAGCGCCCGGCGTACGAGGCCAGCCGCAAGGCCTGGCGCGATGGCGGCGTGCCGACGGCGCTTGCCGACCAGCTGGCGGCGCTGCCCTACCTGGAAGCCAGTCCGAACATCATCGAGCTGGCGCGCGAGCGCAAGCTGCGCGCGGTGGAAGTGGCCAAGGTGTACTTCCGCCTGGGCGATGCCCTGCGCGAGCCGTGGCTGCAGGCCCAGATCGACGCATTGAAGGTCGATGGCCGCTGGCATGCGGTGGCACGTGGCGTCTTGCGCGACGAATTGTCCACGCAGATGCGCACGCTGACCGACCAGGCGCTGGCGATGCCGGGCAAGGATGCCGAGGCCAAGGTGGCTGCGTGGATGGCCCGCGACGACCAGACCCTGCGCTTCACCCTGGCGATGCTCAACGAACTGGCCGCGCAGAAGTCGCTGGACTATCCGACGGCATCGGTCGCGGTGCAGCGCCTGGCGCAGTTGGCCAGTCGCGGTTGATGCTGTTTCCTTCTCCCGCTGGCGGGAGAAGGTGGCCCGCAGGGCCGGATGCGGGTGGTTGCGTGCATCCACCCTCACCCCAACCCTCTCCCGCCAGCGGGAGAGGGAGCAAGCGCGTTAAGCTCGACCGATGAGCACGCTTCGACTCGCCTTGCTTGCCAGCCCCGCCGACGAGGCGCAGGCCGCGCTGGCGGCCTTGACCACGTTGCACCCGCAACACGCGCCGCAGGATGCGGACGTCATCGTCGCCCTGGGCGGCGATGGCTTCATGCTGCAGACGCTGCATCGGCACGGTGCGCTGGGCAAGCCGGTGTTCGGCATGAAGCTGGGCACGGTCGGGTTCCTGATGAACCAGTACCGGCCCGAGGAACTGCGCGAGCGCATCGCCAGCGCGGAACCCGCGGTGCTGCATCCGCTTGAGATGCTCGCTCAAACTGAGTCCGGCACGACGGTGGGATCGCTGGCCTACAACGAAGTCTCGCTGTTGCGACAGACCCGGCAGGCCGCGCATGTCTCGATCGAACTCAACGGCGACGTTCGCCTGGACGAGCTGATCTGCGATGGGGTGATGCTGGCCACGCCGGCCGGCAGCACCGCGTACAACTTTTCCGCCAATGGGCCGATCCTGCCACTCGGCGCGAACGTGATGGCGCTGACCCCGATCGCGCCGTTCCGCCCGCGTCGCTGGCGCGGCGCGGTACTGAAGTCCGGCACCGAAGTGCGATTCCGCGTGCTGGATCCGCACAAACGCCCGGTCAGCGCCACCGCCGATTCGCACGAGGTCCGCGACGTCATCGAGGTGCTGGTGCGGGAACAGCGGGAGCGCAGCGTGACCCTGCTGTTCGACCCCGAGCACAACCTCGAGGAACGGATCATGATCGAGCAGTTCACGGTCTGACCTTCCGCAGGTGTAGCCCGGATAGGGCCGCAGGCCGCATCCGGGACGCGATCCACCCCGGGTGCGCTTGGCGACATGGGCCTGCCCATCGCAGTCCGCGAGACGACCATCGGCCATACTGCCGGCATGCCTGAACCCGTCGCCATCCTGACCGTCGCGATCACCGCGCGGGCGCTGTTCCACATGGAGGACAGCCATGGCCTGTTCGAGGCCGAGGGCGTCAAGGCCTACGCCGAATTCCAGCGCGAGCGCGAGGACGACGTGCTGGAACCGGGCATCGCGTTCCCGCTGGTGCGCAAGCTGCTGGCGCTGAACGACGGGACGCCTGCCGATGCACCTCGGGTCGAGGTCATCCTGCTGTCTCGCAATTCGTCGGACACCGGCCTGCGCGTGTTCAATTCGATCCAGCATTACGGGCTCGACATCCGCCGCGCCACCTTCACTTCGGGCGCGCCGGTGTGGCCCTATATCGTGCCGTTCGGCGCGCAGTTGTTCCTGTCGGCCAACCCGGACTCGGTGCGCAGTGCGCTGGAGGCCGGCGTGGCCGCGGCCACGATCCTGCCGGCGCGAGCGCCGGCATCCCAGCACGACCAGTTGCGCATCGCCTTCGACGGCGATGCGGTGATCTTCGGCGACGAAAGCGAACGGGTCTCGCGCGAGCAGGGCGTTGAGGCGTTTGGACGCCACGAGCGCGAACGCGCGCGCGAGCCGTTGTCGGGCGGACCCTTCCGCGGCTTCCTGTCGGCACTGCACGACCTGCAGGCGGCATTTCCGCGTGGCGAGTCGTCGCCGATCCGCACCGCGCTGGTCACCGCGCGTTCGGCCCCGGCGCACGAACGGGTGATCCGCACCCTGCGCGAATGGGAGGTGCGCCTGGACGAGGCGCTGTTCCTGGGCGGGCGCGGCAAGGGCCCGTTCCTGCAGGCCTTCGGCGCCGACATCTTCTTCGACGACTCGCCGCACAACATCGATTCCGCGCGACTGCATGTCGCCGCCGGCCATGTGCCGCATGGCGTGGCCAACGAGCCCGCGCGGTAGGGTCGGTCAATCCTCGGGCAGGTCGATCCCGGTGAGCTTCCAGGCCAGGCCGCTGCGGCGGAATTGAAATACCACCGGTTGGCCCTCGGCGTTCTGGACCGTGGCGGTGAACAGCGACGGCG
>Ga0209480_10002409_pt1 | contig 12815 bp, 12 predicted proteins | sample JI61114C2DNA_FD_187501 | JGI IMG/M metagenome (GOLD analysis project Ga0209480, IMG submission 187501) | Wastewater effluent complex algal communities from Wisconsin, to seasonally profile nutrient transformation and Carbon sequestration -... | ecosystem: Engineered > WWTP > Effluent > Algae...
GCAAAAAAATACTAAAACCCTGATGGACCTTAAGCAAACAACCAATATCCTACTAATTGAAGATAATCCTGCTGATGCAAGATTGGTAGAAATTTATCTCAATGAGTCATCCATGATTATTCCAAAAATTTCGCGCGTAGCGGAATTAAAAAAAGGTTTATTCATGCTCGAAGAAAGCGATTTTGATGTCGTATTACTCGACCTTACTTTACCAGATAGCTCCGGGTTTGATACTGTTAAAACTATTTTAAATGAATTTCCGGGTCAAACGGTAATTGTAATGACCGGTTTGGAAGATGATACTGTAGCCATTAATTCGGTTAAAGCAGGAGCTCAGGATTTTATTGTAAAAGGACAATTCGATAGTAATTTATTATCACGCACTATCACGTATGCCATCGAACGTCACCAACTCCAAATTAAATTGGAAGATTATGCCAAGGCGATAAAATTAAACGAACAACGATTAATTGAGGCGCAAACAATGGCACGCATGGGTAACTGGGAACTCGACGTGGTAAATAATCAGATGTATTGGAGTAATGAGGTTTTTCGAATCCTTGGTTTTAAAGAAAATGCCATTGAACCAACGCTCAACGATTATTTAAAATATGTTGCTCCTGAAGATATCAATAATGTGCGTAATGCGATTAAACGCACCATGGAAAAAGGACAACCTTATCATATTGAATATGCAGTAGTATTGCCGGGCAATATCCGCAAAACAATTGCTAACCAGGGGCTCATTCAAAAAAGTAAAAAAAGTAATGGATTGTGCCTTGCCGGAACTATTCAGGATATCTCAAATTTATCAGCCTTACACGATGGTTCATCCATCAATGTAGAAGCATTAACGCAACAATTACAGTTAATTAAAACAGAAGCAGCAAAATTAAAAGGTGCTGACCATCTACAAAAACTTATCGACGATGCTGCTGATTTGCTGCAATCAAAATAGCAGCAATTAATGGCTGAGTGAACATTATCGTATTTATTATTGTTAAGAAGGTATGTGGAAATTCTTTTTATTCCTGATTATCAACTTTCTTGCACTTGGTATCGGTAGCTGGCTAATGGGCAATCCCGCCACAAACGAGTGGTATAATGGTCTCAACAAGGCTCCGTGGACTCCACCGGGTTGGGTTTTTGGTGCTGCATGGTTCACGGTTATGTTTTGTTTTGCCGTGTATATGTTCAAAGGTGCTAGTTTATTTCCCGCTGAAAAGCTGAACATGTTGTATGTACTTTTTGCAGTTCAGTTTGTATTAAATGTATTGTGGAATCCTATTTTTTTTAGGTGGCATTTTGTAGCTCCGGGACTCATTATTATATCCTTACTGGCAATTGTAATGGTAATTATGTTGGTGTTCGGAAAAAATCAAATGGGATGGAATACACTTTGGGTATTACCTTATGTATTATGGCTGTGTATAGCTACTTCTCTAAATGCTTACGTGTTGTTTAAGAATTAAATTACATTTACTCTGTAATCATTACTCGATCAGAGCCATCAAAATAAGGGCTTTGAATACTCATTACTTTTAATGGTGTTGAAGATGTTACTTTAACAGCGTGTAGGGTGTTCTGCGGAATTACAATATAATCGTTTGCTTTAATATCAAACCAGGAATCACCTAAACGCATGGTTGCAGTTCCTTCCAGAATATAAACTTGCTCAGTATGCCATTCGTGTTTATGCAACGCCACTTCATGTTTAATATAAATAATAAATGTAGTAGCTAATGAATCGGAATAAACTTGAGTTGCTTTTATATTTTCAAACGGCTCCTGTGGTTGTTGCGATATATCAATTACCTGAGCAGGTAAACTAAAAAAGCAGCATAAACATATTAAACTGAGAAATACTTTCATTGCATCAATTTGAATACCTAAAAGTATTAAAATTTTGCAACGATTTTAAAATTCAACCTGCGGTCTGTCAAATAATTCGGGAAAGAATATTGCTGATTATTGACATCTTTCACCCAAATATAACTAATGGTATTTTGTATACCCAGCAGGTTAAAAACCTCAATACTGGCCCACATACTTTCAAAGGCTTTATTAATGGGTTTCTTATTTTCAAGATTTCTATCCTTATCTAACAATGAAGCAGAAAAGCCAATATCAACGCGACGATAAGGAGGAATTTTAGAAGCATTGCGATAATACTGATTGTCAGGTGGCCCATAAGGTAAACCACTGCCAAATAAAAAACTCAAATGCACTTTGAAATTTTCATTACCCGGCATATAATCCTGGAAGAACATGCCAAAGTTGATCAGCTGGTCGGTTGGCCTGCGAATATAACCCTGCTCTACTATAGTAAATGAAGTAATATTGCCATCTTCATCTTTATTCAAAATTATCGTACTATCATTTTCGATATCTTCTTTTGTTCGCATAACACTTAAACTCACCCAACTCTCCGCATCCTTTACAATTTCGCCATGTAAACGCAAATCAATACCTGCTGCATAACCTACAGCTTGGTTTTCGCCATAATATCTAATGCGTACATTTTCTAAATCATAAGGAATAAGATCGAACATGTATTTATAATACAATTCAGTAATAAATCTGAAATCGCGATTCCATGCCTGAAATTTATAATCACTTCCAATTAATAGGTGGGCACTTTTTTGGCTTCGTACATTTTCATTTATTTCTCCCTCCAGGTTGCGCAATTCGCGATAAAAAGGAGGCTGGTAATACAATCCGGCAGCTGCTTTAAATTCAATATTAACTGTGGTATCATTTCTATACCATACCGGCTGCCAAATGTATTGCACACGAGGTGTAATGGTAAACTCTTTATTTAAGTCCCAATAGCTGGCTCTTATGCCATACGTTAATGCAAAGTGTTTTTTTTGTGGTTCCCAAGCATCCTGAATATAGGCATTGTAGCGCATGCTGTTGAGAGCAATATTACTTTTAAATACTTCTTGCAATTGCACTTCTTCTCCTGTATAAGGCAAAGAAAAACCAGCGCTATCCAGTAATTCCCATTCTTTTAATTCATCATTAATTAATTCATATTGAGCGCGTACACCCCATTGTAAAAAATGCGTTTCCACTAAATTACTATGTGAACCAATATGACCAATATTAACAACATCAGAAGTGAGATAATTTCTGGCAAAATCCTGAAATGTACCAACACCCAAACCGTAAATTACATCTCCAAAATCTTCATCACCTAAATTGGTTTCCACTAAGCCTAACCAATACTCACCAATTATATCAAAAGTTTCAGATTCTAAACTGTGATATCCTGAAGCTAAAAATTTATATACCGTATTTTTTGTTGGTTGATAATTATAAGAAACACCTCCAAATCCGGTGATAAACTCATCAATTTCCTGCCCTTCGAAAAATACATCTAACTGAATTACTTCATTCACAAGACCTGTTGCTGTTGACCTGCTTTCAGGAATAAATGTATAACTGTTGTAACTGAAATTGCCTAAAAATTCTAAGGATGATTTTTTATTGAATTGAATGCCGAGTAAACCTTGAGCATCAACAAAAATAGGTTCGTATTGACCTGCAGTATTTAATGAGTTGAGTAAATATTTATTGGTTTTATATCGGGTGCCGAACAAATAATAAATTTTACTTGAATCGGGTTTATCGTTAAAATAAAATGAAGCCCCCAACAAACTGGCTGTAACACCTGCTTCAAATTCTTTGGGTTTTTTATATTGAATATCCAATACACTCGAAAGTTTATCGCCATACTTAGCTTCAAAACCTCCGGCACTGAATGCGATATTCTCAATTAAATCGTAATTGGGAAATGGCAAACCTTCCTGTTGACCTGAACGCACCAACAAAGGTCGATAAATCTCAAAATCGTTGACATAAACCAGATTCTCATCAAAATTGCCACCTCGAATAGAATATTGCGAGGTAAGTTCATTATTAATTACTGCTCCCATTGCCTGCAATATGGCTGTCAGCGGATCCATGGTGTATGGTATAGGCTCTAATTGTTCGACAGGGATACGAAATATGGTTTCTTTGACTTTGATTTCGACGGTACCCAATTGATAGCCTGATAATTTTACGATAATTACATAACGTTCATCCGGTTCTAAAAATACTTTTCGGTAAGCCGTATCACTTAAGTTGGAATATTTTAAAACTACCGTGTCATTTGCGGGTATTTTGATGGTATAATTGCCATCAACATCGCTTTGCGCATTAATGTTGCGATCAATAGCAATTACATTAGCGTAGGGAATTGCTTTGCCATCAGTATCGGTAATTCTACCATAAACAGTTGCTGTTTGTTGAGCAAATGAGGATAATGACACTACTATAAAGAGTGTGGTTAAAAAGCTGCGAAACATCACTTCAACAAACGCCGTTTTTTGCATATTATTTTCTTACGAGCGATTTAAGTGTTTGGATTGCCGCAATTGGGTCCGGTTCGCCAAATACACCGCTTCCGGAAACCAGTACGTCGATACCTGCATCTAAAATGCGCTGAGCATTGTCCATTTTTACGCCACCATCAACCTCTATCAAGGCTTTCGAACCGGTTTGGTTAATGAGCGCTCGCAGTTTTTTTATTTTTTCAATCGAAGTTTCAATAAAACTTTGTCCCCCCCACCCTGGGTTCACGGCCATAAAACAAACAATATCGATATCTGTAATGATGTCCTCCAAAACGGCAATAGAAGTTCCCGGATTAATGGCAACACCTGCCTTTGCGCCTAACTTTTTAATTTCCTGTAAAGTGGCATGCAGATGGGTGCAAGCTTCCACATGAACTGAAATAGAATCGGCCCCGGCTTCTCTAAATTGTTTTAGGTAGCGTTCAGGGGTAACCGTCATCAAATGCACATCCAAAGGCTTACGGCTATGGCGTTTCATAGCTGCCACAACAGGTATGCCAAAACTCATATTGGGCACATAAACGCCATCCATAACATCAACATGTATCCAATCTGCGGCTGAATTATTAATCATTTCAACATCTCTGGCGATATAAGCAAAATCACAACTTAATATACTGGGTGCTACTAAATGGCTCATGCCGCAAAGATAAGTGCTTATATTGTAAGAAATAAACGTCTCGAAAACTCCATCTCTCAAATTGAGTTGCGTGTCGAAAAAATGGCTCCACTTGTCGAAAAAAGTAGCTTACTGAACTTTGAATAGCAGAACTTTGTCCGGTAAACAAAACCTCAAGTAGGTAACTTTACACAAAATTGTATACATGCATATTCCATTAGAGGACTTTTTTCGTAACCCAAAACAAACCGGATTTCATATTGCTCCCGATGGACAACATATTTCGTGGCTGGAAACTTATGCAGACAGGTTGAACATTTTTATACAAAATTTAACCTCAAAGGAAACCCGACAACTCACCTTTCAAACTGACAGAGATATCAGCAATTATTTTTGGCTGAATAATGAACAAATAGGTGTTTTAAAAGATAATAACGGGGATGAAAATCATCATTTATATGCCATTAACTGCTCAAATGGTGAAATGACTGACCTCACGCCTTTCGAAAATGTAAAAGTAGATGTGGTAGATGAACTCGATGACAATGATGATGAAATACTCATTATGATGAATCAGCGCAATCCGGTTTTGTTTGATGTTTATCGTTTAAATACCCGAAATGGTTTGTTGACTATGGTAGCAGAAAATCCGGGAAATATTACCGGCTGGCTGGCTGATCATAACGGCGTTTTGCGGATTGCTATTTCAACCGATGGTGTAAATTCGAGTTTATTATATCGCAATACTGCGGATGAAAATTTTGAAACCATTGTCACCACAAATTTTAAAGAAGGTATTTCTCCACTTTTTTTCGATTTCCAAAATGTGGAATTATATGCATTAAGTAATATTGGCCGCGATAAAATTGCCATTGTAAAATACAACCCTTTGCTTAAAGCAGAAACCGAATTGTTGTTTGAACATCCTGAAGTAGATATCGATAATTTAGGGTACTCCAAAAAACGAAAAGTAATTACTACTGCTGCTTACACTGCTGTTAAACGTGAATTCAAATTTTTTGATGAATGGTCTGCACGCCGCTACCAAAAGGTAATTTCACTTATTGAAGAAGAAACCGAAGTTTATATAACTGATGCTGACAAAGCAGAAGAAAAATTTATTGTTAGAACTACAAGTGATACCTCATTAGGAAATTATTATTTATACGATGAACCATCGCATACATTAACGCACTTGGCAGATGTAAGTCCATGGTTAAAAAATGATATGTTATGCGCCATGCAGCCTATTACCTATACTTCACGTGATGGTTTGGTCATTCATGGATATTTAACTTTGCCACAAAATAAGCATGCACAAAATTTGCCATTGGTTGTTAATCCACATGGGGGACCATGGGCAAGAGATACCTGGCGATTTAATCCTGAAGTGCAATTTTTAGCGAACAGAGGATATGCTGTTTTGCAAATGAATTTCCGTGGTTCAACTGGTTATGGAAAACAATTTTGGGAAGCTTCATTTAAACAATGGGGTAAAAAAATGCAGGACGATATTACCGATGGTGTTTTGCATTTAATTAATTTAGGTATAGCCGACAAAAACAAAGTAGCAATTTACGGTGCAAGTTATGGTGGATATGCCGCATTGGCAGGTTTAACATTTACACCGGAATTATATGCATGTGGTGTGGACTATGTAGGTGTAAGTAATCTGTTCACATTTATGGAAACTATCCCACCTTATTGGGAGCCTTATATAGCCATGATGTATGAAATGGTTGGTCATCCGGAAAATGATAAGGAACTTCTGGCATCTGCTTCTCCGGTAAAACATATTGATAAAATCAAAGCCCCGTTGTTCGTGGCTCAAGGCGCTATGGACCCGAGAGTAAAAAAATCGGAAAGCGACCAGATTGTTACTGCTTTACGTGCTAAAAATATTGATGTAGATTATATGGTAAAAGACAACGAAGGACACGGTTTTGCCAATCAGGAAAATCGTTTTGAATTTTATACTGCTATGGAACAATTTTTAGCCAAACACCTTCAATAAATATACAACCTATGTTTAAAATAATCACCGTTTTTATTATTGGGCTTTGTTTAAATACTGGCACACTTGCTGCGCAGGAATTTAACAACTCCTTATTATGGAAAATCAGTGGCAATGGTTTAACAACACCTTCTTATATTTTTGGCACTATTCATATGATAGCTCAAAAAGATTTTGTAGTTCAACCTGAAGTAGATTCTGTATTTAATTTGGCCGCCAAAGCTTGTTTTGAATTAAAGATGGATGATATCAGCATGTTGGCTACCTACAATAAATGGTTGACCCTGCCTGAAGGAAAAACACTAAAAGATTATTGCACCGAAAATGAATTTGTTCAGTTAAAGCAATATTTACAGGACAGTCTGCAAACCGATATCCAAACCATTATCAATCAAAAGCCATTTGTAATTTATCAAATGCAGTCCACTAATTTCATTAAAGATGAAATGGCATCTTTTGAATTATATTTTGTTCAAAATTGTATGCAAAAAGGAAAACTAATTGGCGGATTAGAAAAATTGGAAACACAATTAGCTGTTTTTGATGAAATACCCTACGAGGAGCAAATTGACTGGGTTGTAGAGAGCATCAATCAATCTGATTCCAGTTACCGATATTACGATACACTCATTCATTATTATTTAACAGCCGACCTGCTTAATCTATCACGTTATATTAAGGAAAGTGATGAAGAATTTAAAAAATACGGACCGCTTATGCTCGACAATCGCAATATAAATTGGATTCCTGTAATTGAAGAACAAATTAAACTCCAATCCACATTTATCGCAGTTGGCGCCGGACATCTTGTTGGCGAAAAAGGCATTTTACAATTATTGCACAACCAAGGATATGTAATTTCACCTATACAATAAATGAATTATGATAACAATTACCAATTTATCCAAATCGTTTCAGCTATCAAGGCAGCAAAAAAAAGAAATGGGCAATGCACAACATGGCGACACCGTTCATGCTGTTAAAAACATTTCGTTGACTTGTCAACCCGGCAGAGTATTCACTTTGTTAGGACCAAATGGTGCCGGTAAAACAACCACATTGCGCATGATTGCCACCATATTAAAACCCACCTCCGGAAGTATAGTGGTAAATGGTTACGACACTGTCGCCAATGGCAAAGAAGTTCGTCAAAACCTCGGTTTTTTAACCGGCTCAACAGGTTTATACGACCGCTTAACACCGGATGAAACCATCAACTATTTTGGCAGATTAAATGGAATGGACGAAACTACTTTACAGCGCAGAAAAAAGGAATTATTCGATTTATTGGGTATTCACGAATTTGCGCATCGTCGTGTAGGAAAATTTAGTACCGGTATGAAACAAAAAGTATCGATAGCGCGCACAATGATTCACGACCCGCAGGTGGTTGTGTTTGATGAACCTACATCAGGCTTAGATGTAATTGCTGCTAAAAGTATTATCGAATTAATCAGACAATGTAAACGCGACAATAAAACTGTTATTCTTTCTACACATATCATGAGTGAAGTAAATATGCTTGCCGATGATTTGGCTATTATTTATCGCGGTGATTTAATTTATAACGGATTATTCACCGATTTTAAACAAGGCATGCGGGAAGCAACGCTTGAAGACGAATTTATTCGTATGGCTCAGGAACACGAACCGGCAACTATTTAATTCACACGCTAAATCTAATTATGAAAAATATATTCACCATCTTTTCGAAAGAAATAAAAGATATTCTCCGCGATAAACGGACCTTAACAGTAATGTTACTTATTCCATTGGTTGTTTATCCTGCTATTTTTATTGGTATTACTAAATACATGACCGCGCAAAATGAAAAAGCGGTGGCTGAAACTTTGCGTATTGGCATTATTAGCAATGGCAACCAATCTGATTTTGAAACATTTGTAAGCACAATGCCCAACACCAAAATAAGTGCAATTGGCGATACTACAGCAGCAAAAGAAGCTATTTTATCTGATAGCATCGATGTTGCGTATTTTTTCCCAGAAGGATTTGATTCAGCTGTGGCAAAATTACAAGGTACCGGTTTTCAATATTTTTACACTTCTACTAACAATGAATTTGAAGTTGCTATTATTGAAAATATTAATACTGTTTACAAACAAGCATTAGTTAAAAAGAAATTAGCGCAAATTGAGGTAAGTGAAACCGTTTTAGAACCTGCAAAAAGTATCTCTCGCAATTTAGCATCTGCCCGCGAACAATTGGGAAGTGTAATTGGTGGCATTTTGCCTTACTTCTTTATCATCTTTTGTATGATTGGTTGTATGTATCCTGCAATTGATTTAGCAGCAGGTGAAAAAGAACGTGGGTCGCTGGAAACATTATTGGTGTCTTCCGCAAGCAGAATTGAAATTTATACTGGTAAACTGATGACCGTTGCGCTGAGCGGATTTTTATCGGCAATGGCCAGCATTGTTGGTCTCATAATTTCGGGACAAATAATCGGCAGCGACACAGCTTCGGGTGATGAAATGGGTCAAATTGCAAAAGTTTTATCAGATATTCTCGAACCGGGTTCTATTATAATGATGCTGGTAATTTTATTACCATTAAACATATTTTTTGCTGCTATCACATTAATGTTATCTATTTATGCCAGAACTTTTAAAGAAGCACAAAGTATGATTACGCCATTGATGATTTTAATTGTATTTCCAACCATTATTGGTATGTTACCGGGAGTAACACTCGATTACACCACTGCACTAATTCCAATTTTAAACGTTTCGCTAGGTGCGAAAGAAATAATTTCGGGAACAATTGAAACCGGACCACTGTTGCTTACCTATGCCGCATTATTTGTTTATGCAGCTATTGCATTGATTATCAGTGTGCGTTTCTTCAATAATGAAAAAAACATTTTGAGAGGATAAAAATAAATTCCTTTAAATTGAACACTTAACCCGGTAATCCACCATTACCGGGTTATTTTTTTTTCGACAATTGCGTTTTGTACCTGAACATTGCAATCCCAAATTTTGTTAACTGAATGTTGACAATTAGCAAGCCCACACACCGTTAGCATTGTTAATTTTAAATCGTTTTTATAATTTTCGTTAGAATTTAGATCCATGGAGAATTTATTTTGGAAAATCAAGAGTTTTCATCAGTTAAATGTGTTCGAATTGTATGGCATTTTGCGTTTAAGGCAGGAAGTGTTTGCGTTGGAACAAAACTGTGTTTATCTTGATGTTGATGGAAAAGACCAATTTTGTGACCACATTTTTGGGGTGGATGATGCAGGAAAAGTAATTGCCTATTGTCGCATAGTTCAACCGGAAACAGGCTTTAGCGAAGTTTCCATCGGAAGGGTTGCAACTCACCCAGAGCACCGCAATCACGGCTATGGCAAATTGGTCATGGATAAAGCAATCAATTTTATTGATGATAAATACGGCCCTGTTTCTATTAAAATTGAAGCCCAGTATTATTTGGAGAAATTCTATTCTGGATATGCTTTTGAGCCTAAAAGTGAGGTTTACTTACTTGATGGAATTGAGCATATTGAGATGGTACGCGAGAAGAACGCCGTACACGCCAGAGTATAGCCCTTTACCCACACACCTATTTAAATCTGTTTTGCAAAATTTTGTTACTATTGTGACAGAATAAACCAATATTTGTTAACCTAAAAAATCAGTATTATGGGAATGTTAAAAGAATTCAAAGATTTTGCCATGAAGGGCAATTTAATTGATTTAGCAGTCGGTTTTGTTATGGGAGCTGCCTTTACAGCAGTTACCACCTCGTTTATTAATGGCATTGTTATGCCTTTGGTAAGTTTAATTGCCGGCAAAGACTTTTCCGCATGGAAAGTTGTATTACGCAAAGCTGAAATGGATGCAGCCGGAGTAGCAACCAAACCGGAAATAGCAATTATGTATGGCACATTTATTTCCGCTGCAATTTATTTCATCATTGTAGCATTTGTAATGTTCATAGTAATCAAAGCTATCAATTCAATGAAGAAAAAAGAGGCCGAAGCTCCTGCAGCTCCACCTGCACCTTCTGCTCAGGAAGTATTACTCGCTGAAATCCGCGATTTACTGAAAAAATAATAGTTCAACCAATGCCTTCCTCACAATGAAGGCATTGGTGTTTTTATTTGGCTCGATTGTTGACAATCGGGGAGAAAATCAAACTTACAAACATATTTATGAAAAATTTATTTACGCTTGCTGTGCTGATGAGCATTGTTACGTTATCATTTGGCCAATCTGATACCACATGGAAAAAAGGTGGTGGTGCAATTTTAAATTTCAACCAAACTTCACTTACCAATTGGGCTGCGGGTGGTGAAAGTAACTTGTCATCAACTATCCTCACTAATTTTTATGCGAATTACAAATTAGGGAAAACTACTTGGGACAATACCCTTAATATGAACTACGGTTTAATTACGGCAAACAATTATGCTGATATCAGAAAAAATGAAGACCGTATCGAATTAAACAGTAAATATGGTCGCTATGCATTTGCTGACGACTTTTATTATTCTGGTATGCTCAACTTCCTGACTCAATTTGCTGATGGTTTCGATTATTTAACCGACCCGGAAGCTGTGATGCCAATTTCAAAATTGTTAAGCCCGGGATATCTTACAGCTGCAGTTGGTTTGGACTGGAAACCAAGTGAAAAATTTTCACTGTTCCTCTCTCCTGCTACAGGTAAATTTACATTTGTTATGGATGATGTTATTGCATCAACTGTAACCGACACTGTAAATAACAAAAACCGTTATGGTGTTGACGCTGCCGAAAATTTACGCGCAGAATTCGGAGCTTCCATGGTGGCTGCTTTAAATACACCGCTTGGAAAAAACACGAGCTTATCTTCTAAATTAACTTTATTCAATAACTACACTGATCCTATTACCGAACACAGAGGAAATATTGACGTTGATTTTCAAAATAACCTGAATATTAAAATCAGCAAATATTTTGCAACAACCATTTTCCTCCAGGTATTATACGATCACGATATCGCAATAGCAACTTATAACGATGATGATGTGCAAATTGGCACCGGTCCTAAAACACAATTTAAAGAAGTGTTTGGTATCGGATTAAGTTATTCGTTCCAATAATAGATTAACCCTTATTCTTTTATAATAGGCTGTCACATCATGATGGCCTATTTTTTTTGTTTTCGTGCGAATAATATCCCGAAACAAAACAGCGCCACTTAATGAATTACTTAAGTGGCGCTGCTATAATTAAAAAAATATTGGTTAAAATAATGATTTATCCTGTTGCGAAATCTACTATTATTTGGTTTAAACAAAAACTTTAAATCTTTCGTAACAAGATTGATGCAACATAGCACGGTCGTCGGGATGGGCGATTTCGATTAATGCTTTTGCTCGCTGACGCAAATTTTTTCCGAACAAATAAGCTACACCATATTCAGTTACTAAATAATGCACATGGGCTCTTGTGGTAACAACACCTGCTCCCGGTTTTAAAACGGGAACTATTCGTGAAATACCTTTTGCTGTTCGTGACGACAATGCAATAATTGGTTTACCGCCTTCACTTAATGCCGCTCCACGCATAAAATCCATTTGTCCGCCAACACCTGAGTATTGAATAGTGCCAATACTATCTGCACAAACCTGACCGGTAATATCTACTTCAATAGCGCTGTTGATAGCAACTACTTTATCGTTTTGTTTGATGATGGAAGGTTCATTTACATAATCAATGTCCAAAAATTCGAAAGCCGGATTATCATCTACATAATCATATAATTTTTTCGA
>Ga0209480_10002410_pt1 | contig 12807 bp, 10 predicted proteins | sample JI61114C2DNA_FD_187501 | JGI IMG/M metagenome (GOLD analysis project Ga0209480, IMG submission 187501) | Wastewater effluent complex algal communities from Wisconsin, to seasonally profile nutrient transformation and Carbon sequestration -... | ecosystem: Engineered > WWTP > Effluent > Algae...
CGATAAAGTTGAACGCGCCGCCAAAGCATCGCACGCCGTCGCCGGCGCGCCGGCTTTCATCCGTTCGGAAAGTTCGGGTGTGCAAATTTCGCAAAAGGAGTCGGAAGGTGCGCGATTTATTATACCTTCACGTTCATACGCCCCCAGAGATTAAAAACGGCGACAAATGGTTTGAGCAAGACGAGGGCGACGCTCGACTTGCTCAGGATCGCCAGCTAATCAAAACGAAATACCCGAATTTGAAATATGGCATAAACCACCGAAACAAGTTGGTATTTTTATTTGGGGAAATAATTTTAAAAGAGGTTTCTTCCGGTATTCCCACAAGAATTAGCACTCAGATTTTATTTCCCGACGAATACCCAAAAATTGAGCCGATTGCCTTCGAGACTGCTAATCTTTTTGAGCATATCGTTGATAGGCATTTTTATCCGGGTGGGATTTGTTGTCTGTGGTTGCCGCCGGAATCCGAGTGGAATTCCGATGATGAAAACGCGCTACTCCATTTTTTAGATCAAGTAGCAGTCTTTTTCGAGCGGCAGTTAATTTACGACGCAATGGGTGGAACGGTATGGGCTTGGGGAGAACGCGGACACGGAAGAAGCGGTTACATCGAATACATTCAGGAAAAACTAAATGTAAGTTCGGAAAAACTGCAAATTTTTCTTCCCTTGATTTCTGGCAAAACAAATTTAGAGAAAAAATCGCGGTGTCCATGTGGTAGCAGTCGCCCGTTTCAGTTTTGTCATTTGCCAACGGTCGTCGAACTGACCGCCGTTGCGGAATTTATTGATTAATTTTAGTGAGGAATTTTATGATTAACAGATTTGAAGGAACAGAAGGAAAAAGACTTTTGGGTGAGTCTTTGAAAGACTCCCAACTTGTCGAACATAACGAAGAACTTGCGACGAAGCTAGCTGAAACTGGACAGCTCGTTTCGTTTAACTCCGGCGACGTTTTAATGACGCAGGGCGGAGATGATAATGATATTTATTTCATCCTTTTCGGACAGGTCAATGTTGTCATCAACAACCGTCACGTGGCAATCCGTGAAGCCCGCGAAACAGTCGGTGAAATGGCATTGCTGAATCCGACCGAACCGCGTGCTGCCACCGTTACCGCACGCACAGATAAGGTAGTTATCCTGAAAGTTACAGAGCCTGACTTTCGCCGTTTAGCTGAAGAATTCCCCCGCGTCTGGAAGACTGTCGCGCAGGTTGTCGCCGAACGGTTACGGCAACGGTCGGTATTTTTGAATGCCCCGAATTCAAATCCACGACTTTTTCTCGGTTGCTCGGCGGAAAGCCTCGTCATCGCGCAGGAGATTCAACTTGGATTAAAACACGACAAAATTAACGCCGTAATCTGGACGGACGGTGTTTTCGGACCTTCGAGCGTGACGATAGACGCGCTATTGACTGAAGTTAATGAATCGGATTTTGCGGTTTTCGTTTTCAGCCCGGACGATAAAGTTATCAGCCGCGACCATCAATACGACGCACCGCGGGACAACACGATTTTTGAGTTAGGTCTGTTTATGGGACGACTTGAACGCAACCGAACCTTTATCGCCAAGGAACACAGCAGTGACGTAAAAATACCAACGGATCTGCTCGGCATTACGCCCTTGACTTACGTTTACCGCGACGGAGATAATTTGACTGCGGCAGTTAATACAATTTGCACTCAACTTCGCAAGGAAATCGTAAAATTAGGGGCTAGATAATAGACAAACTCGCTCAGTTTAAATTTGATTCGGAATTTTGTAACCTGAACTTTAATATTAAAATGCTTGCCAGATTTCGTGTTTTATTACCATATACTTTTCACATTCCGTTCGATGCCGGACTAGAACCGGTATCGTTCGATTTCGAGAGTTATCAAGTAAAAATGTATCCGCCGATGCAGGCAAATGTTGATTCGTCAGTTGCCAATGTTGGCTCTGAAATGCCATTTCTTGATGCGGTTGCTAATTTGGATGCGGCACGTTTGGCGACTCCAACCAAGTCGGTGATGGTCAATGAAAAGGAAACCGTCACGGCGAATTTGCTACAAATTGATTTTATTGCCGCTCGTGATTTTGAACGTCTGCGTGGAGCCGTGCAAATTGACCCGTCCGTTAATTTATTTTTCAATTTAGCCAATAAATTAATTCAAAAATTACGTTCTTTTGCGTCCTTGCCGCATATCCGACTTCTGACCTCAAGCAGCTCTCTCGGTTGGAGGATTGAATATCTGACTAATGAAGGAGAGGAGCTAGAGAAAGACCTGAACAAATCCCGCTCGGTGCAATCGGGCGTTACCCGCTGGCAGACGAATGTTATCACCAAGGAGGTTTGGAAAAATGCCGCATACGATTTTTGTGATTTTGAGCCTTATGTTTGGGATTCTTTATTACTCGACGCATACGCTCAAGTCGAAGACGTAAATGCGGCAATCGTTTTGGCTAACGCCTCATTAGAATCGGTAATTGATTTTACGCTTGAAGTATTAGCACGCGAGTCAACTATTTCTCAACAGTCGTTTGAATGGTTGATTAATCGAAATCGAGATTATATCAGACAGCCTTCGGTCAAAGAGAAGTTTGATAATCTTTTGTTTCTAATCTCAGGTCATTCGCTTAAAGAAGATAATGAACTTTGGGAGGGGTTAAATGATTTAAGATGTGCCAGAAATTCTATGGTTCATCAAGGCAAAGCAGTTTTAAAGAGAGGAAAAAAGGGGGTTGAAAAAGAAGTCGATTGGATGATTGCCAAGGAACTGCTCGCTAAGACGACGAAAATAATTAACTGGCTTGAGTCGTTGTTGCCAGTTAATTATCGCCGTGAAAAATTAAAAACTTCTTATCATCTCAGTTTTTGGGTAAAAGCCCGAGGAGATGAAGAAAAAGAGATGTTTTTAACCGGAATAAAAAGCTCTCATGATGTTAATTTTGTGTTGCTTCCAAAAGGTAAATGAATTTCTCTAGCTATTAACAACTGTCTGATATTTATTGTGGTCATATTCCAAGTTAAGCCAAATATCCTAATTATTGGCGTATATTTGATTTCCAATTTAAGCCATATACTGCTACAATAGACAAAGATTTGAAATTGTTGATATGAAAAACTTTTATGAAAAACTTTTAGTGAACCGATTTGAAAAGCAAGAAGTGTTTGCCAGAGACGATTTATTTAAGTTCTATGCGGAATATGACCCGGAATTGAAAGAGGGAACTTTCGGTTGGCGTATTTATGACTTAAAAAAGAAAAATATTATCAGAAATGTCGGTAAGGGCATTTATTCGCTATCAGGAAAATCAGTTTATTTTCCAATACTTGGCAAATTGTCGAAAAAAATTGCCAAACTCTTAGGGGGAAATTATGCAGACTTAGAATATTGTCTTTGGGAAACTCTTTGCCTAAATGAGTTTTCAAATCATCAAGCAACTACATCATTTATCGTGCTGGAAGTTGAAAAAGAATTGCTTGATTCAGTTTTTTATTTTCTTAAAAAGAACAAAATGAATGACTTATACTTGCAGCCCGATGAACAAATGATTGAAAGATATGTCTTGGAAAGGGAAAATCCGGTAGTCCTCAAAAGTCTGATAACCCGTGCGCCGCTCCAAAAAATAAATGATAAAAAACTCAAAATTACCGTTCCATATTTAGAAAAGATTCTAGTTGATTTATATTGTGACAGTAAAATATTTTACTTTTATGCAGGGAAGGAATTGGAAAATATTTATGTTAACGCGTTGGAAAGTTACACAATTGATTTTTCACGTTTGTTAAACTATGCCAAAAGAAGAGGCAAGGAAACCGAAGTTAAAGATTTTATTGAAGAGAATCTAAACTACTCATTGGGCAATATTTTAAGATGATTAATCCAAGTTGTTTTGAAAAAGAATGGATTACGGGATTCCGTCGCCAAAAAGAGTTAAGCCGAATAGACCCAACTCTTTTGGAAAAAATGATTTATGCTCTGTATCTGGTTCAAAATCTGAAAAAGCAGGGCTTAGACTTTGTTTTCAAAGGCGGAACAAGTTTAATTTTACTCTTGGAAAGTGCCAACCGATTTTCGATTGATGTTGATATTATTGTCAATAAAAAATATAAGGAATTATCGTCGAAGCAGGAAATAGAAGAAATTTTACAAAAAACAGTAGAAAATTCATCTTTTACTAATTGGGCATTAGACGAAAAACGAAGTTATCAGGAAGGAATTCCCAAGGCACATTATAAATTAGAATATCAGCCTCAATTTGACCGGGCGGGGCATATTTTATTGGATATTTTATTTGAGAAAAACTACTATCCCCAAATTATTGAAATTCCAGTTGCCACAAAATGGATTGAATCAGACGAAACTATAAAGGTCTCAGTTCCTGATATAAATTCAATCACCGGCGATAAATTAACCGCTTTTGCTCCCAATACTACTGGCATTAAATACAACGCGGATAAGGAATTGGAGATTATTAAGCAATTATTTGACATCGGCGAATTATTTGAAAAAGTGGATTCAATGGAAGTTATTGCCAAAAGTTTTACTGCTTTCGCTAAGGAGGAAATCGGTTATCGAAAATTATCTATCAGTCCATCGGAAGTCCTTACCGATATAATTGAAACCGCCAAGTTAATCGCCTTACGGGATAAAAACAATGAAGAGCCGTTCAAATCAAACTTTTTAGAAATTCAAAAAGGAATTAGAAATTTCAATTCATTTTTAATTTCGGGAAATTTCTATCTTGATTTGGCAATTACAGCAGGAGCAAAAGCAGCGTATTTGGCGGCAAAAATCTTGCGGGAAGACTACACTTTGATAGAAAAATATCAAGGTCAGGATATTTCATCACTCAATATTGAAAATCAACAATGGAATTTTTTAAATAAGCTCAAAAAATTGCCGGATAAATCAGCTTTTTTCTATTGGTATCAAGCGGTTGAATTATTGGATAAAGAAACTAAAACTTGAAAGTTTAGAGCAAAATGGCAAAAGATTACCTTTTCTTTCAAAAAAAACAACCTTCATATTTCCTCTCCAATCGTTTTTTAGAAGTTAAGCCTATACAAACCATTCACCCAAAAAGGCTGTTTTTGATTGCCTAACTAATTCTCAATCCCAAATGGTCGCAAGGAGCGTCGGTCAAATCTTGCTCAACTCCCAAGTATTTTTCGGTCGTTTGAATCGAATCGTGTCCCAAGGATAATTGAATCTGGTCAATCGGCGAACCGCCCCTATGCGCGAGTTTGGCGAAAGTGCGGCGTAGATCGTGCGGCGCAATGCCTTCATTTTTCTGTTTTTCGGCATAAGAAACAACGATATCCCGGATTGCCTGCGGCGTGATCGATTCGCCCATCAAATTGTCCCCTTTGTTGACCCGGCGAAAGACGAATCCTTCTTCGAGATGAGCGACGGTTTTCCATGAATCGACGCATGGCTAAAATTATCAATTTTTGACCATTACTGAATTTTTATACCCAAATGATCACACGGCGCATGGGATAAATCCTGCTCAACTCCCAGATATTTTTCGGTAGTGTTAATCGAATCGTGTCCAAGAGATAGTTGAATTTGGTCAATTGGTGCGCCGCCCTTATGAGCAAGTTTAGCGAAAGTGCGGCGTAGGTCGTGCGGCGCGATTCCTGACTTTTCTAATTTTTCCGCATAAATTTTGACGACATTGTAAATAGCTTTCGGAGTTAAAGAATCGCCCATTATATTGTCGCCTTTATTGACCTGCCGGAAAATACACCCATCCTCAATATGAGCCGCATAAATCCAAGAATCGATGATAGTCTTAGTCCAAGTCGGCATTGGCACGGTTCGCATTTTGTTGCGCTTTCCCACAATATCAACAATTACCCAGCGATTTTCTCTCATTTGAATATGAGAAACCGAAAGAAAGGTGCATTCTTCGCGTCGCAGACCACAGCCGATTAAAACTGCTAAGATAGCCCGGTCACGCAAGCCTTTCAAAGTTATGACATCAGGAGCATTGACCCAAAGGTTCGCTTCTTCACGAGTCAGCCAATTACCGGTGCGCCGACCGCGTTGCGGCATTCCGCTAACCGCTCTGATCCCGTTGGCAATTTTCGCCTCCAACAAATTATTATCTTCGGCTTCGGAGGCAAGTTTTCTCAAAGCTGATAATTTTTGATTAATATTAGCTGAAGAAAAACTGTTATCGCGGGTATCCTTACTCTCCCGCAAAAATTTAACATAACTATTTATCAGAGCCTTATTGAGTTCAGGACGACCAGCCTTTGAATACCAGACAAAAAATTCTTCCAGATGACGTTTATACGCAATTCGTGAATTTTCGCTCGGCAAAGCGTCAATGACCATCTCAATAATTTTTTGTTCACCGGGAGTTAATTTCGGTTTAACGAGTGTTGCGGAATTTTCCATGGAAATATTTTCAGAATCGAAAGAAGGATGATTTTTTACAACCGAGATTCAAAACTACCTATTTTGGCATTAAAGACACTCCAATCTACCACACCACTCAAAAATAGTAAATAGTTCCCTATAAGCCTGATTATAGGAAGCTATTTTTAATGTTAATTTTAATAACAATACCCAAAAATAAGATTACACATTTATCTCAATGTGTAACCAAGAAGCATTTACTAGCCACTATTTTTACGGCATCAAAATTCTATCCGCCCAGATTTGTAAATCATAAATCATTTCTTGGCTGATATTCGGGTTTTCCGAAGAATTGAACAAATGCCCCAGATTCGGCAAAATCCGCAACGAAACATTTTTGTTTCCTGACTGAACTAGTGAATTTGCCAGATTAACCGCGTGATATGCCAGAACTTGCGAATCGCGTTCGCCTTGCAGAATCAGAACCGGACATTTTACTTTTTCGGTTAAAGCCAGCGGATTAAAATTGGTGTGTTCCCGAAAATAGGCAAATTTCGGATTGTTTGCGTTTTCCGCCAGTTTCGCATCGGCAAACATTTTCATTAGAAATTCGACTATTTGAGGTTGTTTTCGGTTTGCCACGTCAACAGTTTCGCCTTTTGCCATTTGGTAAAGGGCTTGTTCGATAACAACTTTATCCAAGGAATTTGAAACGCCCGCCAGAAGCGCAATCGCGGAAATTCTTGAATCATAAGCGGCTAAATACAGAGCCGTTCCAACTCCTTCGCTATGCCCGATGAGTGAAATTTTAGTTTGGTCAATCTCAGGACGTTTGGACAAAAAATCAATCGCTACCCGACTATCGCTAATTAAATCAAAATACGAAGTTGTCGCGGCTTGTTCTTTACTGATGACACTTTTCCCGATTCCTCTGTCATCCACCCGCAATACTGCAACTCCGGCTTTTGAAAGGCTTTCGGCAATTATTTTGTAAAGATTGGAGGTTTCCGAACCATCGCGGTCTTGACCTCCCGAACCCGAAATGAGAATCGCGGCGGGAAAAGTTTTTTTGCCGTTTTTCGGAATGGTTAAAGTTCCACCCAACTTGATTTTATCGTTTGGAAACGAGACTTCTTCGCTCGTAAATTCACCGTTGAAAACTTTTTTGACAGTAAAAGAGAGTTTGTCCGCCTCCGCTTCAAAATCTTGCTTGACGACTTTTACCTGCTGCGTCGGAATTTCAATCAAAAGTGGAATTTTATTGGCATCCGCCGTGATTTTTACCTTAAAGTTCGCCGCTTCGGAAACAAGTTCGTAATCATCAACGGCAATATTTTTACCATTCAATAAAATTGTTCGACTGTTAATTTTTTGCAAATTCAAGGGAAATTCAAGTGCCATACTCGGCAAGAAAAATCTGAATTCCTGCTTGCCCGATTTTGCGGAATCATAGCTTTCAAGGAGCAAAATATATTGACTCCAGACATTATTTTCCAAAATGACACTGGCTTTACTCGGAACTGCTAATTCTGATTTGCCGAGTATAAAAACTTTCGCCGTTCCGTTTTGGAAATCGGCGCTGATAACTTTGGTGTTTTGCTGTTCTAAAATAAATGACTGCGGTTGGTTTGGTTTGGCAATGGTAACGATTTTTGCTCCGTTGATATTTGAAGTTAGTTTCATCAAACCATCCGTCATTTTTTCCAACACAAAGTCTTCCGTCATTGCTTTTTTTCCGTTCAGAAAAACAACATAACCACCGTTTTGTGCGTTGGCAAAAGTCGCGTAAGTCAAAATCAGAGTTGTAATTGCGAGTATTCTCGTAAAAAAATTGTTCATAAAATTCACTCTCAACATTAAAATAAAATTAGTGCCAATACCGAAGTAGCCATTAATAAGACAATCATTCCGGCGTAAAGATATGATTTTTTGTGCGCCAAATTAAAGGTGTAACCGCCGCCGCCCGGTTTTTCGACCGTAAAAGCAACATCGTCCGGGTTACTGTAAAAAATTCCGCTATCCCAACCTTTTTCTTCGTTAGCGGTTTGAAAAACGATTTGCCCCGTAATTTCTTTGATCCGGCGATTTATCAAAGTGATTTGATAGCCGTAAATACCGACTCCGCACAAAAGCAAAACTACTCCGAGCCACATCATTAAATTGCTGATTGTTGCCATTGTTGGAGTGAATAAAACCGAAAGAAGCATCATATTTAAATCGGCAAACAAGATGCCAATCATCAGGCGACACCAATCAAGCAAATTGATATTTGTCAGATGCGACATCTCTTTTAACGGCAAAATCTGTTCGCTGTTTTCTGCCGGAATCCGAAAGCGGGCGTGAACAATATCGTTTTTGATAATCACCAAAAAAATCTGTAAATATATACCCAGAAACGAGATAAAGAAAACGCTGAACACACTCTTTGTTGCAAACCTGTCCGCTTCTCCGCTGACGTTCCAATGAACCGGAATTGAGTCGGGTAATGGCGGATAAAAATGAATCAAGATACCGATTGGAACAAGTGCAAATAAAATAACTGCTATTTCCCACCAGAGAGAGGTAAAATCATGCAATTTTCGTGGTTTAAGCGTAGCGGCAAATCTCGAAAAGGTGTCGATTTTTCGTAGTCTCCAACTTCGCAGAAAATTTGTATGAAGCCACCAAGCCATAGTCAAAACCGAGAAAATGTATATGAATGGCAGACTCTTTGGCAAATAATAAAATCCCAGAGCAATCGCCGAAACGAAAAATAACCCAATTAGGAGCATCCCGCCGCGAAACTTTTTTACCACACCGAGTGCGGCTTCATCTTCACTAACAATAAATCCGAATAAAGTTCCTCTCCCGTTAATTATCGGCAAAAAATAAAAAAGCAAAAAGACGAACAGGAAAATTGCGCTCAAAAACAAAAAATCAGCCATCATTTTATTTACCCTCCTTAAAGATCGCACTCATTTCGTCAACCACTAAATTCATTACTTCGCCCCAAGTCAAACCGGCTAAAAACATTTGGGCAAGGGCAACGCGCAAGGATTTTCGCAATTCATCATCGCCTTTTGAATCGCTTGTCAAAGAAGAGACAACTGCTCCCGCTCCGTGTTTGACAATAACCAAGCCATCGCTTTGAAGCTCTCGATAAGCGGTTGCAACGGTATTGAGATTGACTCCTAAATCGCTGGCTAATTGGCGAACCGAGGGGAGCGAATCTCCTTCTTTCAATTCACCGCGAACAATTAACATCTTGATTTCATCGGCAATTTGACGATAAAGCGGACGGCTTTCATTTTCATCAATCGTAATCAGCATAATTTCACACCATCTTAAAGTGTATGCTATATCTATACAATTAAAATAAACTCCTGTCAAGAGTAAGTGATGAAGCGAGCAAATTATATAGAATAAAAAAAATTAGAGTTGAAGGGTTATAGAGAAATCTGATTGAAACTACTTAAGGCATTTAGCAAACGAATTTGAATACTGTTGATGCGCTGTAATCGATAGGCAAACTCACGCCGCACGATCTGCGAAGAACGGCGATTACCAAAGTATTTCAGCAAAACGTCCCGGTTACGTCAATCCTGAATATGAGCAAGCACAAATCGGTAAAAACTTTAATGATTTACAACAAAGGCTTGGATAATCCGGAAAATAATGCCATTCATCTGATTAATTACGATTCGGAATGGTTTCCAAAAACAGTGTTAAACCAAAGTTCCTATTTTTCGCGTTATCTCGGCTATACCCCAATTCCGTGCAGCAAAAGATTCATTGCCCCTAATCTTGTTACATCATCAACAAGCTCTATTCCGTGAAAGGTTTCAAGTCTTAACTGGTTTTTTTGACGCTCAGTTAAATTGGGATTTTGTTCAAGTATGTATTGGTGAGAAGAAAACAAAAATCCGCCGGTTCCGCACGCCGGATCGTATATCGTTTCGCCTAATTGTGGGCGAATACATTGGACAATTGCTCGAATTACGGGGCGCGGAGTAAATTACTGACCGGCTCCGCTTTTTGTGTCTTGAGCGTTTTTTTCCAGAAGTCCTTCATAAGCATCCCCTTTAATGAAGTCCTAAATTTGCACAGTTTGTTCCGAAAAGATTTTTTTTCGATGAACAAATTACAGGAATTAAACAATCAATAAGAAAGAATTTAGGCGAGAAAGCAAAGTTTTAGCTACAAAATCTAGGAATTGAAAGCTATTTAACGCTCGTAATAGTTTTATAATAAAGGCTGATAGCGCGTTTTGGCTATCAGCCTTTTCACCATTTCAATTCTCAATCAATTACGGCACAAACACATTCGGCACTGGTTTGTCGCCGTTGATGCCGAAATTAGTTATCAATACGCCCGCAGTCGAACGATTGATAAACCAAGTGTTGCTTGACGGACGGAAAACTCCGATGTCGAATTTGCCGTCGCCGTCGTAATCTCCGGCAACGGGTGAATCGCCATTGATGCCGAATGGAACTGAGTAAAACGAGAGACTTTCCGAACGCAAGATAAACCATTCGCCGGTTGACGGTCGCCAAATTGCCGCGTCGGTTTTGCCGTCGCCGGTGTAATCGCCTTGCACGGGTTTGTCGGTTGAATTGCCGAGATTAAACGCATAAACGCTCGCGTTACTGCTTCGCTGAATCCACCATTGCCCAACACTCGGGCGATGAATGGCAATGTCGGCTTTGCCGTCGCCGTCGTAATCTCCGACTGCGGGAACGTCGCCCGGTGCGCCGAAAGACGTGATTTGTGTGCCGCCCGAAGATTTATTGATATACCAAGTCGCGTTTGAAGGACGGAAAACCGCCGCGTCCGTTTTCCCGTCGCCGTCGTAATCGAACGGCGCAGGAATGTCGCCTGATGCGCCGAGCGGGAATGAATAATAACTCACGTCTTCGCTTCGCAAAATAAACCATTCGCCGCTCGTCGGTCGCCAAAAAGCAATGTCGGTTTTGCCGTCGCCAGTGTAATCGCCGGGAACTAATTTATCGGCTGAATTTCCGAAAGTAAAGGCACGATTGCCGCCGTCGGAACTTCTTGAATACCACCATTCACCTTGCGCCGGACGGAAAATCGAGATGTCGGTTTTGCCGTCGCCGTCAAAATCGAACGGCGTTAGGCGCGGCGCAAAATCAGTCAGAATTCGAGCAACGGCGATTCTTTTCGTCGAGTCGCTTGCTGAACTTGTTTCGCCGATCATTACGGCTCTGCCGATTGAATCGAGCGTCATTCCGTAGAAAAAATCGTTGCTTCCGGCAAACATATCGAATATTCGTATTCCGCCCGTTCCAAATGAAGTATCGAGCGAACCATTTGAATTATAGCGGACGATTGCGCCGTCGTTGCCGCCCGAGCCGGAATATGTCGCGCCGCCCGCGATAATCTTGCCGTCCGTTTGAACTGCCACGCCGTTTGCGCTTTCTGAAACCGTAATATTGGTCGTAACTTTGCCGTCGGTATCAAAGGAATTATCGAGCGAACCGTTCGGGTTATATCGAACGACTGTGAAATCAGTATTCGAGCCGTTATAACTGCTGCCAGCCGCGATGATTTTGCCGTCGGTTTGGATTGTTATGTCAACTGCACCGTCGCTCGTTCCCGAAATGTCGGTCGTGACGATGCCGTCGGTGTCAAAGGAAGTATCGAGGGAACCGTCCGTATTGTATCTGACGAGCGCGAAATCACTGCTCGTATTACTTGACGCATAACCGGCGGCAATAATTTTACCGTCAGTTTGAATGGCTATTGCCCGCACTTCTTCAGCCAAATTAGAAATCGGAGTTATCACCTTGCCGTCGCCGTCAAACGAGGTATCGAGCGAACCGTTCGGATTATATCGGGCAAGCGCAAAATCAAAATTATTTGAACTATTGGTGGAAGCACCTACCGCGATAATTTTACCGTCAGGTTGAATCACCAAATCGCGCACAAAATCATAAGAATTCGTCGAAAATCCGGTTGTTACGATGCCATTGTTGCCAAACGAAGTGTCGCGTGAACCGTCAGGATTGTAACGAATAAGCGCAAAGTCAGACCTTTCGCCGTAGTTGACTGTGTCACCGGCGGCAATAATTTTACCGTCAGATTGTATCGCTATCGCGTAAGCTCTCTCACCGTCAATTAAACCGGTAATATCGGTCGTAACTTTTCCCTCGCCGCCAAATGTAGAATCGCGTGAACCGTCAACATTATATCTAACAAGCGCAAAATCATCATTTGCACCGTTAAAGCTGTAACCGGCGGTAACAATTTTGCCGTCTGCCTGAATCGCCGCTTTGCTTGCGCTCGAAGAAGTCGGATAACCCATTTCGTTCGTTCTCTTGCCGTCGTCGTCAAACGAAGTATCGAGCGAACCGTCCGTGTTGTAGCGCACGAGCGCGAAATTATTATCTGAATTAATTCCGCTAAAACCGGCGGCAACAATTTTGCCATCGGTTTGAAGGACGACTGCAT
>Ga0209480_10002411_pt1 | contig 12807 bp, 13 predicted proteins | sample JI61114C2DNA_FD_187501 | JGI IMG/M metagenome (GOLD analysis project Ga0209480, IMG submission 187501) | Wastewater effluent complex algal communities from Wisconsin, to seasonally profile nutrient transformation and Carbon sequestration -... | ecosystem: Engineered > WWTP > Effluent > Algae...
GCAGCGCCAACGTGGGCGCCTTGGCCTTGTCGGCGTTGCTCGGGCAGCTCGAATCGAAAGGCCGACAGGCCAGCCTCGACGACGCGGCGCTTCTCGTCGAGCGGGTCCGCGGGGAATACCGGTTGGTCGTCGGCGAAATCCAGGCATTGCTTGCCGACGCGCCGTAAGCCGCCGTAAAGGGCGGTTCCTCCGCGCCTTTTTATACGCAATCCCGCGCGTCGCCGCCCGTTTGCCCTGCGACCTCGACGGTCGGTAAAAAATGAAAGGCCACGCAACAGAGCGTGGCCTTGCTGTTATCCAGTTGGCTTGCGGCCAACCTGGCACGCCATCATCCGCGCAACAGGCAGGATTCGAAAGCGGCCTCGGCATTGCCCGAAAAACGGTATTGGGCAAACAAACCCTGCAATTGATTCGAGCGGGTCTTGGCCGTCGCTGCAAACCAAATGCCGATCCTTTTGCCTTCGCGGGCCAGCGTGGTGAAGGCGTAGTGCCATTCACGGGCCTCTTCCAGGCGCTCGATGACTTCGCGCTCGTTGCTGATTTCAATCCCCGCTTGTTTGAGCGAGTTGATGAATTGGGTGGATTCTTTGTTGGCAGTGGTGAGCATTTGCGTTTCCGATTTTCTTTGACTATGAGTCATTAACGAAAACCCCGACGTTTCGATGACCGGACATCTGTATCCGGTTGTAAGTGGCGAGCCATCAGCGAGCCGACATCGGCCCGGACCGCTTCTGCAGCGTGTTCTCGATGGCGACGGACTTGCCAGTCAGTTCGGTCGCGCGCTCGTTGGCGTAGCGGAAGAGTTTGATGTCGCTCATGGGGTCGGCGCCGGATCGGTCAAGGCAAGGGCGGAAGGCCAAGTTCCCGCAGAAACGCGTTGTGCTTGTCTTTGGCTTTGACGACCGCCTGCTCGATATCCACCAGTTGCTTATGGACATCCGCCAGGACGATCTCTTTCTCCGCAACCGCGGTACTGACATAGCGCGAGATATTGAGGTTGAAATCGTTCTTCTCGATTTCATCCATGCCCACACGTCGTGAGTAACGGTCTTCTTCCTTGCGGAATCGATAGGTATCGATGATCTTGCCGATGTGCGCTTCCGTCAGCTGGTTCTGACGTTTGCCTTTTTCGAAATGCTCGGCCGCATTGATGAAAAGCACATCATCCGGCCTCTTGCACTTCTTCAGCACGAGGATGCACACCGGAATGCCCGTCGAGTAGAACAGGTTTGCCGGCAATCCGATGACCGTATCGATGTGGCCATCCTTCAGCAGCTTTTGGCGGATGCGCGCCTCTGCGCCGCCGCGGAACAGCACGCCATGAGGCAGGATGATGGCCATCACGCCATCCTCCTTCAGGTAATGCAGGCCATGCAGCAGGAAGGCGAAGTCCGCCGCGCTCTTCGGGGCCACGCCATGGTTCTTGAAGCGCATGTCTTCGCTCATGGTCTCGCCCAGATCCCAGCGATAGCTGAACGGCGGATTCGCTACTACCGCATCAAACCGCGGCTTTTTCGCCGGGTTGGTCTCGCGCAGGAAGTCCCAGGCGTTGGCCAGCGTGTCGCCGTGGTAGATCTCGAATTCGGTGTCTTTCACCCCATGGAGCAGCATGTTCATGCGCGCCAGGTTGTAGGTGGTGACGTTGTATTCCTGCCCGTAGATTCTGCCGATGCTGCCGCCGGCCTCCTTCATGCGATGCCGGATATTCAGCAGCAAGGAGCCCGAGCCGCAGGCGAAGTCGAACACGCTTCCCAGCTTCTTGCGTGGCCCTTCCTCCGGCGCCTGACCGTCGAGCGTGACGATGGCGGACAAGATGTCGGAAATCCGCTGCGGCGTGTAGAACTCGCCCGCCTTCTTGCCCGAACCCGCCGCGAACTGCCCGATCAGGTACTCGTAGGCATCGCCCAGCGTATCGGTGTCGGTCGAGAACAGCGCCATGCCCCGCGCCAGCTCCGAGATGATCGAGCACAGCTTGGCATTGCGCTCCTCGTACTTGCGACCGAGTTTTTCGGAGGCGAGATTGATCTCTGAGAAGAGGCCCTGGAAGTTGCTCTGGAAGGACTTGGTTTCGATGTGTTTGAAACCGAGCTGGAGTGTGTCGAGTAGCTCTCCGCTCTGGACTCTTGCCAGGTGAACGATGCTGCCCCAGAGGTAGTTCGGCTCAATGACATAGTGCACCTTCCGGCGCATCTGCTTCTCGAACTCATCCACGTCGGCGGCATTTTCTTGGTACCAGACTTGAAGCGGTGTCGCGGCATCGATCTGTTCCATCACATCCGGCGCGACGTCCGGATAATCCGGCCCAAGCTCCTTCTTCGCCGCCTGCTCGTAGTTGTCTGACAGGTAGCGCAGGAACAGGAATGACAGCATGTAATCGCGGAAGTCGTCCGCGTTCATCGAGCCGCGCAACTGGTCGGCGATGTTCCAGAGCGTTTTGCCGAGTTGTTTTTGATCGTTTTCAGTCATGCGAATGGGGTTTTCGTGGGTGTGGCGCGAGTGTGTCTTTGAAGGCTTTCAGTTCGGCACCAGCTGGTGCCGCTTGCCATCGGCGGCAGTTATCAAGGATTCCTTGACAACTGCCTCATGATTCAGGCCCACCAATACGGGATTGCGCATGGCTTACTGGCCTTCATCATCCTGCGGCGGTAGGGCCTTGGTGTTCTTTGCCAGCTTCTTTTCTTCCGACTTCACCCGTCGTTCCAGCTTTTTCAAGTCCTCTTCAACGGGCAGTCTTTCCGGCTGAATGCCGCGCTGCGACAACATCTCTCGCACGCTCGCGTTGTTTTGCACATGCTCATGGGTAATGGCGTGCTCACCTCGCAGGTCGGCTTGCCCCACGTTGTGATTGGTCATTTCCGTCGCTAGGTTCTTGGCGGCAATCGTCAGGGTGGGCAGAAAGTCCGCCAGCGGACGACTTTTTACGATGCCGTATCGGTCCTTCATGGCCTGCGTGGTGTGACCACCGAATAGCGCTTGGTCGCCCCTGGAGCGGATGCGGCCAAAACCGGCATCGTCCACGCCACGCTCGAAGATGTTCTGCGACAGCGCCTTTTCCGACTCCCGCAACCGGTCGCGCGCCTCCATGCGTGCCTGCAAGCGCATGCGGTCTTCGATTAGCTCCTGCTTGCGGGTCTGCACGGCGAAGTAGCTCTGCGCAAACGCAATCTCGGGCTTGCGCGGATCGCCGTTCTGCGCGATCAGGTAGCAGGCGTACCGGGTGAGCATGAAATCTTCGATTTCGCGCTCGCCACCCTTACCGTGCACGATCAATTTCGTGACGCCACGAAAATGATCGGATACCCCATGTCCCGCCGCTTCGCAGGATTCCATCGCCCGCCGGATGGCGGTCTGAAAATTCTCCCACCGCGCATACCCTAGCGGCGCCTGCAGATCGCGCGCGAACCAGAACTCGATACCCTCAGCATCTGCACGCTGCACGGCGGATTCAAGGGTGTGCTGCAAGACTGCTAGCTGTTTATCCATGACTGGATTTCCAAAGGTTCAAACCGTGTTCCGCTGCCTCCCGAGGGGTACGCCGGACTGTCTGCCGCTCGTCCCGCAGCTTGATCTGGCTGCGCCCGTCTTCGGTGGTGTAGAGGATTAGTTCGCTCATGCATCGGCCTCCGCTTCGGCGGCGTTGTGGAACAGCGCAGGATTGAAGGGATGGGTGCTAATGAACTGCCGAAAGATCGTGCGGAAATGCCCTTTGTTCTCTTCCATCATCTCCCGCGGCTCGAAGAGCGAATAATCGCCATGGCTCATCAGGTCGATGAAGCGCTTCTGCAATGCCTGGTCCGCAGCTTGCGGCGCGGCGATGCAGGCCTTCCAGTCGTCCAGCCCCAGGAAGTTCGCCGTCTGCTCCATGACCCGTCGCATCACATTGAAGTGATGGGTATAGAGCGCGCCGCTGCGCTGCGCTTCGTGCAAGTCGACGAGGCTCGCCAGATGGTGGAGAAACGGTTTGGCGGAAGTGTCCATCAATGAATAGCTGCCCGGTGCCGCGCCACCTTTCAGAAAGTAGCGGTGGGCCTTGCCCTTGAACTCATTGCACAGCACGTTGAAGAAGAGCGTGTGGTGCGTCGAGACCACGACACGTGGCCACCTGTTCGACGTCATCAGCATTTGCGCCAGGTGATGTGCCACCGCAATCGCATTGCTTTCATCCAGCGATGAAATCGGGTCGTCGATGTAGACGTATTTCACCCAGCGATAGGCCTCGATCTCCGGGTCCATCGCCAGTTGCACGATGGCGAGAAAGAAGCACCAGATAAAGATGTTCTCTTCCCCGCGCGACACCTTGATGTCTTCCGCCATCATCCGCATGCCATCGACCTCCACCTCGCGCGAAAAGCTCACCTCCCACTCGGTGGTGTCGATGCGGAAATCGAAGTCGGCGTAGCGACTCAGCAGCGGGCGGATGCGGTTATCCATTTCCAACTCATCCAGGCCGGCGAAGAAGCGCGATTCCCGGTTGAGCTTCAGCACCCGCGCCCGGTCGTTCTGCAGGTCGTTGTCCCAGTGGAACAGGTCTTCGGTGAAGGCGTTGAAGTAGAGGGTGTCGCGCTCATCGCCATTCTTGACAAAGTCCTTGAACGCCACCGACAGCCGCGTCTTGCCGGTACCGTTGTAGGCGTAGAGCAGGACGAACTTCTTTTGTGCCAGCTCCGCGCGGAGCTGCTGCGCGAGTTCGGGCAGACCAGGAAAGCTCATGGGTGCCATGCGTCAGGCCTCATCCAGCGAGGGGAAGAGCTGCTGCATGAGACCTTTCTTGTGAGTCTTGAGGACTTCGAGCTCTTGGATTTCGGCGGTGATCTGGGCGTCGAGGCTGGTCAGACATGCGGCGATGCGTTGTTGCTCTGGAAGGGATGGCAGAAGCAGGCCAACTTTCACAAGATCCGATTTTTTGACATGAACAAACGAGGCTTTGAATCCATGCGTCTGTTTCGCAATGTCTTCTTCAACCCTCGAAAGGACCACTAACGAAAACAGCAAGGTAATCTGCTGCTCATCCATCAGCACCTTGAAAATGTGTTGATTCAAGACGCCAGACGGACCATTCCAAACACGAGCACCGAAAGACGATCCCACCGTTCCAGACCAAGCAAAGAGTAAATCTCCTGGTTCAACGCGGTTTTTCTCTGGCACAGGCGCTTGGGAGTAATTGAAATCTGCGGACGAATCGTTCAAGTTCTGGATGCGGATGATTGGGGTACCACTTGGCTTCCAATCTTCAGGCTTGAAGGCGCAACCGTTAATGAGCTGAAACATGTCGCCAATTGTCCGGACGACCCACACTCCGGAATTTTGGAACTCGGGAAAGCGCAGGCGGGGGCGGGTTTCGCCTTCGCGGGGGAAAAGCTGCTGCATCAGGCCGCGCTTGTAGGTTTTCAAGGCCTCGACTTTCCGTCTCTGAGCGGCAATCAGCTCGTCCAGCGAACTCAGGCAGTTGGCGATCTTTTGTTGCTCGGCTAGAGATGGTAGGTATGTCTCCCATGAGCGGAGCTTGCTGAAGTACAAGCGCGTTCGAGTCCCACCCGCTTTTTGCGATAGGGCGAATGCCTTGAAGTCTTGCGAGTGATTCAGCTTGGCAAGGAGGAAATAGCGATCGAGATTGACCGTTTGGAAGACCGGGTACTCTTTGCTAACCGCTATTTCGCCACCGGTTTCATTTAGATTAAATACGAACTGTCCGTCGTCACTCATGTGGCGATACACGAAGCAATTTGGCGGAACCGTACCGTACTCGCCATCATTGATGATCGTGCGGCCGTCGTAATAGCTCGATTGGGGCGTTAGCCCCGATCTTGATGACGAATAGATTGGTAATGACGTAATCGCGGGTACTCTGGAACCGCACTCCTCCAGGAATGACGCTAAGGATTTGTATTCCCAAGCGCCGTGGAAATCCGGAAACCGCAACCTCGGCACCACTGCCGTCTTTTCCTCCTTCGCCATCCCTCAATCCTCGTAAGCCTGAAGGCCGGAAATCTCCCGCCCGCCGGCGTGCTTTTTCAACAGCGGCACCAGATCGCTCATCAGGGCCAGTTCCTTCTGCGCGCGGGCTTTCCAGCCCAGGTCCAGCGGCGCCAGCAGTTCGGTGAGTTGTTCGCCGTCGAAGATGTGGCGGGCCAGCACGCCGTCCACGAAACCTTGCAGGGCTTCGATGGTGAGGCCGTGGCGAGCGGAAAGCCTGGCCAGTTCGCCGGCGGCCTTGGCGGCCTTGAAGCGCTGGTAGCCGTCGCGGATGGCGGGTTCAAGAAGGCCCTCGCCGGCCTGGAGGCTCATCACGTATTCGGTAATGTCTTCGCGCTCGTCGATGAACTTGGCGTCGGTGGCGATGAGGCTGACCAGTTGCTCGCGGCTCATGGTGGCGCGGCCGGGCTTCCTGGTTGAGAAGTCGGCGATGAGCTTCATGATGTAGTCGTAGTCGATGGTGGCGGAGGCGAAGAGCACGAACTCGAAATCCAGCTGTTCCAGTGCTTCGTTCTTGCCGTCGCCGCTGCGGCCGCCCGCCGCCCCGCGCTCGTCGCGCAGGCGCTTGGCGGTTTCCAGGTATTGGCCCCGGAAGGCGGTGAGTTCGTCGCGGGGCAGAATGGCCTCGATGGTCTCGTGCTGCTCGGGGGTGAGGTCGGTGTATTGATCGAGCTGGGTCTGCAGCTTCTGCACCTCCTTGAAGGCCTTGACGAAACCGATGCGGGCGTCGTCGCCGGCAAGCTTGGCGACCTCTTCGGCTTGGGCCGAGAGCCCGTGGGCCTGCATGAAGTCGTGCAACTTGACGGTGGCCGCTTGCAGTTGCTCGATGACGGCGGGGGCCTTGTCCACCAGCCAGATCTGGCGCGCTTCCTCGGCCTTGGCGCCGGAGAACAGGGCAATGGCGGCGTCCACCGCGTCACGTTGGCCGCGGAAGTCGAGGATGTGACCGAAGGGCTTGGTGTCGTTGAGTACCCGGTTGGTGCGGCTGAAGGCCTGAATGAGGCCGTGGTGCTTGAGGTTCTTGTCCACGTACAGCGTGTTGAGGTACTTGCTGTCGAAGCCGGTGAGCAGCATGTCCACCACGATGGTGATGTCGAGCTTTTCGCGCCCCTTCATGGGCAGGTCGGCATTGGGGTATTGCTGGTCCTTGATGCGCTGCTGAACGTCCTGGTAGTAGAGGTCGAATTCCTCGATGCGGTGGTTGGTGCCGAAGCGGGCGTTGTAGTCGGCGATGATGGCGCTGAGCGCGGCTTTCTTGGTGTCCGGGTCGTGCTGGTTGTCTTCCAGCTCGTTGGGCAGGTCTTCTTGAAGCTGCCGCACGTCGGCGCTCACGTCGCCCGGCGGCGAGAACACGGCGGCGACGTTGAGCGGCTGCCAGGCCGGGTCGGCCTGCTGTTTTTCACGCTGGGCCGCGTCGAACAGGCGGTGATATTCGATGGCGTCGTTGATGGAGGCGGTCGCGAAAATGGCGTTGAACTTGCGCCCGCCGGTGGCGGCGCCGTGCTTGGCAAGGATGGCGTCCACAATGGCGCGCTTGGCGAGGGTTTCGCCCGGCTTGGGCAGGTTCTTGCCATCGGGCTTGTAGTAATCCACGTGGAAGCGCAGCACGTTGCGGTCTTCGATGGCGTGGGTGATGGTGTATTCGTGCAGCGACTGCTGGAAGAGGTCTTCGGTGGTCTTCAGCGTCTTCTCGTCGCCGGTGATCTGCTTGTAGGTGGCGTTGTCCGTAAAGATGGGCGTGCCGGTGAAGCCGAAGAGCTGGGCCTTGGGGAAAAAGGCCTTGATGGTCTGGTGGTTGTCGCCGAATTGCGAGCGATGGCATTCGTCGAAGATGAAGACCAGGCGCTTGTCGCGCAGGGCGTCGAGCTGCTCGGCGTAGGTGGCGAGCCCGCGCTTTTCGCGGCTCTTGTTGCGACGGCTGTTTTCGTCCAGTGCGAGGCCAAGCTTCTGGATGGTACACACGATGACCTTGTCGGCCGCCTCGTCGGAGATGAGCCGCTCGACCAGGGCACCGGTGTTGGTGTTGGCTTCGACGCAGCCTTCCTGGAAGCGGTTGAATTCCTCACGGGTCTGGCGATCGAGGTCTTTGCGGTCCACCACGAACAGGCATTTCTCGATGGCCGGGTTGGCCTTGAGCAAGGTGGCGGCCTTGAAGCTGGTGAGCGTCTTGCCGCTGCCGGTGGTGTGCCAGACGTAGCCGTTGCCGCTGTTCTCGTCGATGCACTTGACGATGTTCTTGACGGCATAGATCTGGTAAGGCCGCATCATCAGGAGCTTCTGCTCGCTGGCCACCAGCACCATGTAGCGGCTGACCATGTGGCCGAGGGTGCATTTGGGCAGAAAGGCGTCGGCAAACGCATCGAGCCCGGTGATCTTGGTGTTGTCGGGCGCGGCGAACTGGTAAATGGGCAGGAAGCGCTCGTCGGCATTGAAGCTGAAGTGCCGGGCGTTGTTGTTGGCGAAGTAGTAGGTCGAGTGCCGGTTGCTGACGATGAACAACTGCATGAAGCACAGCAAGGTGCGGGTGTAGCCGTTGCCGGGGTCGTTCTTGTACTCGACGATCTGCTCGATGGCCCGGCGCGGATTGATGCCCAGCGTCTTGAGTTCGATCTGCACCACCGGCACGCCGTTGATCAGCAGGATGACGTCGAAGCGATGGTGGCTGTAGTCGGTGTTGATGCGCAGCTGGTTGACGACCTCGAAGCTGTTCTTGCACCAGTCGTCAATATTGACAAGCGTGTAATTCAGCGGCGTGCCGTCTGCGCGGACAAAGCTGTTGCGCGTGCGCAGCGTTTGCGCGGCGGTGAAAACGTCGGGTGTGACAATCTCTTCGAGCAGTCGCGCGAATTCTTCGTCGGTGAGATTGACCCGGTTGAGCTGCTGGAACTTGTCGCGGAAGTTCGTTTCCAGCGCAGCACGGTCGCGAATGTCCGGGCGGTAGGTGTATTTGAGATCGGCCAGTTTGGCAAGCAGGTCCAGTTCGATCTGGTTTTCAGTGGTCATCGACAAGCCCAGGAGCCAAGTAGCATCTCGCGAATTGTATCTCGGGTGCTTGTTTTCACTGCGAAATATCCTAGGTTACGGCCAAGCGTGAGCGGAATGCGGTGCCGGCATTCAAATCAGCGCTCAGGCTGTTTGGAAATCCCCAACGCGTCATCGACTTCAATGCCGACAGCAAAAAGGCCAACCTGAGAGGGTTGGCCTTTTTGCTTGCAGATCAAAGACCTGCCGGAATCTGATGTGGAGCGGGCGATGGGAATCGAAAACGTCGATCAGCGCTGATTGGGCTGCACCGCATTGTTGGCAAGCGGCTGAAAATAAAAAAATTTCCTTGCGTAGAGGCGTCGTATTGCGGCCCGCACTGGGCCCCGCATCTGGATCTTATTGGACCGGCTTTACGCAGCTGTGACCAGAGCGTGACCAGACAGTCCGGCTTGCCGCGCCCGTCAGGCGACTTCCGCCATCAGGCTAATGCGCTGCGCTGTCGCCCGGACTTCTTTCATCCGGCCATGGCCCGGCAGCACCTTCTCCGAGACCGTGACCAGCCCCGCCCGCGCCAGCTCATCCACATCCCGCTTGACCGCACTACGGTCGCGGTGGAGGCGCTCCGATATCTGGGTGATTGAGCCGGGCATCTCCTTGATGGCACGGAACAGGGCTAGCCGCGCTGTGGTGATCAGCTTCACGACGTCCGCCGGGTCCTCGAAACTGATCGTGCGCTCGCTGGGCAGCGCCTCGCCGCGATCCGCTGCGCGTGCCAGTTGCCGGCCTCGCTGGAAGAAATCCTCTTCGGTTCCCGTTTTGATCGTCAGCTTGTTCATTTGCAATCCTTTAAGATGATCCAGTCCTGCTCGAAGCGCTCTTCGATGTCTTCGAAGCTCACGAAGTCGACGGGTTCCACCACCCCGAAGTAATGGCGGTGGTGACCATCGTGGGCGTTGTCGTAACCCACGACGCGCCCGTTGTCTCCCGCGTACAGCCTGTGGTTGATGTACGCAAGGTTGTAGCGGGTGACCTTGCCCGTTACCAAATCGACCCAGATCTCCCGGCGCAACTTGCCGTTGCCCCGCTTGTCGGAAATCTTGTGGGACTCATCGACGATCTTCGTATCAGCCATGACTTAATATAGCATGGCTGGCTTTGCTGGGACGGTCACACTCAGACGGAGTCCCCCTCGAAGTAGTCCGAGTCAACCCGCTTGATCTCAAAGCGGCTGACGGGCGAAACCCCGACGTTGTGATCGACCATCAAGGCGGCCAACTGCTCACCTCCAACAAGGATGATCTTCGATGGGATGATCCCCGCGTACTCGTGGGCCTCTCGCGAGAATCCCGATGTGGTGATGAAAACCCCCTTGTTCGCACGCTGTCCTTGAAGGGCTCCAGCGAACTTCTGTATCTCCGGACGCCCGACGGTCTCCTCCCATCGCTTGGCCTGCACGTAGATCACGTCTAGCCCCAGCTTGTCCTCCTTGATGATCCCGTCGATGCCGCCATCGCCGCTTCGGCCTACCGCCTTGCCCGCATCCTGGCGCGAGCCGCCGTAGCCCATCGCGACCAGCAGATCGATGACCAGGCGCTCGAAGAAGGCCGGTGTGGCGGCCTTGACCTGCTCCAGCACCTCGGCTTCCATCCAGATTGCTGCGCAGGCGCTGATAAGCCTGTGAGAAAAGCTCCTCTGGTGTGGCTTCTGGTGCCGGCGATGACTGGACCATGGGAGGCGAAGCCATTGGCAGGTCAGGCTGCAGAGCGTTGTTGCTCTCGCTTTTGCGCGATCTGAATGCCCGGAACTCCTGGTACTTCTCGAGCGTGGAGGTGTCGATCTGGGCTGGGCCGGTTCCGAGAAGCTCGGTGCCCCGCGGTGTGATCCGGAAGTAGCCTCGTCGAGTTGCATCAATGAGGCCCGCCTGCTTGAGGTAGGTCTTTGCCCACCCGACGCGGTTGTCAAACATGGGCGCCGTACCGCTGGGAAGCATCGTGGCGCGCTCTTCATCGGTCAGTTCGAAGCTGGCCGCCAGTTGCTCGACCGCATCGCGGAAACGACGCTCGTTGCCGTCAGCGGCCAGCCTCAAGAGCGGAAGCATCAAGGTTTGATAGTCGGGGATGGGCATAATTAATCTGGGAGACGGAAGCGTTTATTATGAATTCAGCATCAGCTGTGTGTCGCGGATGGTAGCCTCTGTGGTTATCTTGGCCGTCGACTCTAAGGGGGAGCGCGACCCGTCACTCGAAAAGGCCGCCGCCTAGTTGTTCCACGCAGAGTCCGCTCCGCCGGTCACTTCCCGCGAGGTGGCTTTGGCCGTCTTCTTGGACGCCCTTGAGCTGATGCCCCTGCGCGGCCTGTCCCACAGAGGGGTCTTCCGCGAGGGGGTGCCCCATCAGGCCGAGCTCGTCGGATGGGTCGAGGTCTCTCCAAAATTACGCCCTCCAAGGAGTGATTCCAATGAGTTCGGGAAACAACGAAATCGATTCGCCGTCCCCGACAGAGGAGGAGGTGGCCGAGGCATACAGGAACCAGATATCGACCAGACAGCAAAAAGGCCAACCCTCTCAGGTTGGCCTTTTTGCTTGCAGATCAACGACCTGCGGGAATCCGATGTGGAGCGGGCGATGGGAATCGAACCCACGGCTCTAGCTTGGGAAGCTAGGGTATTACCATTATACGACGCCCGCTTTGGGAGACGGGATTGTACGCATCGGCGGGGGCGAGGGCAACCGGGCGGGCGTGGTAAACTTGCGGGCATGACTACGCCTACTCCTGATTCCGTTCTTTCCCTGACGATCAACGGTGAAGCGCGCTCGGTGGCGGGCCCGGCTTCGGTGGCGGCTCTGCTCGACGAGATGGGGCTGACCGGCAAGCGGCTGGCAGTGGAGCGCAATGGCGAGATCGTGCCGAAAGGCCTGCATGCCAGCACGCCGCTGGCGGATGGCGACCGGCTCGAGATCGTCGTCGCGGTTGGCGGCGGCTGAACGGTTTCCAATTTCCCTTCCCCCTGATTTGATGAAACGGGCGCATCGATGGACGATTTGCTGACGATTGCAGGCAAGAGCTATTCCTCCCGGCTGCTGGTGGGCACCGGTAAGTACAAGGATTTTGCGCAGACGCGCGAGGCCATCGACGCGAGCGGGGCGCAGATCGTCACCGTGGCGATCCGGCGCACCAACATCGGTCAGGACCCGAACGCTCCGAGCCTGCTCGATGCGCTGCCGCCCTCGCAATTCACCTATCTGCCCAATACGGCCGGTTGCTACACCGCCGAGGACGCGATCCGCACCTTGCGTCTGGCCCGCGAACTGCTCGACGATCACCGGCTGGTGAAGCTCGAAGTGCTCGGCGATCCGCGCACGCTTTTCCCGAACATGCCGGAAACCCTCAAGGCCGCCGACGTGTTGGTGAAGGAGGGGTTCCAGGTGATGGTGTACTGCGCCGACGATCCCATTCAGGCGAAGATGCTCGAGGACATCGGCTGTGTGGCGGTGATGCCGCTGGCGTCGCTGATCGGTTCCGGCATGGGCATCCTCAATCCCTGGAACGTGCAACTGGTGCGCGATGCGGTGAAGGTGCCGGTGCTGGTGGATGCCGGCGTGGGCACCGCGTCCGATGCGGCCATCGCCATGGAACTGGGCTGCGACGGCGTGCTGATGAACACCGCCATCGCGCTCGCCAACGATCCGGTGAAGATGGCCGGGGCCATGAAAAAAGGCGTCGAGGCCGGTCGCGAGGCTTTTCTGTCCGGACGCATGCCCAAGAAGTTCTACACGGCCAGCCCGAGTTCGCCGACGACCGGCCTGATTTCTTCCTGACCTTACCCATTCGATTGACTCGCGGCGCGAT
>Ga0209480_10002413_pt1 | contig 12806 bp, 8 predicted proteins | sample JI61114C2DNA_FD_187501 | JGI IMG/M metagenome (GOLD analysis project Ga0209480, IMG submission 187501) | Wastewater effluent complex algal communities from Wisconsin, to seasonally profile nutrient transformation and Carbon sequestration -... | ecosystem: Engineered > WWTP > Effluent > Algae...
CGTTTTGTTGAAAAGAGTATGAATGAATAGTTTATTTTTCATAATGAAGTCTGGAAATTCTATTTAGTAAAGAGATAATTAAGTTGAATGATGCTTTCATTGAGATTGTTTACTGCAATGAGATACTCATTTTTGATTGAGATAGCCTGGTTGGTAAGCATTACCCACTCCAGATAATTTATACCCCCATTGGCAAACTGCTTAGTAGCGGTTTCACTTATTAGCGAAGCGTTCTTCAACGCTGATTGTTCGAAGTAATCAACAGCCTTAGAAAAATTGACATACTGAGTGAGTGCTTTTTTGTATTCGATTGTTAACTGCTGCACACCCGCTTGGTAGCTTGTTTCATTCATAACCTGCATAGATTTAGAAGCATTTATTCTAGCCTTTTGCGATCCATAGAACAAAGGAATTCCTAACCCAATTTGACCAGATTGAAACCGGGTTGACCCTGTATAGATAACTTCATTTGCACCCGTGCCGCGCATGGTCATGTTGTTGTATGCAAAAGACAAATCGGGCATCAGCCTTGATTTTTCTAACCGAGTGAAGTTGAGCGAGATTGCTTTTTGTTGTTTTAAATACTGGAGCATTGGATGTTGAATAATAGAAGCGGTATCCACCATTTCAATTCGCGCCATTTTGAAATCATCATCTGCAGGAACCAGTAAGGTTGGGGTATTTAAAAGAAGTTGAAATTGTGCGCGTACGAGATCCAGATCTGCATTTAACTGATTGAGTTGAATAGCTATTTGGCCGCGTTGTGTTTCGGCAGTCATTTTTTCAAGAATATTCGTTTCTCCAACAGCAAAGCGCAAATTAGCTTTTACCAGAAACTCGTTATACAAACTATCGTTTTGCTGTAATAGTTTTTTCTTTTGCTGCAGATAGGCAAGCATATAAAACACTTGAGATACTTGTCGTTTAAGGTCTGATTCTTTAACGGCAATGTTTAAGACGCTGCTTTTCCACTCTTCTTTCAATAAAGCCTTTTGGTTAGAATATACTGTTGGGAAGTTGATGTTTTGATTGATAACAAATCGATTGTCAGAAAAGGCACTGTTTATCTGACCATACTCCCCAATTACAGTAGTCTGGGGAATGTTAGCACCGGTTTTAATAAGTTGCTTTTGATACTCAGCTTTTAACCGTTCGTTTTTAACTAGAAGATTATTAAGAACAGCGGTATCAATTGCCTCTGTTAAAGTTATAGGAGTTTGAGCATCGGATTCTCTAACGGACAAGAACAATGAAAGAATTAATGTAATAGCAGCTACGGGTGCTATCTTGTTTCCCTTTCTTCCTTGTCGGGATTCCAATAAAATGTACAAAATGGGAAGGACAAACAACGTAAGAAAAGTTGCAATCAATAATCCACCAATCACCACAGTAGCCAAAGGCCGCTGAACTTCCGCACCAGCACCATTGCTCAATGCCATTGGCAAGAAACCTAACGAGGCAACCAATGCAGTCATTAATACTGGACGCAAACGAACTTTGGTTCCTGACAAAACAATTTGAATAAGACTTAACTCTCCTGCTGCCTTAATTCGATTGAACTCAGCTACAAGCACAATCCCATTTAAAACAGCAACACCAAATAGTGCAATAAACCCTACACCCGCACTAATGCTAAATGGCATGCCACGGGTTGCCAGGGCGAAGATTCCTCCAATTGCCGATAGCGGGATAGCCGAATAAATTAAGAGCCCTTGTTTTACTGAATTAAATGCGAAATAAAGCATAACGAAAATAAGTACAAGTGAAACGGGCACTGCAACGCTCAACCTTTTTTTAGCAGCATTTAAGTTTTCAAAAGCGCCACCATAGGTAACATAGTAACCACTCGGAAACTTCAACTTCGCATCTACTTTCTTTTGAAGTTCGGTAACAATAGATTCCACATCGCGACCGCGTACATTAAATCCGACAATGATTCTCCTTTTTGCATCTTCTCGCTGAATCTGATTAGGGCCGTCTTTAATTTCAATGTTGGCCAGTTGGTTTAAGGGAACTTGATTTCCGCTTGTCGTTGGTATTAAAAGATTTTGGACATCCTCTAAATTTTTTCGTTGCTCACCCACCATCCTTACCACCAGATCAAATCTTCTTTCATCTTCAAAAACAAGTCCCGCGCTTTGGCCAGCAAAGGCAGTATTTATTATTCTATTTATTTCAGAAATATTCAACCCATATTGAGCAATAATAGCGCGGTTATAGTTAATTACAATTTGAGGCATACCGCCAATAGCTTCAACGTATAAATTTGTACTTCCCTCTACCGTATTAATTATGTTTCCAAGTTTATTGGCATAATGAGCAAGTGTATCCAGATTCTCTCCAAAGATTTTACAAACAACATCTTGGCGGGCACCCGTCATCAATTCGTTAAAGCGCATTTGCACGGGGTATTGAAATCCGAATGTTACTCCAGGGATTGCCTCCAGTGCTTTGCCCATCTTCTCAGCCAATTCATTAAATGTGGTTGCCGAAGTCCACTCCTTTTTAGGTTTTAAAATTATCATTAAGTCACTGGCTTCAATTGGCATTGGATCAGTGGGCACTTCTCCACTGCCTGTTTTACCAACGACTTTTATTACCTCAGGAAAATTTTCAAGTAATATTTTTTCACCCTTGAGGGTAGCATCAACAGACACACCAAGATTACTTCCAGTCAAAACCCTTGTATCTACAGCAAAATCTCCTTCTTCAAGGGCAGGTATAAATTCACCGCCAAGCGTTGAAAGGGTGATGACAGCACCTGTAAACATAATAAGGACAATAGCCACAATAGTTTTAGGAAACTGCAACACCTTCTCGAGTGAAGACTGATAAACACGTTCAATCTTTTCCATCATTTTATCAGAGATGTTTTTTTTGTGAACAGTCTTCTTACTCAAAAAGACAGAGCTCATCATCGGTATATAAGTAAGTGAAAGAATAAACGCACCGAGTAATGCAAACGCAACCGTCTGTGCCATTGGCTTAAACATTTTTCCTTCAATGCCCTGCAAACTGAAGATGGGTAGATAGACTATTAGAATGATGATCTGACCAAACACAGCACTATTCATCATTTTCTTAGAGGATTGTTTTACCTCGGCATCCATTTCATTTTGAGTTAAAAGATTTAAACCGCCTAGGCTTCTTCGATTGGCGAGTTGATGCATCACAGCCTCCACGATAATTACGGCACCGTCTACAATCAATCCAAAGTCTAGCGCACCAAGGCTCATTAAATTTCCACTTACCCCAAACAGATTCATCATGATTACAGCGAAGAGCATGGAGAGCGGAATAACAGAGGCTACCAAAATTCCGGCTCTGAAATTTCCTAAGAATAGGACAAGAACAAACACAACAATTAATGCACCCTCCATGAGGTTTTTCTCAACCGTGCCAATGGCATTGTTCACCATTTTAGTTCTATCCAAAAAAGGTTCTATGATAACTCCTTCAGGAACTATTTTTCTGATTTGTTCAATTTTATCCTTTACGTCTTTGATGACTACATTACTGTTGGCTCCTTTCAACATCATTACTACGGCACCGGCCACTTCGCCCTGTCCATTGTAAGTCATAGCACCGTAGCGAATAGCATTTCCTAGTCGAACGTCTGCTACATCTTTAATAAAGAGTGGCGTTCCATTCTCTGTATTTTTTACTGAGATGCTATTGATGTCATCTAGTCCACCAATCAGGCCCTCACTTCGGATATATAATACAGTTGCCTGTTTCTCAATATAGGCACCACCAGTATTCTGGTTATTTTTTTCCAGGGCCGAAAACACATCACTTATAGTAAGACCATACGATTTCAGTTTACTGGGATCAATGGCTATTTCATACTGCTTTAATTTGCCACCAAAACTGCTTACATCGGCAACACCTGAAACCCGAAGAAGTTGTCTTCGCACAATCCAATCCTGAATGGTACGCAATTCTGTAATGTTGAATTTGCTTTCGTACCCTTCTTTAGCTCTTACAACGTATTGATATATTTCGCCCAGACCAGTAGTTACAGGGGCCAATACAGGTACGCCTAATCCTGCGGGAAGTTGATCCTTTACAATTTGAAGCCGCTCGGCTACTTGTTGTCGTGCCCAGTAAACATCGGTATTATCGCTAAAGACAATTGTTACGAGCGATAGTCCAAATCGAGAAAAACTTCTGAGTTCAATAAGACCAGGAATATTACTGTTGACTTGTTCTATAGGGAATGTAATAAGGCGTTCAATATCCGCAGCCCCAAGTGAAGGCACTGATGTAATTACTTGAACTTGATTATTGGTGATATCAGGAACGGCATCGATAGGCAATTGAGTAAACTCGTAACTGCCATAGAAAACCAGGCCTATTACCAGAAGACCAACAATGAGTTTTTGTTTTATAGAAAATTCTATGATGTTATTTAACATGATCGCTGTTTATCTTTACTTAATGAAGAACTAAACCAACAGGCTCTTTAAATTTATTAGAAAAATTTTAAGACGGATTTAAGAACAAACTCGATAGGAGAAAGCTCAAAAGAATTGGTTAAGAATAGAAAGGTTAAACTAATCGTGGCGGCTGCCAGATATCAATAGCGCGCAACTTGGGCTCTTGTCTGAGGTAAAGGATGCCTTCTGTATTTAAGATTATTTCGGCAGTATTTATTAATGAGATTTTATGTGTTGGAAGCACAACAAGTGAAATGCTGAAGTAATGATTGCAATCTTTAAATGGCAAACTCATGTCCGTATCATCATGGGGTACATCGGTTTTGTAATGCATCACTAGAAAATCGAGAAACGACATTTCGGCTACTTTACCTTTGTGTTCCTGATAATGTTCTACCAACAAGGGTAAGCGCAACACCTCCCGAAATTCCGTAAAGGAAATGAGGTAGAAAATCAAAATGCTAAAAGCAGCAACCCGAGTCATGTGGTTGTAAAGATAGTGAATTAGTCCATAGTCGTTAGTAAATAGTCCTTAGTACAGCAAATCCACTCAAGACGATAAATTCAATACTCCAAACTAAAGTTTCCTCCCTTTCTAAAAAGAGTAAGATTATAAGGCGGGAGTTTTTTGTCTGCAAAGTATTTTTTCTTTGATGCGCGGTGTAACTGATGAATGATGTCAGCAATATTTCCTTCACCGGACATACGTCTGCCAAATTGCGAGTCACTAACATCACCACCATGAAACGAGCAGATTTGATTCCATACTTTATCAAAGCGATCGGGAAAATTCCTTCTTAACCAATCTTCAAAAATTTTTCCGATAGATCCATTCAAACGCACAACGGTCATGCCACAGGCCAGTGCGCCATGATCGGCAGCGGCTTTAAGTATAGCCGGTATTTCGTGATGATTTAATCCTGGAATGATGGGTGCATTCATTACTCCGGTTGGCACGCCCGCTTTTGTTAAGGCCTCAATTGTCTTTAATCTTTTTATGCCGCTGACGGTGCGAGGTTCCAGCACGCGCCTGAGATCCTCATTCAATGTAGTGATTGAAAGATATACATGCACCAGATTATCTTTCGCCAGGTCGCTTAGCAAATCCAAATCACGCAGGATTAAACTGTTTTTGGTGATCAACCCAACGGGATGGCGATAGTTGGCCAACACCTTCAACATCTTTCGGGTGATCTCAAACTTTTTTTCTTGAGGTTGATAACAATCCGTATTTCCGCTTAGCATGAGTGGAACAGCATTCCAATTTTTAGTTAGCAAATGCCGCTCTAATAAAGTAGCCGCATTCTTCTTCACAATGATTTTACTTTCAAAATCTAGCCCAGCACTAAAGCCATAATATTCATGTGTGTTGCGCGCATAGCAATAGATGCATCCATGCTCGCAACCCTGATAAGGATTCATCGAGTACATCATGCTTAAGTCAGGACTTGTTACTTTGTTAACAATCTTTTTCGGAGTTTCGAAAAAGATTTGGGTATGCGGAGATTCAAGGAGCGGTTCATCAAGGCCTTCAAGATGATCGGTTACGTACTGAGCCTTGAGAAATTTATTTCCAGTTTTAATTTGAGCCCCACGACCTTTAAAATACCCTTGATCCATACAACAACAATACTAAACTATTTAGTATTTGTTAGAATAGAGACTGAAATAAATGTTTTTTGATTGCTAAAATTTGATTGTTTTGAAAATGCTGACCTATAATCGAACCCCAATACTTGAGTTGAGAGATTCTTTATTGGAGGAAGCCAGCATAAGGCTCTTTATAAAGTGCGAGTATTTAAACCATCCTTTAGTTTCAGGAAATAAGTGGTGGAAGCTGAAGTATAATCTTGAGGAGGCATCAAGGCTTGGCCATAAGAAACTGCTGACCTTTGGAGGCGCATATTCAAATCATATTTATGCAACCGCTGCTGCGGCAAAAGAGTTGGGATTTGAAGCAATTGGAATTATTAGAGGTGAAGAAACTTTGCCACTAAATTCAACGCTTGCTTTTGCAAAAGAAAAAGGAATGCAGTTGCACTATGTGACACGCGAAGACTATCGAAAGAAAACCGAACCAGATTTTCAGAAAAAGTTAACGGACTTGTTTGGTAATTTTTATTTAATCCCGGAAGGCGGAACCAATGAGCTAGCCGTAAAGGGAGTCGCTGAGTTTGCCAATTTGCTTTCGCAGGAAACGGAATTTGATTACTTGTGTTTGCCTGTTGGAACAGGCGGGACGATAGCGGGAATAATTTCAGGATTAAATGCTAATAGAAAAATTATAGGATTCCCTGTGTTGAAAGGTGCACAGTTTTTAGAAACCGAAGTTCGATCTTACACGGATAAAGAAAATTGGCAACTGATCTATAACTATCATTTTGGTGGCTATGCTAAATCAACAAAAGAGCTAATTGATTTTATGGATGGGTTTGAACGAGTACACCACATTCCATTAGATCCAATCTATACCTCAAAAATGATATTTGGAATTTTTGATTTGGTGAGAAAAAGATTTTTTGAAACAGGCTCCTCGATTATGGTTTTGCACACAGGCGGGTTGCAAGGGAGGCGTACTGATTAATTCGATTTTTTAACTTTCGTATATTTATGAGTTAGCTACCATTAGCTAGTCATTTCAAACTTTCAACAAGAAATGAAAAGGCAAATAAATGCAGTTCGGATATGATAATAACAGATTAAGGATCCGACCTACTTTCTCGGGACAGAAGGCAATTTGCCCGTTGTGCGGAGGAACAATTATAGGCAAGTGTGGAGAAATTTATGCTTGGCATTGGCAACATCATAAAGATAGGGAATGCGATCCATGGCAAGAGCATGAAACAGAATGGCATCAAAAATGGAAAGCTAATTTTCCTGATGATTGGCAGGAAGTTATCATTAAGAGCAATGAAGAAAAGCATATAGCCGATGTAAAGACAGCAGGCGGACTTGTTCTTGAATTTCAGAATTCATCTATTTCGTCAACAACAATTAAAATCAGAGAGGCGTTTTACCAAAACATGATTTGGGTTGTAAATGCTAGAACTTTCAAAGATAATTTTAAAATAAGAAGCGTTGTGAGTTCGCGGTTGCGAAGCATTGAAGAAGACGCTTCAAACGAATTACTCCTATTACAAGATGCGTTCAAAAAAGACTTGAAAATTGTTACTGAGGACATTGAAAAAAATAAAACCGAAACAGCCGACATACTTAATCGAATTAAGGATAATCAAGAAGAAGCTGAAAAGTTGAACCAACAAGTCCAAGACAAAAATAATTTTACAAACGCTGTTATAGAAAAATGGAGTAGGGGTGAATCTTATTGGGACTATAAAACAAAAGACATCACAACCAAGATTGAATCTGAATTTAAAAATCAGCTTCACAAAATTTCAATGGATGTAATGACTGTGCAAGATGACGTTCAAGTAAGCCAACAAGGCTTAATTGATGTATTGAATCTTGAAAATTTTGAAATAGCTGATAAGCAATTTAAAATTGTTCAATACCAACAAATCCCGTTAGCAAGTTTTCTAAGGGCAAGAGCAATTTCTAAGGCGAGTAGAAGCACCTTCTTTCCTGAGATAATTGAGTTTAAAACAGAATCAGAGTTAAGGAATTTTCAATACCGCCAAGAGCAGTTTGATTTTATAGTCGACCCATCAAATGCAATCAATACTTACACTCATAAAATTGAGGAAGGGAAGAAAGCAATAGAATTACTTGAAAAATCTTTAGCCTCTTTAAGCAAGGTAATAAGAGACCAGCTTGTTCAAGAACTAAAAAATAGAATTGGAGAAATAGAAAGCGAGATCAAAAAGCTAGATGTTGAGTGGGATGAATTGATTGCGAAGAAAAACCAATTAGTGGAGCAACAAGCGAAGATTTTCGCCACCAGAGATGAAAACCTAAATGAATCAAAAGCGGAAATAGAAACTCAAAGGAATAATCAACGATTTAAGGTTATGAGCGAGAAAAAAGGGCTTTATACATTTGATTGGAAGCATGAACGGAAAAGCTGGAAAGTTGCTTCCAGCCCTATCTTCTTTGACATAGGAGAAAGTTATTTGTTTGAGAAAATTAAAGATGGAGTTTTCAAAAAGACCGAAATTAGAGACTTTCTTCAGATGTATTTAAAAGCTAAAACAAACACACCTTCGCCTGAAAAGTGATCATAAGAGAATGTCTTGGAAAAGGGTTCGATCTTTATGATCCTTCACAAAGGCGGGCTACGAGGTCGACTTATTAGCTCCTGATAACTCCCCGCAACCAGGTAAACACCCTCAGTCCACCATGATCTTCGGGAATGGAACCCGTCTCGGCTGCAGCTTTTACACGCTCAACTGTATAGAAAGCCGAAGGAATAAGTACTTTCAATTTATCGAGTAGCTCTTCTAACTGATCGCGTTCAATCACGGTGAAGATAAGGGTTTCATGCCCATCAGGTCCTTCGGCATCTACTTTTGTAAATCGAAGCTCATTTGCATTGAGATGCTTAATAAGCTCCTGTACATCTTTGCGGGTAATGATTCGAACAATTACTTTTCCATATGCAATTTTCTCTTCAATCAACATCCCTACAAAAATTCCGGAAGCAAAGCCTGCCGGGTAGGCCACATAACACACCCAGTTGTCGAGCTGTTTAAAAATTTGACTAATAGCCATCAACCAAATGAACGATTCGAAAAATCCGAGGATCGTAGACGTGTATCGCCTTCCACCCAGCATGTAAATAATACGGATTGTATTAATCGAAACATCGCAAATGCGAGCAAGAAAAATAAGAAGTGGTAAAAGAATAAAACTATAAACCTCTATGGAAACTCCGAGTGTCTCAGTAAAAAATGATTCCATGATTATTTAAATAAATCCTCAAAAACTTCTTGAAGTTTGCCAAAAGATTTCACTTCAATTTTAGTCTTGGTGAGGTCTAATGATTTTTTGCTGTACTTAGAAATATAGATTTTCTCAAAGCCCAATTTTTCAGCTTCTGAAATTCGTTGATCAACTCTGTTTACTGCGCGAAGCTCACCACCCAAACCAACTTCCGCGGCAAAGCAAATTTTATCGCTTACCGAAACCTCTTCCATCGATGAAATGATTGAAATACAAAGGGCTAAATCAATAGCCGGATCTTCAACATAAATTCCACCAGCCATGTTTACAAAAACATCTTGCGTGCCCATGCGGAACCCACAACGTTTTTCTAATACCGCAAGAAGCATGTTCAATCGTTTCTGATCGAAACCGGTTGGTGTTCGCTGTGGCGTGCCATACGATGCCGGACTGACCAGCGATTGTATTTCAATTAAGAGTGGTCGGTTGCCTTCAATGGTTGCGCCAATAGTTGCACCACTAACTTGACCATCTTTTTGTGAGATTAAGATCTCAGAAGGGTTGGATACTTCGCGCAAGCCATTCCCCAACATTTCATAAATGCCAATTTCTGATGTAGAACCAAAACGATTTTTTGTTGTGCGCAAAATACGATAGGCAAGATGGCGATCGCCTTCAAATTGCAACACCGTATCAACCATGTGCTCTAATACTTTCGGGCCGGCCAACATACCATCTTTGGTAATATGACCGACTAAGAAAACTGGCGTGTTGGTTTCTTTGGCAAACTTCATAAGCTCACCTGCAGTTTGTCGCACCTGACCGATGCTACCGGCAGCAGACTCAAGCATGTGTGAATGCAAAGTTTGAATAGAGTCAATAATTATCACATTGGGCTCTAAAGATTCAATTGCCTGAAAGATATTTTTTGTTACAGTCTCAGCAAGCATATAAAAATTTTCATAGCTCGCTTGAGGTTTATTAGAAAGCCGTTCGGCTCGCATCTTTATTTGTTGCTCACTTTCTTCACCAGAAACGTAAAGCACCTTTGCTTTGCCAAGGGCTAAGCCGAGTTGCAACATCAAGGTAGATTTACCAATGCCCGGTTCACCTCCAATTAAAATCAAAGAGCCTGGCACAATGCCGCCACCAAGCACTCGATTTAATTCCTGATCGGGCGTTTCAATTCGAATTTCGCCTGTGGATTCAATTTCGTTGAGCGTTTTAGGTTTGCTTGCTCTGCCCTTTGTTGAATCCTGGCGCCAGCTAGTTTTATCCGTTTCATTTTTTGAAACCACTTCTTCCACAAAGCTATTCCACGATTGGCAAGATGGACATTTGCCAATCCACTTGGGAGATTCGTAGCCGCAGCTTTGACAAAAGAACAGGGTTTTTGATTTGGCCAAGAGGATTGTTTTAATTCTTCAAAAGTAAAAGAAACTTACATGTTCTTACTTTCTGGATCTAAATTAATAATTTAGATATGCCTAACACTTAAATCAATGAAGAACCAGATAACCAAAACGTTATTCGTACTGATAATTCCCGCACTCTCTTTTGCCCAAAAGCCACCCATAAAATTTGGAGATGTGCCCATTGAAGATTTAAAGATGACCCGCTATGAAAAAGATTCTTCAGCCGCAGCCGTAGTGCTTGCCGACTATGGGGAATCTACTATTGAGTACGATCAAAATGAAGATCGGTTCGTATTGCGTTTTGAACGTTTACAACGGATAAAAATCCTTACCAAAGATGGACTTCGCTATGCCAACTTTAGTATTCCACTTTATCATGATGGCAGTTCAGATGAAAAAATAGGAAGTCTTAAAGCATACACCTACAACCTTGAAAACGGAAAAATTGTAGAAACTAAAATGAAGAATGATGGTGTCTTTAGAGAAAAGTCTAATGCTAATCTTGATATAACAAAGATTACACTGCCCAATGTGAAGGAAGGGTCAATTGTGGAGATTTCTTATAAAGTAAACTCGGACTTCTTATTTAATTTTCAGGATTGGGACTTCCAAGGTGAAATACCGGTAGTATGGAGTGAATACCGCGCGCACATTCCTGAATATTACAATTACGACAAGTATATGCAGGGCTATATTCTTTTGACAATAAACGAACAAACTCAAGAGACTGCTTCTATAACCTTAAATAGCAAGGAAAGATCGGTAGGCAGCAATACCAGGTTTTCACAAGAAAAAATTGAATATAAGGAGAGCAGATTTAGATGGGTAGCTCAAAATGTTATTGCATTTAAAGCGGAACCATACATTACGTCTTCCCGAGATTATATATCTAAAATGAATTTTGAACTTTCATATACTCAATTCCCTAATGCACAGATGAAACGATATATGGGAAGTTGGGAAGACATCAATAAACAATATGTTGAAAGTGAAAATTTTGGTAGAGAAGTAACTGGAAATGGTTTTTTAAAAAAGACTGTTGACGAAATCACCGCAGGCTTAAATGATCCTGAGCAAAGGATGAATGCAATTACTAACTATGTGAAAAACAATATTGCATGGGATGGAAGCAGCCGAAAACATATAGATAAATCTTTACGCAAGGTACTAGATGAGAAAAAAGGAAATTCGGCAGAGATAAATCTTCTATTAGCATCTATGCTAGAAAAAGCATCTATCAATGTTTTTCCGGTGTTGCTTAGCACACGCGATCATGGATTTATTAGAGAAGCAACTCCAATCTCCTCTCAATTCAATTATGTGGTTTGCCTTGCCGCTATTGGTGACAAAACTTTTTTACTGGATGCAACAGAGAAACTATTGCCCGCGGGGATGCTGCCCGAACGATGTTTAAATGGCAATGGGTTTGTTGTATCGAAAGGAGGTTTTAGATGGACACCTCTTCAAACGAAAACAAAATCAAGAATAGTTGTTAATGCAGATTTGACACTAACTCCAGAAGCAAACCTTGTGGGAAAACTGCAGATTGACCGAAGTGGTTATGATGCGTTGGCTGGAAGAAAGAAATACTTCTCGAAAGATGAAGCAGACTATGTGAAGGATTTTATAGGCACGCGTTCGTGGGAGATTTCAAAATCCGAAATCGGTAATGCAAAAGAAATTCATCAACCTATGAAGGAAGTCTACGATTTAACGGTGAGTGAACATATCACCGCAGCAGGTAATGTTTTCTATTTGAATCCACTTCTACTTTACAGAATAGATGAAAACCCACTTAAACTTGAGAACCGCGAGTATCCGGTAGATTTCAGTAGTCCCTTTGAAAGGATTGTTATATGTAGAATAACATTGCCCGAAGGGTTTCAGGTAGATGAACTACCGAAGCAAAAAATAATTACTTTACTGAACAATTCAGGACGTTACACGTATAGTGTGACTCAATCTGGCAACGTACTAAGTGTGGTTAGCAACTTCCAAATCAACCAAAGTATTTTTGTTCCACAGGAGTATGCGCACTTACGTGAATTTTATAATCAAGTGGTAGCAAAGCAGGCTGAGCAAATTGTATTGAAGAAAAAATGAATCTTGTGTA
>Ga0209480_10002414_pt1 | contig 12805 bp, 10 predicted proteins | sample JI61114C2DNA_FD_187501 | JGI IMG/M metagenome (GOLD analysis project Ga0209480, IMG submission 187501) | Wastewater effluent complex algal communities from Wisconsin, to seasonally profile nutrient transformation and Carbon sequestration -... | ecosystem: Engineered > WWTP > Effluent > Algae...
TGTTGAGCCCCGCCAGACGGCTCAATTCAAGAAATGGGGAACCTCTATCAAGCAATCTTGCGACTCGCTCGCGAGGCAACAACTGGCCACGCTTCTCAAATCTCGCCCGTTTGGACTCGGATTCCAGCACCACCAGGTTTTCCAGCCGCTGAACCTCATCAAGCAGTTCACGCATGCGTTGGGCATTCTTGACGAATGGGTCAGACTTGATCTTGATTTTGGATTGAATGACGGGCATCGGTTGTTGTCTCTTGGTTTTTACCCGACATTAAAGGGTATGCCAAAGCCAACGTCAATCAAAGCTGCGACTCGCAGAGAAAATGGTAGGGCGTGTAGGACTTGAACCTACGACCAAAGGATTATGAGTCCTCTGCTCTAACCAACTGAGCTAACGCCCCAACCGAACTATGGATTGTAAGGGGCTACTTGTGATGGCTCAGCGCGTTGCTCACCAATTTGGACGTGATGTCCACGATCTGGATCATCCTGTCATAGGCCATCCGGGTGGGACCAATCACCCCGAGTGTCCCCACAATCTGCCCATCTACCTCGTAAGGCGCACTAACTATTGACAGCTCTTCAAATGGGACTACCTGACTTTCCCCACCGATGAAGATGCGTACGCCCTCGGCCTGCCCGGCAATGTCCAGAAGGCGCATAAGCTGCGCTTTTTGCTCGAACAACTCAAATGCCCGGCGCAAGTGGCCCATGTCACTGGAAAAATCCGTCACTGCCAGCAGGTTGCGCTCACCGGAAATCACCACTTCGTCCTGCGTCTGTGTGATGGCTTCGGAGCTCACGGTAACTGCCGCCTGCATCAACGTGGCGATTTCCGAGCGCAATGACTCCACTTCGGCTTTCAGTCGCTCCTGCACCTGTTCGATCGCAAGACCGACGTAATTGGAATTAAGGTAGTTAGCCGCCTCGACGAGCTGTGCCTGTGAATAGTCGAGTTCCGTAAAGATGACGCGGTTTTGGACATCCCCATCGGGAGAAACGATGATCACCAGCAACCTGCGCTCGGACAACCTGAGAAACTCGATATGCCGAAACACGGACGTCCGGCGCGGCGCAATCACCACACCGACAAACTGCGACAGACTGGACAACAGGTTGGCCGCGTTGGAGATGACCTTTTGCGGCTGATCGGGAGCGAGGCTTTGCGCGGCAAACTGCCCGCTTCCTACAGTCAGCATTGTGTCCACAAACAGCCGGTAGCCACGGGCCGTTGGAATCCGCCCGGCGGAAGTGTGCGGGCTGACGATCAGGCCCATTTCTTCCAGATCGGACATGACATTGCGAATGGTGGCGGGCGACAACTCCAGCCCCGACGCCCTGGACAACGTACGTGACCCCACCGGCTGTCCATCAGCTATATAGCGCTCAACCAGCGCTTTCATCAACAACTTGGCTCGATCATCCAGCATGAGATCATTTTAGTGATGTAATTTGCGAATGAAATCGAAATTCCGGCACATCGCCCTGATTGGCAAATACCATGTTGTTGCGTCGGGCGCCCCCAGCGCACCATCCAGGATCGCCATCGAAAGCATTGCCAAATTTTTGAGCCAGGTGGGTTGCGACGTCGTGATGGAGCAGGAAACAGCGACCAACATAGGCATTTCAGGCTACCCGGTGATGGATGTTGAAGCGATTGGGGCCAATTGCGATCTGGGTCTGGTCATCGGTGGCGATGGCACCATGTTGGGCATCGGGCGGCGCCTGGCCCGGTTCGGTGTGCCCTTGATTGGCATCAATCAAGGGCGTTTGGGGTTTATCACGGATATTCCACTGGATCACTTTCAGGCGGCGCTGGAGCCCATGTTGCGTGGGGAGTACGAAGAGGACCACCGTAGCCTGATGCAAGCCAGAGTGATGCGCGGGGGCCAATGCGTATTTGAGGCGCTCGCGATGAATGATGTGGTGGTTAACCGCGGTGCAACGTCAGGCATGGTCGAGTTGCGTGTGGAAGTTGACGGGCATTTTGTCGCGAACCAGCGTGCGGATGGCTTGATCATTGCCACCCCGACAGGATCCACGGCTTATTCACTATCTGCCGGCGGACCTTTGCTTCACCCCTCCATTCCGGGCTGGGTACTGGTTCCCATTGCTCCTCATACACTGTCAAACAGGCCCATAGTCCTTGCCAATGCTGCCGAAGTAGCTATTGAAATAGTAGCAGGTCGGGATGCCAGTGCCAACTTTGACATGCAGTCCCTCGCCTCATTGCTCCACGGCGACCGTATCGTGGTAAATCGCTCTGAGCACCATGTGCGATTTCTACACCCCAAGGGCTGGACCTACTTTGACACCCTGCGGCAAAAGCTTCACTGGAACGAGGGAGTTGCCTGACCATGGGTTTGAGACGCATTGTTTTGCGGGACTTCGTGATCGTCAGCGAGCTCGAACTGGAGCTTGCTGACGGCTTTACCGTGCTGACGGGGGAAACTGGCGCCGGCAAATCCATCCTGATTGATGCTCTGCAACTGGTCACAGGTGCGCGTGCAGATGTGGGCGTTATTCGCGAAGGCGCCGCGCGAACAGATGTTTCTGCTGAATTTGATTCCAGTGAATCCGTGGACGCCTGGCTGGCTGAAACGGGATTTGATGCCCAACCCGCCTTATTGCTGCGTCGCACAGTGGACACTCAAGGAAAAAGCCGGGCCTGGATCAATGGCAGCCCGACCACCGCTACACAGTTGCGCGAACTCGGTGAACAGCTGTTGGACATTCACGGTCAGCACGCCTGGCAAAGCCTGACCCGGCCAGATGCCGTTCGTGGCCTACTGGATGCCTACGGAAAAATCACTGACGCTAACCTCACCCGCCTCTGGCTGCAGTGGCGGCAAGCCCAAACTTTGCTTGAGCAGGCCCGTTCCGCTCAGGATTCTCTACAGCGCGAACGCGAGCGACTAGCCTGGCAGATTGGTGAGGTGGAGAAACTGGCGCCTATGGCGGACGAGTGGGAAGAACTCAACACCAACCACAGCCGCCTTTCTCACGCCCAAACCTTGCTGGACGCGGCGCAAAGCGCTGTTGATATTCTGGCTGGCGAGGACCAGAGTGTCGAAATCTCGCTGACGAATGCAAACCAGATGCTACAAACTCAGGAGCATCTGGAGCCTTATTTTAGAGGTCTGAACGAGCTTTTGGTATCGAGTCTGGCGCAAATTGACGACGTGGTTCGCTCATTGCGTGCCTACCTGCGAAACACAGAACTGGACCCGGCTCGCCTTGCGCAGCTGGATGAGCGAATGGCATTATGGGTATCGCTGTCGCGGCGCTACAAACGTGCGCCTGCCGATTTACCAGCACTACTTTTGGGGTGGAAGGACGAGTTGACCCGGCTGGATGCGGCTGCCGACCTTGCCGCCATGGAGCAATCTGAAAAATTGACTCATAACGCCTACCTCGCTGAGGCAAAAGTCATCACCAAGGCGCGTACCAAGGCGGCACCAATGCTTTCCAAGGCAATCACCCTCGCTATGCAGGGACTCGGCATGCAGGGAGGCAAGTTTGAAGTAGCACTGGAGGCGCTGCCCCAGCCCCAGCAGCACGGTATGGAGGAAGTGTCTTTTCTTGTGGCGGGTCACATTGGGAGTACTCCCAGACCTGTCAACAAAGTAGCCTCCGGTGGCGAGTTGTCGCGTATCGCACTCGCCATCGCGGTCACAACCAGCCAATTGGGCACGGCGCAGACCCTGATATTTGACGAGGTTGATTCTGGTGTAGGAGGTGCCGTGGCCGAAACTGTCGGTCGTCTGATGAAGCAACTTGGTCTGGACCGCCAGGTACTGGCCGTCACACATCTGCCACAAGTCGCCGCATGTGCTGATCACCATCTGGTTGTCGCAAAGCAGTCTCTTGGCAAAGGAGTTCACAGTATTGTGTCCAGCGCGATGGGGGAACAACGGGTAGCAGAGGTCGCCCGGATGCTTGGCGGAGAACACCTGTCGGGCACCACCCTCGCGCATGCCAAGGAAATGCTTCAAACACGTCACTGAACATGGAAATAGTGCTCATCACCGGCATGTCCGGCTCTGGAAAATCCGTCGCACTGCATGCGCTGGAGGACGCTGGTTTTTATTGCGTTGACAACCTGCCGCCTGAGCTACTGTTGCCCTTTATCGAGCTGGAGCAACAACACCGGGCGCTTCGGGTCGCTATCGCCATGGATGTTCGTAGCGCAACATCCTTGCACTTGGTGCCCCAGTTATTGAAGAAACTTCAAAGCCAGGGCATTGCCGTCAAATCACTCTTCCTGGAGTCCACAACCGGGACTCTGGTGCGCAGGTACTCTGAGACGCGCCGCAAACACCCTTTGTCGCAGTCCGAGCCGGATGGTTCGGCGAAGGACTTCCGTCGTGCATTGGTAGATGCCATCGAGCTGGAACGGGAACTACTCGCGGATTTGCGTGAAAACGCCCATGTCATCGACAGCAGCCTCATCCGGCCGTCTCAATTGCAGGGTTACGTCAAGTCAGTCATTTCATCTCGCAGCGACCAGTTGACTCTGGTTTTCGAGTCTTTTGCCTTTAAACGTGGTGTTCCCGGCGATGCAGACTACGTATTTGATGTGCGCATGCTCCCTAACCCGCACTACGATGCTGATTTGAGGGCATTGACAGGTCGTGATGAACCGGTTGCACGGTTCCTACAGGACCAACCGGACGTCGGCAGAATGTATGGGCACATCGAGCACTTTTTGAACGAGTGGCTTCCCTGGATGGCGGCTGATCATCGGAGTTATGTCACTGTCGCCATTGGCTGCACAGGGGGACAGCACCGCTCGGTTTACCTCGTTGAGCGTCTTTCCGCCGGTTTTGGCGATAAATGGGTGACCCTCAAACGACATCGGGAACTGGACGCGCTCGACGGCGTCCTTCAGGCTGGCTGACGGCTGATCAACTTTTCCTGACGTGAGCTCAGCAATAGCTTGCGAATAGGGGCAGGCAGTCCCATTTCACGCCACTGTTCAGGCTTTAACCACGTGCCATCGCCATCTTTTATCGAGGCGGTTGGCAGTTCAACCTGGACGGGATGCAGGTAAAGATCTTTGTGCGTCAGTACATGTTTGACAACAGCACTGACCTCCAATTTTGTGCGATAGCGGTCCGGAACGGCCGCTTCCAGTGAAGCCCAATCATCAAATAGCGGGAAGCAATACAGTCCAGCCCAAACACCGGGCGCTGGTCGCTTGCCAAGCCATACGGAGCCATCGGGGGCTAGCGCCCATAACATCCAGATCGTCTGGGCGCTGCGCTTGATTTTTTTTGATTTCACCGGGAACTGCAATTGTGTGCCCATGCTTTTCGCAACACACAAGACGGCCAGCGGGCAAGTGCCGCATTCTGGTTTACGGGTTGAACATACGGTCGCCCCCAAGTCCATCAGGCCCTGGGTATATCGCGGCATCGTTCGTTTAAGGTCCTTGTCTGGTAACAGTTTCTCGGCCTGATCCCACAGTGCCCGTGAATTGGCTGCCACAGACAGATCGGCCTCAAATGCAAGAGCCCTGCTCAGCACGCGTTTCACGTTTCCGTCCAGAATGGCTACGCGTTGACCAAAACAGATGGCGGCTATGGCTGCAGCGGTAGACCGCCCGATACCGGGCAGTGTTTGCAAGACTTCGGCGGATTGAGGGAAAACACCGCCGTGCAGCGTAACAATCTGAACTGCGCACCGGTACAGGTTTCTTGCCCGGCTGTAGTAGCCCAGACCGCTCCACAATGCCAGAACGTCATCCAGATCAGCACCAGCCAATGCTCTCACATCTGCGAAGCGCGCCAGGAACCGGGCGTAGTAATCCTTGACGGTTGCAACTTGCGTTTGTTGCAACATGATTTCAGACAACCACACGCGATAAGGATCGCGTGTATTTTGCCAGGGAAGATCATTTCGCCCGTGAATTTCTTGCCAGCGAACCACCCTGGTCGCCAGACCTGCCGCCATGCCAGTCAAACCCGCTCAAGTGCGGAGACCACCTCAGATTGACGGGGTGAGCGGGAATCGATCAGATAAGTAGTCAATTCCGACAGTTTTCCGTCGAGATGATTGAGTGTGCCTTCCTGATGCTCAATTTCCTGGATGCGGTCAACCAGACCACCCGCCGCCTGTTGAATGCGGTCAATGGCTTCAATCCTCCGACTGAAATTGCGTCGACGCTCGCGCAGCTGAGCATCAAGTTGGGCAGCAGCCGATTTACTCCATAACTCCACGTCGCCCAGCGCAGTTTCGTGCACCGTGCGCAAGCGGGTGGAAAGCGCACGCACCAAGCGGTCTGCGAACTCAGGTTGAGCCAGCCGGAATGCATTGCCAACGCCCAAATACTGGAGGTGACTACGTTCGACCAGGTCCAGATCCCGCAAATAGCGCGTCATGGGTGGCTCAGCAGGCACTTGAAGCGAGAAACCGTACTCACCGTTCAGTTGTTTGAAGGTAGCGCCGAGCATTGCCTGAATTTCGGCACAAGTGGACTGGACTTTTTGCAGCCCCTCCCGCAAACGCCCAAAGGTCTCGCCATAAGCTTTCTTCACGCCTAGCTTCAGGCCTTTCTGGTGCAAGGCTGAGGTCAATTGGGACATTTCAGTCTTGAGCGTGGTAGAACTCAGCATGCCAAAAACTTCGCGCAGCAGTTTGAGGTGGACAGAACGTACAGCGTGAATCTTGGCGCCCCCAAGATCAAACTCGGCTTGCTCCTGCGAAATCCGGGTCCGCATATGACGAATGACAGACGCATTCTTGCCCTGCAGGCCTTTGAGCTCCATCATCTGGTCCGCCAGATCACGGCGCCGAATATTGATCACCCGACCAGTCTCGGCCCGCAATTCTGAAATTCCGGTAGCCACTGCAGAACCCAGAATTTTCTGGCGCTTTCCCATGATCCCGCGGCCGAGTGCGTCTTCCAGCACGGGCAAGCAGCTCTTTTGCAAAAGTGCCAGATCATCAGTTACCTTGGCTACCAGCCCTTTTTGCGCCGACACCGCAATAACCTGATTTTTCGGAATACCCAAAATTTCGGAAGTGGACAGGCGCTGCCGCTCAATCTGGGCCTGCACCTGCTCGGGAGAGCTCAATTCATCCCACAGCGTGTCAATCTTGTTCAGCACCACGAGGCGGGCGTCGGTGTTGTCGACGGATTCCGTGATCAGGTGCTCCCGCCAGATGGTCAGGTCTGACTTGGTCACGCCGGTATCGGCTCCGAGGATGAACACCACGGCATGCGCCTGTGGAATCAAACTGACCGTCAGTTCGGGCTCGGCACCAATGGCATTCAACCCCGGCGTATCCAGTATCACCAAGCCCTGCTTGAGCAGGGGATGGGCAATATTGATGAGCGCATGACGCCACTTAGGCACTTCAACCATGCCCTGCGCGTCAACCATGGGGTTGTCTTCAGGTGCCTGGTTGTGCCAAAAACCCAGCGCTCTGGCTTCGTCTTGAGTAACGCGCCGCGTTTCGGCGACCTTTTCAAGCGCAGCAGCCAGTTGGTGAGGATCATTGACGTCGAGATCAATGCGTGTCCATTTTTCGGGCGCCATCCGCCATTCCATAAGCGCCTGCGGCTGCAAACGGGACTCAATAGGAAGAAGGCGCAGGCAGGGAGGCACTTCTGCGTCGTAAGCCATTTCGGTCGGGCACATGGTGGTGCGACCAGCGCTGGCCGGCATGATCCGGCGACCATAACCCGCGAAAAACATGGCATTGATCAGCTCGGATTTGCCGCGAGAGAACTCTGCGACAAAGGCGACCATTACCTTGTCCGAGCGGACTTGGGCCTCTAGCCGCTTGAGCCGCTCTTCAACAGCGGCATCCAGCAGATCATGATCCTTCATCCATTCTGCCAACAGCTTCAAACGAAGGGCAAACTCACGCCGCCACGTGCCATGTTGATCGAACTGTTCGTTAAATGAAGTGCCCAAGATGCCCCCAGTAATCTTTCAATATAGTCGCGACTCTCACATTTTCTGGCATTTGGAGCAAAAAAACGTCGATCGCTGGCCTTGGCGTATGTTTTTGACAGCAGTTCCGCATACTTTGCAGGGCTGGCCAGCCCGTCCGTACACCATGGCTTCGAGTTGAAAGTGACCCGCCTGGCCGTCGGCACTGGAAAAGTCGCGCAAGGTGCTGCCCCCTTGCTCCACTGCCCGTGCCAGTACCGTCCTGACCGCTTCACGCAACCTGGCGGCACGCGGAAGACTCAATTTCGATGCCCTCAGTGTGGGTCTGATCCCAGCCCGAAACAGGGCTTCCGAGGCATATATATTGCCCACGCCAACCACCAGGTCACCTGCCAACAGCACCTGCTTAATGGGGGCAGAACGGCGTTTCAGCCCGCCGTGAAAAGCCGACAGGTCAAAGTCGTCTGAAAGAGGTTCCATCCCGAGTCGCCCCAGAAGCTTGCGCGCGACCGCGGTGTCTTCACTATCGGTAAATATGACAGCCCCAAAGCGTCTGGGGTCGTTCAGACGCAGGGTTCCCAAGGTCGTCACCAACTCAAAATGGTCGTGTATGCCGGGGGGGGGCAGAGCCCGCCCTTGAGGCGCGTAACTTAAGCTGCCTGACATGCCCAGATGGACAAGCAACAGGCCCTGGTCCAGATCCAGCAACAGGTATTTGCCACGTCGACGTACACCTTGGACCGTACGCCCTGCCAATTGCTCGGGAAGACAGCCTAGTGGCCACCGCAATGGCTTCCTCATTTGCATAGACTTCACCCTTGCACCAGCAATTTGAGAGGCGAAACTCAGTCGGGTAACTTCAACTTCTGGCAATTCAGGCATGGTGGGGCATTCAGGTCTGGCTTGGATTATTATGGTCCGATGCCAAGAATCCAAAGACAAATCCAGACACTTGCATCCGCCTTATTGCTTGCATGTGCTCTGGGTGCAAGCGCTCAAACGAAAGAACCTGAGTCTGCGGAGCCGATCAATTCCGCGCTGGACAAGATTCTTTTCTACCAAATTTTGCTGGGGGAGCTCAATGCGCAGGGCGGAGAACCCGGGGCGGCCTATTCCCATATGCTGGATGCAGCCCGAAAAGCCAATGACGCCAAGCTGTACCAGCGTGCCGTCGAACTGGCTCTGGAAGCCCGGCAGGGGGAGTCGGCGCTGCAGGCGGCTCGCGCCTGGCGGCAGGCTCTGCCCAATTCGCGGGAGGCCAACGCTTTCCTGCTTCAAATACTGGTCGGATTAAACCGGATTGGTGAAACTGTGGAGCCCCTGAAGCGGGAACTGGCCGCTACAGACCCCAAAGACCGTCCCGCCGTGATCTCGACCATCCCCCGTTTCTTTTCACGCGCTACCGACAAAAAACTTGCCTCCTCTGTGGTTGAGCAGGTTCTGGCAGACTACCTCAACCCGCCCAATGTGGGAGTTGCGGCATTGACCACCATGGGGCGCATGCGACTGGAAAACGGTGATACGGCTGGTGCGATGGAGGCCGCAACACGGGCTCAGGCACTCTCGCCGCTGGATGAGGGTCCGGCCTTGTTGGCACTGTTGATGATCAGCCCCAAGACACCGCAGGCGGAGGGCATTGTAAAAAAATACCTAGACGGCAACCCCCGCTACGAAGTGCGCATGGATTACGCCCGAACGCTGCTCGGCGCACAGCGTTATGCCGAATCTGCCGAACAGTTGCAACGCATAACGACAGAAAAACCCGATTACAGCCCGGCCTGGCTGGTGCGCGGTTCGCTGGAATTTCAGGACAACAAGCCTGCCGCTGCCGAAAAGTCCCTGAAACGATACATTGAACTGGCCTCAGCCGCGAAGCCTGCACCGGATGCCACCGAAAGTGGCCGCGGGCTGACACAGGCCTATCTGCTGCTCGCGCAGATTGCCGAACAGCGCAAGGACTATGCGCAGGCCGAACAATGGCTATCCAGAATTGACAACGCAGAAGACATGATTCGCGCCCAGACGCGGCGAGCCAGCATCCTGGCGCGACAGGGAAAACTAGAGGAAGGTCGCAAACTGCTGAAAGGCCTTCCGGAACGCAATCCGGAAGAAGCTCGCGCCAAGCTGGCTGCAGAAGTGCAGTTACTGCGGGACAGCAAACAGATCCAGACGGCCTACGATCTTCTGGTGGATGCGACGACCCGCTATCCCAAAGACCTTGAGTTCACATACGACCAGGCCATGCTGGCCGAAAAACTGGGACGCCTAGATGAAATGGAGCGCTTGCTGAGAGGCGTGATAGCCGCCAAACCCGACTACCACCACGCGTATAACGCGCTGGGGTATTCACTTGCGGACCGCAACGTGCGCCTGCCGGAAGCCAAAAAACTGATCCAAAAAGCGCTTGAATTTGCCCCCGGCGACCCGTTTATCACGGACAGCCTGGGCTGGGCCGAGTTCCGCTTGGGCAATAGGACTGAAGCGCAACGCCTCCTGCAAGGTGCCTTCAAACAAAAGCCGGATGCTGAAATTGCCGCCCACCTGGGTGAGGTGCTCTGGAGTCAGGGCAAGCGGGACCAGGCGATCGCCATCTGGAAAGAAGGCGCACAGCTCAACGCCGAGAACGAGACCCTGCTGGAAACCCTGAAACGTCTGCGTGTAAAACTGTGAACAGGTCTCGGAGACTGGCATACGGCTTTATCGCGATTGCTATATTCTTGATGGGTGGTTGCGCATATCCGACAAAGTCTACAGGCCAAAATGACACCAAAAATGCGTGGCAAGGGCGCCTCGCCCTGCGGGTTGACTCGGATCCACCGCAGTCGTTTGCGGCCGCGTTTGAATTGACTGGCGCGGCGGCGGCCGGCGAACTGGTGCTCTCCACACCCATTGGAACCACGCTGGCAATACTCACTTGGTCCCCGCAGTCAGCGCGTCTTCGCAGCAATGGAGAGGTGCGGTCATTTGACTCACTGGATGCCCTGGCCCTGCATGCCACCGGGGCCACCACCATTCCGATCGCCAGCCTGTTCGACTGGCTGGCAGGTGTCGCAACGCCAACCGATGGGTGGCAGGCGGACGTGACGCAGCTTGCCAATGGCCGGATAACGGCACGACGCACGGCCCCCCTGCCCACAGCCGAGCTGAAACTCGTGCTGGATCAATAAGGCACTGGTCGAACATGAAAGCAATTTACGACATTCCGGCTCCCGCCAAACTCAACCTTTTTCTGCACATCACGGGCCGCCGCGAAGACGGCTATCACCTGCTGCAGTCCGCCTTCATGCTGATCGACTGGTGCGATATGCTGCATGTTGAATTGCGTACGGATGGCCAGATCAGCCGTGAGGATCTGGACGTGGTATTGCCAGAAAACGACCTGATCCTTCAGGCTGCCCACGCCTTGAAGATGCACAGTTCAACGCCACTGGGCGCCCACATCATGGTTAGCAAACGCATACCTTCCCAAGCCGGTATGGGAGGAGGATCGTCGGACGCGGCGTCCACGCTGCTGGCGCTCAACCAGCTGTGGCAACTGAACTTGGGGGTTGAGACACTGGCGCAGATTGGGCTTTCGCTGGGCGCTGATGTCCCATTTTTTGTGCGCGGACGCAATGCCTGGGTGGAAGGCATTGGCGAGATCATGACGCCGCTGGAGCTGCCAATGGGCCGTTATGTTGTTGTCAAACCACCCGATGGATTGGAAACCCGACTGATTTTCTCGGACCCGGAACTCAAACGCGACACCAAAACCGCTATAATTTCAGGCTTTGCTGCAAACGCCTCCGGATTTGGCCGGAACGACCTGCAGCCGGTTGCCCAGCGGCTCTGTCCCGGCGTCCTTTCAGCCCTTTCATGGCTTGAATCGCGCGGACTGAATGCCCGGATGACTGGTTCTGGAAGCGCGGTATTTGCACCAATCCAGCATGATTTTGACTTGAGCACACCGCCGGGCGGTTTTCATGTCAGGTTTTGCCAGAGTCTGGCAACGCATCCCTTGTTGGGATGGGCAGCCAGCAAGTAGTTTCGGCAGGTAGCGCAAGCTGCCAGCCTGTGTAGGGGAGTCGCCAAGTTGGTTAAGGCACTGGATTTTGATTCCAGCATGCGAAGGTTCGAATCCTTCCTCCCCTGCCAAATACGTCAGACGTACAGGCTTCAACGTTAATCATTTGCTGGGACTCTCATGCAGGCCACTCACCCTGATTTCATGGTCTTTACCGGCAATGCCAACCCTGGCATGGCCTCGGAAATCGCGACGCACCTTGGGATCACGTTAGGTGCCGCCAAGGTGGGGCGATTTTCAGATGGTGAAGTGACGGTTGAGATCAACCAGAACGTACGGGCCCGTGAAGTGTTTGTGGTGCAGTCCACCTGCGCGCCAACCAACGAAAACCTGATGGAACTGCTGATCATGGTGGATGCACTCAAACGTGCATCGGCCGAGCGGATCAGTGCGGTGATTCCGTATTTTGGTTATGCCCGGCAGGACCGTCGCCCACGTTCCACGCGAGTGCCCATCACCGCCAAAGTGGTAGCCAATATGCTGCAGGCGGTGGGCGTGGCCAGTGTGCTGACGATGGATCTGCATGCTGACCAGATTCAGGGGTTTTTTGATATCCCGGTGGACAACATTTATGCGTCACCCGTGTTGCTGGGTGACCTGCGGCAGAAGAATTATGAAGACCTGATTGTGGTCTCGCCCGATGTGGGTGGTGTGGTGCGTGCCCGTGCGCTGGCCAAGCAGCTCAATTGCGATCTGGCCATCATCGACAAGCGCCGCCCCCGGGCCAACGTGAGCGAAGTGATGCATGTGATCGGTGAAATTGAAGGCCGTAACTGCGTGATCATGGACGACATGATCGACACCGCCGGCACGCTGGTGAAGGCGGCTGAAGTATTGAAAG
>Ga0209480_10002421_pt1 | contig 12784 bp, 11 predicted proteins | sample JI61114C2DNA_FD_187501 | JGI IMG/M metagenome (GOLD analysis project Ga0209480, IMG submission 187501) | Wastewater effluent complex algal communities from Wisconsin, to seasonally profile nutrient transformation and Carbon sequestration -... | ecosystem: Engineered > WWTP > Effluent > Algae...
TAATAGTTATGACATGAATTAGTTTTAAATTTCCACCATGAAAACAATTTTAGCTACTGCTATTGCTTTGGCTGTACTGCAGTCACCGCAACTATTTGCGCAAACCACCATACGCGCAAATGAACAAAAATTCGAAAATGAAACAATGCAGAACCCTTACCTGAAAAACAGGTGGGATAATAAAAAAACGTCCGCGCCTTTTTTTGAACAACGTATCGTAGAAGGTGATACTGTTATCGTTTCGATTAGAACTATGCAGGTGAATGTGAATGATGCGGCTTCCAATATTGTGGATGATGCGGGAAATGAACCCAGCATCGCCATTGATATTAACGACACTTTACATATTGCCATCGGATGGCGGCAATTTGATAATATAGCAAGTAATTTCAGACAAGCGGGTTGGTCATATTCGTCCGACGGAGGGCTTACCTGGAATATGTCCATTATTGATGAAGGCGTTTTCCGCTCAGACCCTGTTTTAGATTACGACCTGCAGGGCAATTTTTATTATAATAGTCTCACACCTTACCCCGATTGGGAATGTGATGTATATAAAAGCACCGATGGTGGCGCCACCTGGGATGAGGGCACATACGCCTATGGTGGTGATAAACAATGGATGGCTATTGACCGCACGAACGGAGTGGGTAGCGGAAATATTTATGCAATTTGGTCGGCGGATTACAGTGCATGTATACCGGGAAATTTTACGCGGTCTACTGATGGTAATTTGAGTTATGAATCATGTGACCATGTTGAAGCAGAACCCTATTACGGTATGCCGGCAGTGGATGCAGATGGTTATTTATATGTTGTTGGTGGCGGCACTTCTTCCACATTAACTGTAACCCGTTCGTTGAATGCACAAATTCCTGGAGCCACTATTGAATGGGACGACCCTGTAAATGTTGACCTGGATGGAAGTTTAAGTGGATGGCAAGATATTAATCCGGAAGGATTGATAGGTCAGGCGAATATTGATATTGATCGCTCAGGCGGACCCGGACATGGCAATATTTATGTTTTAGCTCCGGTAGATCCTTATACCGGTCCTGATGATGCTGATATTAGTTTTGCTAAAAGTACTGATGGCGGATTAACATGGTCAGACCCGATTTGGATTAACGATGAAAAAAATGATGGCAATACACATTGGTTTGGCACTATGTCGGTTGCACCAAATGGCAGAATAGATGTGATATGGCTCGACACCCGCGATGGTGGTGGTGATGATTATTCCGCACTTTACTATTCTTATTCTGTTGATCAGGGTGATACATGGTCGGAAAATATGAAATTATCTCCATCATTTGATCCGCATGTTGGTTATCCGTCACAAAATAAAATGGGTGATTATTTTGATATGACTTCCGACGATAAAGGTGCACATCTGGCATGGGCAAATACATTAAACGGCGAAGAAGATGTGTATTACAGCAGAATATTACTTACAGAAGCAGCTATAGTAAATATTGATGCTTCTACAGTTGCTTCAATTGCCATAACACCAAATCCGGGTTCCGGCATTTTTTATATTTCAGGCGTTGTTGATGCAAATGAAATTACTGTTGTAAATCTTGTGGGTGATATTATTATGACACAAGCGGTGAATGGTTCACAAGCATCTATAGATCTTACCAATTTTGCAGATGGTATTTATTTTATAAAAATTGCATTCGGTGATGGACGATATTATACCAAACGTTTTATTAAGCAATAATATATTTTACTTTAATTAAACTATTTGCAATATCTTAATCAGTCTGGAAACCGGGGTGGCGTCTGGAGTCTGGAGACTCCACGACAACGGGGTGATGCGGCTAACATGCTTTGAAAAATTTAAACATATGTATTAACTTTAGCATCAATTCTACTTCATGAAACACGATAAATTAACAGCATATTCGCTAATGGCCGGTTCGTTTTTATTTGCTAAAAATGATTTGATGGCAGAAATTGTTTACACCGATATTGTTCCTGATATTGTATTGGAAAATGATGATGACCTTGACCTTGATATTGATTTAAACGGTATAAATGATTTTCGATTTTTTTTAGATAGTGGTCGGTTTGCAGTGTGGGGTGGTTATTATGGTTCTTATTCGTTTTCCTCCATATTGAGTTCTTTTAAAAATATTCGTGCACTTTGTTTTGATAATAATGCCATGGTAACACAATATTTTACATCCACTTCAAAAGGAACCATTTATTTTTTCGCCAGTCTTGACCCGCTGGCTTCCAATGTAATGATAAATGAGGATGCATTTAATCTTGTTGATGCAAGTCAAATTCATATAGCCAGAAAACAAAGAACAGTTTCTGCAACTTCTTACGAACCACTTGGTGATTGGTTATATTCCAACTGGAGTAATCCATGGAATTATAATTTATTACATGGTGAGGACCGGTTTGCGGGTATTCAATTTTACGATGAAAATGATTGTCTGCATTATGGATGGATTAGATGTGCCGTAGTTGACTCAAATGAACAACTAGTGATTAAAGATTACGCATTTGAAACATTTTGTAATTGGGGAATTGAAACAGCCGATACATCCGGAGGACATGTTGCTATCAACGAAAATAATTTACCCGGAGTAAATATTTATTGCACTCAATCGAATATCATAATTGACCTAGACCAATCAAATGAAAACACAACACTGAATATTTATGATATTACCGGTAAATTAATTTACGCCGGAAATATTGAAACCAGTCACGCACAAATCCCATTCAATCACAAGGGTAATTATTTAGTAGTTATCAACCAGCAAGGGAAAAAGTTGGTGAAAAAAATTGTGATGATTTAGACCTGGTTTTTATTCGGTCTGGAGACCGGGGTGGCGTCTGGAGTTGAAAACTCCACGACAACGGGGTTACAATTAACTTTTTATTTGGAGTATTATAGGGTGTTATTAATAGATTAATAATTTGCGATGTTGTATTATGCGTCGGACAGAGTCCTCGAACGATGCTGCTGAATCGGAGATGCATCAGAGCAGGGTTGTTTTTTTGGGTTCTCTGTGCAATTTCCTTAGTGTCCCGATAGATATCGGGATTGTGGTTTCGGCTGTTTTTTAGCCCGCTTTTCAACGATTATACTGAATATTCAAAGGAGGTTTATACCTGAAATAGGTGGTTTTAGGGGTATTTGTGGAAATTATAGTTAAAACTTGAACATTCAAGTTTTACCGGTGTTTGTATGGAAACAAACGAAGCATGGAAAAACTTATACTAGGCATCGCAGTAGTAATTGCCTTCAACACCAGCGCTAACGCCCAAATCAACCTCATCGGGGCTGCGGTTAACGACTCAACAGGAAAAATTGACCTTGTTCAGTGGGAGGCACTTGATTCATTATCTGTAGTAACAACACCAACCATTTTGGACGGGTATTACTTTGCAACCTCTGCATTTGATGCATTTAACGCCAAATATTATATCACCGGAATTTCGGGCGATAGTTCGGGTTTATATTCGTTTAATTCGGGAACTGCTGAAGAAAATTTAACGGAAGGTTCGGCATTTTCTAATGTATCAGAATTTGATATGAGTACAGGGAAAATGTATAATCTTATAGTGGAAACTGAAGAGTATATCAATATTTATGAATTTAATGTTAACACGAGTGAAGAAATTTTGATTGGCACTATTTACGAACCGGGTGCAATTGGAATAATTAGTGATGCAATAGGTTTTGATTCGAATAATGGAATAATTTATTATGTAGGTTTCACCAATGACCCTGCTTTGTGTTTATATGCTATTCCTGTTAGAGATACGGTATTTTCATTTACCAAAACAATTTTAAATACGACAGGTCCTTATAACAATATTACCTGTGTAAATTTCGATAACGTTAGTGAAAAAATATTCGCGCTGAACGATACTTATGATTCGTTATTTAATTTCGCAGGACGTTATATTATTGAAATAGATAAAGTAACTGGTGATATTATTAACCGCGGAGATCTTGCTGAGTTCCCGTATTACGTTGGTGGTTCATCATGTTTTGATCAAAATACCGGAACATTTATGTTAGCAGCAATTGATACTAGTAATGTACTCAAAATGGTTGCGTTTAATACCTTAACTGATACTTATGTTGCCGGTTTCATTCCAAGTGTTGTTTCTGAAATTGTTTGTGATAATTCGCAATTTGCTAAAAATAAATATTCGACAACATCTATAAATCAGGAATTGACTTCTACCTTAAATGTATATCCAAATCCTGTTACATCAGTATTGAGTATTGAATATACTTCATCGAGCCCTGTATTGGTTCAGGTGTCTGATTCAAATGGTAAACAATTAATCACTCGTAATTATAATTCCACCAATAAAATTGATTTAAACTTGGAATCATTTGCACCGGGACTTTATATCGTAACCATAATTAGTGGAGAACAAACCGTTGCTCAGAAGATTATGGTGTTGTGATGAGTGATGAGAGTAAATAATCAACATTAATCTCATCATTTAACAGGCATAACCGCGAAGGCCGCTAAGGAACGCTAAGAAGATTGTAAAAAAATCTTCGTGTTTCTTTGCGGCCTTTGTTTCTTGGTGGTGGTGGCTGTTATGAAAATGTTCAGGTTAGGAAAAATGTTAAATAAATAACATTAACGTCCACAATTTCTCAGAAGCGCTCATTACTCATTGCTCATCACTCATTTGTACCGGTCTGGAGACCGGGGTGGCGTCTGGAGTTAAAAACTCCACGACAACGGAAACCCTACGGGTTAAGTGGAATTAGGTTAAAATTTGAATGCTTTTTTATTCCTTCACAAATATTTTTTGTTTTGTTGTTGTTGCAGTAAATAATTGTATATAATATACTCCTGAAGCTAATTGAGATACATTAATACTTTCTCCATGCCAATTATTTATTTGTTGCACAACGGCGCCGGAATTATTATATATTTTGATTACTGAAACCACGATATCAGTGCTAATATTTAATTGCCCTGAAGTTGGATTTGGGTAAATAGATATATTATTCGAAGTCAGCTCCTCTCCTTCTTTACAGGTGACTAATACTGCAATTGGATTGGATATTTTATAACAACCTGTTGCTGTTTTTGTCACGCGACATTTATAATTACCTGTTGTGGAGGCAACATAGGTTGTAGCTGTTGCTCCCGGAATTGGTGCAGCACCTTTATACCACTGATAAGTGCAACCACCGGATGGTGTTTCTGTCAAAGTAACACTTCCACCTGCACAAAATTCAGTTGGACCGCCGGCAGAAATAATTGCTTTAGGGTTTTTATTTACCGTAACCGTAATTATTGAAGATGTACTTGTATCGCAATCGGAATAAGCCATACATGTATAATTTCCGGTGGCATTAACCAGTAATGATACACTTGTTGCTCCGGCAATATTTACACCATTCTTTTTCCATTGCACTGCATCACCATTATGCGTAGCAGATAATGTAACATTACTGCCCTGACAAATTGTTGTTGGACCTGAGGCGGAAATTGTAACTGTAACATCTAACCCTTCATCGATATTTCCGTCACAATTATCATCGATATTATTACATAATTCTGTTGCGCCGGGGTTAATCAAATTATTAGCATCATTACAATCTGTATTATCTTCAACATATCCTGCAATTCCTTCACAAAGTAATTCAAAGTCTGCCGGATCACCGTATAAATCACCATCATTATCGGCATAAAATGTAATGAGTAAACCTTCGTCTACCGATCCGGTACAATTATCATCAAACCCATTACATATTTCAGTATTACCCGGATAAATAGCAGGGTTTGCATCATAACAATCGCCAATAATATCTGCATACCCTTCAGGCGCTGAGCATGCCAAAATGGTAATTTCAGGAACGCCGAAACCATCGCCGTCTGAATCACCATAAAAAATACTTTTTACACCTTCATCAATTAATCCGTCGCAATCATCATCGAGTGTATTACAAACTTCGGTTGTTGCTTCGCAGGTTGTCATTTTTACTAGCCAAAAATCAAAATCACCATTATTATTTTCCGTTTTATCGCCGCCAATTCCACTATTTGATTTACCACCAACAACATAATCACCATCAACACATATACTTGCCGCATAACCAAAATCATATCCTGTTGCCTGAATGGTTTCCTGTCCTAAAATAGTTCCGGATAAATTTGTTTCCAGCATCCAATAGTTTGCAGTGGGGTCACCGGCTTCTGTTTTATCACCACCAATTCCGGAATAAGAATAACCGAATAAAAAATATTTATTTGCTGCAATATTAGGCACTACACTAAATAAATAATCATCGGCTGTTCCGCCAATGGTATTTTGCCAAACAATAGTACCTGCTGTATTTAATTTTAATAACCAATAATCGGTAATACCAATTAAGGCTTCTGTTTTATCACCTGAAATTCCGGAGCTACTGTAACCACCAATAATGATACCTCCATCAATTGCAGGCACAACACTATTAGGAATATCAGCATTATTTCCACCAATTGTATTTTGCCATAATACTCCTCCGGCGAGACTGAGTTTAACAACCCAAAAATCATAATTTCCTAAATTAGGTTCTGTTTTATCACCGGTTGCACCACTTAGTGAATAACCCAGCACAATACTGGTCCCATCAGGGTTGCAATAAACAGATTTTGGATTATCAGAACTATTGCCACCAATGGTATTTTGCCATACAATATTGCCAACGCTATCTATTTTTACTATCCAATAATCGCTTGAAGCATTATATGGATTTTCAGTTTTATCTCCGGAGATTCCTGAAAAGGAATAACCGGCAATGACAAATCCACCATCATATGTTTTGGTAATTTCATTGAGATTATCTGCACTATTTCCACCAATAGTATTTTGCCAGACAATATTTCCTAAAGCATCGATTTTAATAATCCAATAGTCGGAAACACCAATTAGTCCTTCTGTTTTAACTCCTGTTGCTCCTGATTGACTTGAGCCCCCTAGCACAAATCCGCCATCATCTGTTTCTACTATTGAAGATAAATAATCTTCCCCTGAACCGCCGTATGCTTGTTGCCATTCTATTGCACCTGCATCGTTATATTTTATTACCCAATAATCATTAGCACCATAAGAAGCCATAGTTTTATTTCCGCTAATTCCGGAAGTTGAAAAGCCCCCGGTTATAACACCTCCATCGGAAGTACCTAATACAGCATAAATTTCGTCTGCTCCGGTGCCTCCTGCATTGGATTGCCAGTCGATATTAATTTGAGCAAATAAGGAGATACAAAATACGAGATTCAGGCTGAGGAGGGTAAATTTTTTCATGTGTGTTAGGTTTAAATAAAGCGATTTTAACAATCAAATATAGGCTTTCGGTTGTAAAAATAAAATCCGGAGGGGCGCTACATGATAATTGAAACGGATTTTAAATAACTGCAAACAAACCATCCCTAAACCTTTTTGAAGCGGCTTCCAATGCTACTGATTTTGTTTATTAGGACATTCTATCGTAATATTGCGATATAATGGGACTAACTAAAGCAGAGGAATTTTCGGTAAAAGACAACCGCATTGCCAATTTTGCGAAGGCTTTGGCACATCCGGCAAGGGTGGCCATTTTGCGCATTCTTTTGAAGAAAGAAAGCTGCTATTGTGGCGATATTGTAGAAGAACTGCCACTTTCGCAAAGCACTGTTTCTCAGCATTTGAAGGAATTGAAAGAAGCCGGCATCATAAAAGGCGAAATTGAAGGGGCTAAAATTTGTTATTGTATTGATGCAGCAGTCTGGGAGCAAATGCAAATGGTATTGGGCAATTTATTAACCCGGCCGGTTGCTGATAACGACTGTTGCTGATTAAATTTTTATTATCGTTATATTACGATTAAATTAACGACTATGCAAAAACCACGTGTATTATTTTTATGTATTCACAATTCTGCCAGGAGCCAGATGGCAGAAGCGTATTTGAAACAATTTGGTGGCAATCTGTTTGATGTGGAGAGCGCCGGATTAGAGCCGGGCGTTTTGAACCCATTGGCCGTTGAGGTAATGGCTGAAGAAGGCATAGATATTTCGAAAAATCCTACAAAAGATGTATTTGGTTTGCATGAACAGGGCAAATCGTTCAACTATGTGATTACCGTTTGTGATGCAAAAAATTCGGAACGTTGTCCGGTATTTCCGGGTATGCACAGCAAACTGGCCTGGGACTTTGAAGACCCTTCCGGATTAGGTGGAACACAGGAAGAGAAATTAGCAAAAACAAGAGCTATTCGCGATATCATTAAAAGTTCGGTGATTGCTTTTGTTGATAAATACGGTATAGAAGAAGATAAATACAATGATTAATTCTCGTCGTTCAAAATTAATATTCATTATAACGGGAATTTTTATCGCTGCGATAACCTGTTTTTTTATTTGCCCACCGGGTTCATTTATTCACGACACCTTACCCTATATTTTAGGTGCTATTGGCTGGGCTGTTTTATTTATCATATTTATTATCGATAAAAAAAATGGTGGTGAAAATTTTGAACCTTATGACCCGAATCGCGATGAATGAACATTCTTTACAACCACTTGTTGCAATTACATGCGCCGCCCCTGGAATATTGTAGATCAGCCGGTTTACAGTCTGGCTACTTACGTAGAACCTGATTTTAATATGAATATCTGCACGTATGTCACGGCAGTGAGTATGACTCCAAAAATGTATGCCGTAGCTGTTTATCACCATACAAAAACTTGGTTTAATTTACACAACACACAATCGGCAGTATTACAATTGTTGAGCAAGCAACAAATTAAATTGGTAAATGTGTTAGGTAAAAAATCGGGTAACACTTATAACAAACAGAATTATCTGCACAAGAAAAAGTTAATTACTACCTGGCAGAGTTTTCCGGTTTTATCTAATAGCGCTGCATTCTTATTATTACATAAAAAAACAGTTATCGCCAGTGGTGATCACGATTTATTTTTATTCGATGTACATAAATTTACCACATTACAGGAAACAGATATACTTACCTTTTCGGAATTAATACAACAAGGGGTGATATTGTAATAGCCGGAAGCATATTCAGTTATTTACTGTATCTTTGGTATTGCCATCTCCTCAACAATGCAGTTGAAACACATTTATTGGTTTGGTTATTATAATAATAGTGTGCCCAGTATTCGGTACAGGGCATTACAACCCTTAGCCTACTGTAAAACCAAATTTAATATCACCTACAATTTTGTTTATCCTTCCTATCATCCGCTACAAATTCTTCATTTTATTTATATTTATTTTTCTGCTTTACTCAACCGAAAGCAAAATTCCATTATTGTATTTCAAAAAATCTATACGAATGGCATCTATGCGCGTATGTTGAAATATTTATTAAAAAAGCAACCACATGGTACTATTTACGATATAGATGATGCAGAATATGTGCGACGCCCCGTGGATACTATTCATCATTTCATGAATCATTGCAGCGCCTGCACGGTAGGAAGTGCCGCATTAAAAGCCTATGCAGAAAAGTATAACAAACATGTTTATTTACTTACCTCTCCAATTGTTTATCATCATCATATTAAACACCAAAAAAATACCGAATTTACTATTGGTTGGATAGGATATTATGGTGCCCATTACAACAGTTTAAATACTTACATTTTGCCTGTTATCACACAATTCCCATTCCCGGTGCATTTAATTATTTTAGGTATTACAGATGCGGCACAACTGGATGCATTATTAGTACAATTTGCCCCCTATAAACATATTACCATAACAGCGCCCTTGCATATAAACTGGTTAGATGAAGCATCCATTTATTCGCACATCTTACAATTTGATGTTGGCATTGCACCTTTATTAGATACGGAGTTTAACCGTGCAAAATCGGCTTATAAAATGAAACAATATTTATCCTGTGGCATTCCAGTTACTGCCAGTCCTGTAGGTGAAAATAATACCTTTTTAAAGGATGGCATTAATGGATTTATATGTAAAAATGCTGATGATTTTTATGAGAAAATAACGTATATACATGAGTTAAATCAACAAGATTATAATAAAATGTGCAGGGCAGCAAGAGCAGGGTTACCCGACTTCTGCGTAGATAAATACATAGGTGAGTTAATTCATGTTGCGGACAACCTGCTCTTAACTGTAGCACCCTGACAATTTTTTTTGATTAGGAAATTTTAAATCAGCGTTTAAAATTTTAATCCAAGATTAACAAACGCATAATGTGCTTTGCCGTTATAGGTATCAGAAAACACATTACTTAATCCGAAATTATAACCGGCATCCACGCTGAATAATAATATATCTAATCCAGCACCAACAGTACCATCAATGCGCACCTTCGCAAAGTCGTTGGGGGTAAAAGACAATTCATTTACCGGAACATTGAGCACGAGTGACACATCTGGTCCGGCGTATACTCTTACATTCATCAACCTCTCCGCTATGGGCAAAAGGTTTATTCCCGCATAAATAGGAAAGTTTAATAGTCGCCAGTTTACTTTATCATAAAAGACGTATCCGGCCGAATCGCTCATGGTAAAATAACTTTGTGTTGAAACAAATTCAAGACCAAGCTGTCCATAAAAAATATTTCCGGAGCGAGCATAGGCACCTATTTGATATCCTGCTCTGGATTCAGCCGATAATTCAGGAGATTGCATCGAGACATTAGAAAAATTCATACCTCCATAAAAGCCGGCATGCGTTTGAGAAAACGTTGGTAAACTCATGAGGACTACACTGCATATCACAATAAATTTTTTCATAACCTTGAGTTTTAGTAATCGTTCTCTTTGTATACAAAAAAAATTACACCAAACTGGTATACCTACTTAATAAATCGGCTGAAAATGCCACTATACTTCACTTTTAGACTGTAGTTGTTAATCATTTTGTTTCAAACTATAACCTGACAAATTGGGGAATTATCCCTCATATTGGTTAAAGATGACACCTAAACAGGCTACAAAAAATGGTGGATGTAATTAATTGTTTAAATTAACATATGCAATATTTCAAATCTCCTGCAGAATAAATTCAGGTATTCAATTAACGTGTATGCTGGAAAAAATCAATTTAAATAATAAAATTGGTTTAAAGGTTATTGGATTAGATTATTTATACGGTTCTTCCCGTTCTTATAAAAGATTAAACTTAAAACCGTAAAAACTGTTAACTTTACTATATCACAAATACTATTATGAAAAACAGGCTACTAGTTACCATTGTTTTATTGACCGCCTTTTGCACATTAAAAGCGCAAGTTACTATTATAGATAGTATCATGGCAGGTGGTATTTATCGAAATTATCGATTATATGTTCCTACTGCATATTCAGACGATACACCTTCCCCATTGTTGTTTAATTTACATGGGTATTCATCTGATGCGTTTGGACAGGCAGTGTATGCCAATTTTAACCCAATAGCTGACACGGCAGGTTTTTTAACGGTAATTCCAAATGGCACATTAGATATTTTTGGTATTCGCCATTGGAATATATTTGGTGCTCCGGGAGTCGGTGTTGATGATGTTGCATTTTTAAGTGCATTAATTGATAGTCTGGATGCCGAGTATAATATAGATTTAAATCGCGTGTATTCAACAGGTATGAGTAATGGCGGATTTATGAGTCATGCACTTGCCTGTGAATTAAGTAATCGTATTGCCGCAATTGCTAGTGTAACCGGAAGTATTGATAAGGACAGAATGCCGTTTTGCGACCCGCAACATAATACTCCTGTAATGCAAATTCATGGCACTGCGGATGAAACAGTTCCTTATGATGGCAATTTCGAATTTTTACCTGTCGATTCAGTTATAAGTTATTGGGTGAATCAAAATCATTGTGATGCAACTCCGATTTTTAATGAAGTACCTGATATTGTTACCACCGATTTATGCACTGCAGAACATTATGTATATGGCAGTTGCTACAAAGAAACACAGGTGGAATTATTTAAAATTATAGATGGTGGTCATACCTGGCCGGGAACTGCAATTACATTTTTGGGTGTTACGAATTTAGATATTAATGCGTGTAGAGAAATTTGGCGATTTTTAAGTCAGTATCGTTTAGATGAACTGACTGGAATTGAAACAAATCCTTTGTTAAAAAATGAGGTTAATATTTATCCTAATCCGTTTGCTGAAAATATTTATTTAAATAGTAAAAATGGGGTAATTGAATCGTGGCTGTTGTTTGATGCGATGGGAAATTTAGTGGCTGAAAATGATGCCATTGATAATAAATTAATTACGATTTCAGGGAATAATTTGCAAGCGGGGTTGTATTATTTATATGTGAATGGTGGAGTGGGGATGCAGGTGGTGAAGGTTGAATGAATTGCACGCGGATGTGGAGGATTTGGCGGATTGGCGCGGATTTTTTGGGGGGATGCGTATTGTGATGGTTGATTGAATTAAAAAGGAACGCAGGTTGAACGGATTGAACGGATGCGGACGGATTTTTTTGGTGGGATGTTTTGGTGGGATGTTTTATTTGAGGGTTGATTGAATTAAAAAGGAACCTGCCTGGCGGCAGATAGGCACAGGTTGAATGGATGTGGATGGATTTAATTTCATTTTATTCGAAAATAAAAGTAAATCTTATTTGTAGGGGCGAATTGCATCCGCCCCTACAAATAGGATTTACGAATTTATAAGATAAATGATTTTTTAGAATCCAAACCCTAGTCTCCCCTTTAACTCCGGAGATAATTCAGGTAATTTATTGCGCTGAATTAGGAAGCTGCTTAAAAATGCAAAATCTTTAAAAATATAATG
>Ga0209480_10002423_pt1 | contig 12781 bp, 11 predicted proteins | sample JI61114C2DNA_FD_187501 | JGI IMG/M metagenome (GOLD analysis project Ga0209480, IMG submission 187501) | Wastewater effluent complex algal communities from Wisconsin, to seasonally profile nutrient transformation and Carbon sequestration -... | ecosystem: Engineered > WWTP > Effluent > Algae...
CGTTCTCGATAAAACCACTTTGATTCTGATTCTTCATGAAATAAAACACTTTCATTGTTTGTAGATTCACAATCCACATCCAAACCATCTTGGTTAAGAATTAATTCGTATTGCTTTTTCTGTTCGGACGCAGAAATAATCAATTCAATAGTTTGCTGAGAGGAGTCATTCAAAAAATAAAAGGCAATAGTTTGTTCTCCTGAACAAATCATACCCGATTTATTCTTTTCAATATTTGTTTGGTGAACTTGATGTTTTAAGAATGGTTGGTGATGATTATTTTTTAAGAGCATTGACGCATACTCAACCAACTTTTTTTCCATCACTCCACCTCCAATGCTGCCAGACAAAAATCCTGAGGTAGAAACGAACTGATGAAAACCTTGTCTGCCCGGGCTGCTGCCTTTGCTTTGCAACACATACAATAGAGCAATCCTTTCGTTGGCCAATAATTCTGCTCTTATGTTTTTCCAAAATTCCAACATCTATAAAATCGAATCATTGATCAATTAATCAAAACCAAGTGACGCTAAGCGCGTAATAAACGGCCATGATGGCAGAGAAAATCGCACTAGCTATAAACCTCATTCCAACCGGGATTTTATTCTGAATTAAAAAATTGGCAACAAAAGAGACGGGAATATTGACGACGAATGACATGAGCGCAGCAGTCATCAAGTTCATGTTTACGTCATTCATTCCCGAAGTAAAAAGTTTGATAAAAAACATGTGTCGTGCAATCCACAACGGATTAAAATAGATCAATGCAAGACCCGTGCGAATCAAGGAAGCCTTTGTACCGGAATACATGGCCGTTCTTTTACTAATCCAATAAAAGTAGTTTGGGATTTCGAATGCATAAAAAGTGGCCCCGACGAGCATCATTCCCAACAATCGATTCCAACTAAAGTCGTCCATGATACAAGCGGCAAGGGTATCACCTGACGAATAAATCATCGCGCCGAAAATGATATTGCGCAGATTGTACTTCAAGACAAATTTTTCAGTAGTCAGTTTTGTCTTGTTTGTTCTGCCAGTTATCAAAAACAAGTTTTGCTTCATCGCGGAGCATTTGTTTCAGCGGCATTTTGCGTGAAGAAATAGCGAGATCCAACTCTTCATAAATGAATTGATCATCAAAGCCAATGTTTGCTGCATCCTCCTTGGAGCAGGCATAATACACGGCTTTCGGGCGTGCCCAATAAATTGCTCCGAGACACATAGGGCACGGTTCGCATGAAGTGTATATCACACAATCATCTAACTGAAACGAACCTAAATTCCTACAGGCATCACGAATGGCCACTACTTCTGCGTGGGCGGTTGGATCATTCGTCGACGTCACTTTGTTATTGCCGATACCCACAATTTCGCCGTTGCGAACGACAACAGCTCCAAACGGCCCGCCTTCATTTCCAGTCATTCCCTTATTTGCGCGTTCAATTGCCATGCGCATAAAGTTCTCGTGCGATTCCTTTTCTAACATAAAATAAAAGCTATTTAATTTCGTAACTTACAGGCGCAATGATAGTTCTGAAATGTGAGAGACGAACTCTTCGCTCTATCAGACTGCATGTAACACGATGGTACGTTTTGCTTTTACACTTCTGTTGATTTCATCTTCTTTAATGATGCAATCGCAAACCTATGTTTATGACAATGAGCGTATGTACTTTGATGCGCTCATATTTAATGTAAGCAATGGCCATGTAATACCGGGCAGGATGGACATTTGGAGCGATGCTGTGTTGACAGCCAGCGACGATAAAATCTACAAGGGATTCAGCACTATAGGCTTCGATATTCTCTACACGCTGGAAGATGGAAAATTATACCTCGGTGAAAGCACATTTACATCCGATCTTTTATACACCATAAAAAATGGCAAGATCTATCGGGGTGATAGTGAGATGATGATGGATTGTCTATTTACGTATGATGGAATTGCCAACAAAATTTTCCGTCGGGACAGCACTTTTCCGCTCGATGCAGAGCTTTTTTTACAAGGAAAAATGCTCAGTGAAGAAGAATTGTTCGCGGTATTATTTGCTACCGGCCGATTGTAACTAATTCTCCGAAGTTGTTACCTGAAAGGAATAGAACTCCATGATTTCATTGCAGAGCAATTTTTTGCAGGCGTCTTCTACCTTGGATTCGGCGCTCTTTTTATCCTTTGCTTCCACATGCATAGTAATGTGTTTTCCAATTCTCACACCGGTAATTTCGGCAAGGCCTAGGTTTTTCATGGAACCAGTTACCGCTTTTCCTTGTGGATCAAGCAACGCCTCAAGAGGCATAATATCGATTTCTGCTTTGAATTTGGACATAGTTGAAAATTGTGATGCAAATCTAATCGTGAGGTGCTCACATCAGAAATCAAATTGCAGCTTGGCGCGTATTCCGTATTTAACGATGTCGGGATTATCCAGGTAAGACAATCGCCAGATGAAATCTACACGCAGCACTTTAAAAATATTTTCAACACCGATGGCCGCTTCGACAAACGGTTTAGTGAGCGTTTGGATATCGGCAATTCCGTCATAATCAAAATCCCGAGACAAAATCAAATCGTTTCTGATATCGTATCCACCAACAACGGCTTTAGCACTTGCCACCTCTCGCCATTTCAATCGGCGCATAAGTGGAATTTTGTTTAAGACTAATCCTTCCGCGTGATATGAAGCCCAAACGCTTACCCATTCATCACTCACAAACTCGAAAAAGTTCATTGTGTTGTAGGAGCCTTCATCATAAAAAAAAGTTTCATTACCTTGGTGCATCATCAACAACGGGTATGGAAGATTTCCCAAAATTTTCCCGCCTTCCACACTAAGTCTCATATAACCAAACGGGCCAAACCTCATTTTGTCGGACACACGTGCAACAATCTTGTGGTATTCAAACTGAGCGCCCATAAGATCTGGAATACCATAGTCATATTGAAATTCGATTGTCGGGTACGTTGTGCCCAAACTAATACGTTCAAACTCCCCGTACACAAACTTTTCTTTGTATGCAAAGCGAGTGTAAATACTCGCTTCAGTAGTTATGAGGTAACTGATTTGTTGCTCTTCATTCAGTTCTGGTTTAAAACGGACATACTTATAATTGCTCCCGGCAGGCTTTAGCACACGGTGCTTAAAAATGAGTTTGTTCGATAAGCCGTATAACCATTCACGTTCAAAATATCCGCTCACTTCTGTTACGTCGGTTAGTTTATTTGCCGGGTTTCTTCTAAACAACGACGCAAGGACGTTGTCTTGTCGAAATGCGCCTGTACCTTGTCCTAACTGTTCCATATCGCGCTTTGCAAAACCCGCTATGGCCATGCGCGGATTTTTACTCATGATGTAAGTAAAACCGCCGCCATATTTAAATCTCTCATCCCGAAAACCATAGGCGCCATACCCTTCAAGCATCAGGCGTTTGCTAAAATCATTGCTTGTTCTTCCCCCGAAGCGAACACGATTGCCTTCAATTGGATTAAAACTATACAATGTGTAATAAGGTCCAAATTCAAAGTTGCCGATCACTTTGTATCCGTTGACAAACAGATTCAAGATATTGGCAACGGTAACAAACTGAGGCAAGTTCTTCAGTGTATCCACCATGTGATAAATGCGCTCTTCTTTCGCCGATAATTGAATGTGTCTCGCATCTTTCCAAAACTGATCATCATGATCGCTCGCATCTTCACGCACTTCAATATCGGTGATACCCTTATACACTTCCTCAGCGCGTTCCTTGTTAATCACAAAGTCTTTGTAGCTGGATGTTTTACGGCCATACACCCCTAGATTTTTATCGGTGAGATTAAAGTCAACAAGCAGTTCGTCGTGGGTAAGCATCCAGACCTCCTTTTCCACCTCGTTGTATTCTTGTTTGACCTGAAAATTTTTAATCCAGTTGATGTTGGCGCCTTCCGCAATAGTTGCGTCGATACTCTTCACAGCGTAGGTTGAGTCATTCACCCACATTTCTCCAAAAAACAGCAGCTCAGCTTTTCTTCGTGGAAAAAACTGTAATTTATAACACCACTTGTTATCGATCCATGCGCTATCGATCAAATCATAATCATAGAAACCAAGACAGTAAGCAGAAATTGGGCTCGTAAAACTTTTACTAAAGATCACCAACTCGTTATCGTAGACATTTACGTTCTGGTACATGTCGCCAAGAAACTGATTGATTGATTCATTCTCCACACCACTTACCTTAGTTGCTTTCACAACCTCCTTTGACATTTTCGGGTTTCTTTTGAAGTAAAAGTCAGAGAGAGATTCCGTCATAAAAACCGGCAAATAAGGCTTGCCCTGAGTAGTATCTACACCATCAAAAACAAAAGCGAACGGTTTAAATATTTTTCTACTTTGAAATTTTTCACTAATGTTATTTAGATCAAACTCCACTTTGTTGTAGGCCTCATATTCGTATGCGTCTAGCTTTTCTCTATTGTTGATTTTTTTATTGCGCAATACATTTTTGATCAATGCAATGGCAGGATTAGGCAAGTCATCCGGTCGTATTGTGACTTCAGCGGTTTGATTCGTTGCGGCGACCAACTCGAAATTGACAACACTGGTAATTCCTTGCTTCACCTTTTTTGTTTGCGCCACATAACCCAGCACCATCACTTTCAGTGAGTCACTGCTGTAGTATGTTTCGATGCGATAGTTGCCGTCTAAATCAGTTTGCGAACCGCTTTTGGTACCCACAAACATAACCGGTGAAAATGGAAGAGGTTCCTTCGTCATTGCGTCAATGACCTTACCGCTGACAACTGTTTTTTGAGACAGAACATCCCCTGCAATCAGCAGAAGAAACGATAAAAGTAAAATAACATATCTGGCGCAAAACATAGGTGCGCGAAGAAAAGTGGAAAGAGAATGTATATGTTGGGAATGATGGATCAAAGAATCAACATCTAAATGATAATACGCAAAAACAGTTTAAATAGTTCGAACGACGAAGGTATTGAGTTTGGTCTCATTGCCGATATTCAAACAAAAAACCCCGAAAAGATTTCGGGGTTTTGAAAAATGCAACTTTCGTTATGGGTTGTTGGAGGCTTCAGCCTTGGTGCGTTTGAACGCTTCAAGACCACATTGCAACCACGCCACATATTCATCCACATTATCGTTGTATTGCTCAATCGGCGCCAGGAGTTGTCCCTTTTCAGTCAAGAGAGCATACATCGGTTGCGAGTTATTTTTAAACGTTTCCGTTTGCAACGTTGCCCATTTATCTCCTACATCTTCAATCTTCTTCTTACGACCATTTTCTGTCGTGTAAATGAATTGTTGTTCCGCGGGCAGCTTTACCTTTTCATCCACATACAATGAGCACATAATGTACTCACCGGCCAAAATGCTTTTCACCACCTCTTGCGGCCATACCGTATCTTCCATTTTACGACAGTTTACACATGCCCAACCCGTAAAATCTACGAAGACAGGTTTGTTCTGTTCTTCGGCCGCTTTCATGGCTTCTGCGAGGTCCTTGTAAATCATAAATTCCTCTTCAAAGTGATACCATGAATAGGACTTCGGAGGAGGAAACCCGCTTAGAAAATCAAAACGATTCATAGAAGATGGAGGCATCACACCGGGAATTAAACGCAGCGTAAAAAAGCCTATCAGCAATGTGAATACAAGTTTGAACTTCGGCATTCCTTTCGAGCCTTGACCAGGTTTGAATTTAAAAATGCCCAACATATAAAGAAGCCATAGTGCACCAATGACAATCCACAATGAGAAAAATGTTTCGCGTTTTAGAATGCCCCATTGCTGCACAAGATCCGCATTTGAAAGGAACTTAATAGCAAGCGCAACTTCAAGAAAACCAAGTGAGACCTTGAAATCATCCATCCAACCACCCGATTTAGGAAGCTTTTTAAGAAGTCCGGGAAACGCTGCAAACAAAGCAAAGGGAAAACCAAGAGCAATACCAAAACCAATCATCGCAGCACTGACTTTCGCCGCAGGCATGGACATTTCCAACCCGAGTAAATTGAATGTGCCTTGAACATCTGTGCTATAAATACTGCCAATCACAGTTCCTAAAATTGGGCCAGTGCAGGAAAAAGAAACGATGGCCAGCGTGAGTGCCATAAAAAATATTCCGATGCTTCCACCAAGATTCGAGGCGCTATCAACTTTGTTGGCAAGACCACTTGGCAGTGTAATTTCAAAATACCCGAAAAAAGAAATCGCGAAAAAGATAAACACGACAAAAAAGCCTAGGTTGAGCCATGAATTGGTGGCAATCGAATTCAATACTTCCGGATCAACATTTTTCGATAAATGAAATGGAAGTGAAAGCAAAAAGTAAATCAAGAAAATAAAAAAGCCATATGTAATTGCACGTTGTTTACCGCGTCCTTTTTCAGATCCCTTCGTAAAAAAACTCACGGTCAGTGGAATCATTGGAAACACACACGGAGTGAGCAAAGCAACCAATCCACCAAGCAATCCGAAAATGAAAATTGCCCAAAGGCTATGATTCGTTGCTTCTTTTCCACAATTGTTGATTGGGGCATTTAAATCAACTGACTTCATTTTGAAAGGATCATCACCTTCTAATTGAGTTGCTTCGACATTGGCAAGAGGGTCATATCCAAACGCTTTGAGATTTGCAAGATCGAATTTGATATTGGCGGTTTTGGGTGGCAAACAAGCATGCTCATCGCATTGCATAAAATTGATACTCGCCTCAATGATTGGTTTTTCCGTGCCCGTCAGTTGAATCGTTTGACGAAACTCAGCACCACTTTCGAAGTAGTCGAGGTTCATCATAAAATTAGGATCGTATTTACGAATCGCCTTTCCTTCTTTCACTGCTCCAGAAAGCACAAAACCTGGCTGTGGTTGAAACTGAAATGTGGTTGGAACAGGACCTTCCGTGCTTTCAAGTTTTTGCGCGTAAATGTGCCAACCCGCATCCATCATTGCTTTCATCACGAGTTCATAATCCTGTTCGCTTTTTTGTTCAATAAAATACTCCCAACGAACATGATCAAACTTCTGGGTGTCATCCGCAGATGCACTTGCTGGTCCGGTGGTTTCTGTCCCAACTTCAACTGGTATGACTTCACCCTTTGCCGCGCCGATGGGCGATATCGTGACTTCAAAAATTTCTGGGTCGGGAAAAATGCAACGTTCATCGTCGCAAGCCATGTATTCCAAAACACCAGTTACTTTGAATTCCTTGTCTGATTTGATGGTAATTTTCTGGCGAAAGGTTGCGGATTTTTCAAAATAGTTTAGATCTATTTCGAAATTCGGATCATAATGTGTAATGTACTTTCCCTCTGTTGGTTTGCCCTTCGCTACAAAACTTTTTGACTCATCAAGATTGATGGTTGTTGGAATTGGTCCAATTACATCCGGCTTATCTGAAACAGTGAGTGCATAGACGTGCCACTTGTTTTCTATGGTTGCAATTGCAGTAATTTCTGCTTCCGTTTCGCTGATAGTCTTGGCAGAAAACTTCCATTTAACTGGTTCAAAAATTTGTCCATTCGATTGTGTAGTAGCACAAACAAAAAGAGTCAGCAATAAAACGAGTGATTTAAAATTCATTTTTAGCGTCGTATTAAGAGGGATTCAAAGTTAATCACCACTTAGCTGCAATGCCAAGTAATTCAATTTTCGCTTGGAATTTCAAGCTCACAACGTATCACAAATTGGCGTGAAGAATTCCTTAAAATAAGGACACGTTAATTCTGTCTGTGTTTGAAAAAATGATCGTTTTATGAAGGAAATTCGATGATGCGTATGCATTGAACTGGAATGCTCAATCCATGCTCAAGCATCACTCGTTCGTCTCCGGTGGCTATGATTCTTGACCTCAATTTAAGCGTTGACTCCTGGTCTTCCAAATGCAAAACTACAGCCAGTTGATGAAGTGAGTCGAGTAGCGATGCACGCAATAAGCTTGCATTGCGTCGAATTTTCTCTCTATCAGACGACAAAACATCGTGTTCTTTAAAGACCAACGAAGTGATGGTTTGAATATCGCTCTCTGAACGCAAACTTAGGGTATTCATGTGTGTTTTACTTGCTTAGATTATAAAGCGAGTGAAACGCTAACCTTCAGAAATTTGTTACACTTGAAATCCTCCGATAATTCGCAAAACCCTCGTTGTCGAAGTGTCGATTTTGAATCGTTCATCCGGCCGGAAGCCTACGATTGCAGCTACGACATCATTCGATACAAGAACACATACATTGGGTTTAATACGTTGAGGGATTTTCTGTTGAATCAAAAAATCACTGACAAGTTGATGGCCCTGCATACCAAGTGGAATAAACTTATCACCGATACTCCATCTTCGCAATATTAATGGCAGCGTAAGTTTATCCAAATCGAGGAAAATAATATTCCCCTTCCGGTCAAAAACCACTTCATCCATCCTGCATTCCTCCAAATGAATCGTGTTGGAGAATTCGACATAAAAGGGCAGCACTTCCACACGGCAAACAGACGCCTCCTTTTCTTGCCTTTTACTCAAAACTAAAACGCCACGTTCCTTCCATAAGACATGACTAGCGCTCTCCAGCCGCGCACCTAAAGGCGCGTCAATTAGATGAATTGCGTCATCCATCTGGGCAGAACTAAAGCCTCGTGTTTCCAGAAAAGCCCAAAACAGAAGTCGTTTGTATGGATATACAGCTACCCATTTTTCATTTAGCGAAAAAGTATCACCTGAGACCTCTAAATTTTGTGTCAGATCATTTTGAATAACAGAAGAAATCAGACGTTCCATTTCCTCGAAAATTGCTGTGCGTTTTGACAAGGACTCAACAATCGTCGGATTTATGTTTTTCAATTCAGGCAGAATTTTATGCCGAATAAAGTTGCGTGTATAATTTGATTGTGCATTACTCGAGTCTTCTCGCCAACTCAGATTATGAGATGTTGCATAGTTCAAAATTTCTTCTCGCGTGAAGGCTAACAGTGGACGAAGCAGATTTCCATTTTGGAATTTCATGCCTCTCAGGGCTGAAATTAGACCTCCACGGACAAATTGAAACAAGATTGTTTCAGCCTGATCATCTTGATGGTGAGCTGTCATCACACATGAAAAATCAAACTTCGCCAACAGTTCCTCGAACCATTCATATCTCAGAGTGCGCGCGGCTTCCTGAGTGCCCTTTTCTTGAAAAAGGACTTCTTCATCCACTTTGATCCGTTTGGAATAAAATGCAACGCCATATCCCTTTGCGATGGACTCGACAAACAATTCGTCTTTGTCACTTTCGTCTGCGCGTAAACCATAATTCACGTGCGCAATTGAAAACGAAATTCCAGACTCGAATAGCAAATCACATAACACAATGCTATCGACACCGCCACTGAGCGCAACGAGAACTCCATTCTTTACCCCGACTTGATGAGAAGCTAATACACGTTGGAATGTCTGTTGATTCAATGCCATGAAGCGAAATTGGTATCAACAAATCAGTGGAAACGACTACTCAAAATTGCAACATCATCATTGTAAGGAGAGTCGCCTTTGAATTCGTTGAGCGATTGCAAAATGATATCATTCAAATCAGACATGCTGTCTTTGAAGTAAGATAGAACAAGTTTTTCAAGTCGTTCTGTTCCATAATCTTCGTTCTTGTCGTTTTCTGCCTCCACCAAACCATCGGTAAAACAAACCAAAACACTTTCCGGCTCGAGTTTTAGTTCACCCTCCATAATCTTTGGAAGTGTTTCAAACATGCCAAGCCCGATGGTTCCGTGTTTCAATACTTGTGTATAACCGTTTCTGTCGGCAAGAATTGGAGGATTGTGTCCGCAGTTTACGTAGTTAAGCATTCTGCTTGAGCGATGGTAGACCGCTAAAAAAAGAGTAATGTATTTCTCACCCATGGCAGCATCCATTACACGTTCATTGAGCTCGCGCACAATTTCTACGAGATCGCCGCTACGGTATAAAAAGATAGAACGGAGATATGCTTGAAAATTTGCCATTAAAAAAGCCGCGCTGACACCTTTCCCTGAAACGTCAGCCATGCAAAGCATAACTTCATCCTCGTTTAAGCTCAGAAAATCGTAATAATCACCGCCCACTTGTTGATGCGCCTTGTAAAAAGCGCTTACATCATAAAATTGGTTTTTTGGAAGGTGATGAGGAAGTAGAATCGCTTGCATTTCGGCAGCCAGTTCAAGCTCTTTCTTCACGCGCTCCTGCCGCAGACTCTCCTCCTGCAATTTTCTATTCTGAATAGCAACAACCAGGACATTCGTCAGAGTCTGAATAAACTTCATGTGTTTAATCACCGGACTCATTCTCTTTTCTTGTTCATCCTGATCGCCAACCAGCAAATACGCAATTGGTTGATCGTTTTGCAGCACAGGAATGGTAAGGTCGAACGCTTCCTCTGAATGCCCTGTCGTTAAAGTTATTTCACTTCGCTGATTAAAAAAAGAGTCGTCATCGATATCGTGAATTTCTCCTTCTTTCACACCATACTTCAATATACACTTCCACTTATCTTCACGAGTAAACAACATTAGCTTTTCAATAGACAATTGACTGCGCAATACCTTTTCATATTGTTCCAGCAAACGTTCCACATTCCTGTTTTCATTGATCGCTGTGGTAATATCCAACAAGGCGTTCAACTTAAAGTCGCGCTGTTTTAGCTTTTCGGTAAGACGTTTTGCTTCTAGCATGTTATCATCAGGAGAAGAGTTGTAAAGTTGCGGGTTTGTTTTACAATTTTGTTCACCCGTTCAGAATAAAATCAACAATTTCAAAGCGATAATTTCTCGATAATTACAGGCAGCTTGCGAATCATGGCCAATTCGCGAAATTTTTGTCGAAATTCTTCAGCAGGGCTTCCGAAATAAGATTTGCCGGGCTCAAGATCTTTGGAGACGCCGCTCTGCCCCATTACTACAGCTCCATTGCCGATGTGAATGTCACTAGGGATTCCGACTTGACCCCAGAGAATAACATTGTCTTCAATCACAACACAACCTGCAATGCCCACTTGCGCGGCAAAGAGGCAGTTTTTACCAATAACAGTATCATGACCAACATGCACTTGATTGTCGATTTTGGTTCCTTCACCAATTCGAGTATCGCCAGAAACGCCGCGGTCAATCGTGCATGACGCCCCAATTTCAACACGATCTCCGATTTCCACACTTCCGCACGAATGCATTTTTTCTCTTCCTTCCGGACGAGCCTTGTAGTAAAAAGCATCGCTACCAATAACAGTATTCGCATGCACAATACAATCGTCGCCAATGTGGACATTGTCATACAAAACAACACCAGGATGAATGATGCAGCGTTTTCCAATCGTCACATGTTCGCTGATAACAACCGTGGGATGAATCTGACAATCTTCACCAATTACAACATCATTTCCGGTGTTGCCAACAGGCATTTGCCATGGAGAAAAATGCCTTGTGAGTTTGTTGTAATCACGACACGGGTCATCGGAGAATATCAGCGCTTTTCCTTCGGGTCTTTCCACTTTTTGATTGATCAAAACGATAGTAGCTGGGCACTTCAGCGCTTTGTCATAATACTTTGGGTGGTCTACAAACACAAGATCGCCGACTTCAACTTTGTGAATTTCGTTGATGCCAGTCACAGGAAAATTTGCGTCTCCGTCATAATCGCATCCAATAATGGCTGCGATTCCTGCCAGAGTTTGTGGAGGATTTAATTTCATCAGAGTTCAAATTTAGCATTCTTCTGAATTGATTCTTTTACAAATAAGAAAGCCACAGCTTTCGACTGTGGCTACTCTCAAAAAAAAAAATTTATTTTTTTACACGCTCATGATAATGACCGGTTGTTGTATCAACGCGAATGACGTCGCCTTCATTGATAAAAAGAGGGACACGCACTTCGCTTCCGATATCGAGCGTTGCATTTTTAGTAGCGTTGGTCGCAGTATCTCCGCGCACACCCGGCTCTGCATAGGTAATCGTGTATTCCACATACTGCGGAAGTTCACAACTCATTGGTTGGTCATCTTCTGTATTGAAAAGCACCATGCATTTCATTCCTTCTTTGAGGAATTGTGGTGCATTGATCATCACTTCAGGAATGCCTATTTGTTCGAAGTCTTCCAGATTCATGAAGTTATAGTTCTCATCTTTATAAAGGAACTGATACTCCCGTGTTTCGATGCGCACAACCTCGATTGCCACACCGCTATTGAATGTTTTATCAACGATCTTACCGTTGTTCAAATTTTTGATTTTGGTACGAACGAAGGCTGGACCTTTTCCTGGTTTAACGTGAAGAAACTCCATCACACGCCAGATGTGGGTGTCCATTTTAAAACAAAGGCCATTTACGATGTCTGCGGTAGTTGTTGCCATGCTATTGGTTTTTTGCGGCCGCGAAAGTAAAGCCTTCAAGGGAATAATACAACTTAGGCTATTTGCCGGTCACCATTACTTCAACGCGGCGATTTTTGATTTGATCTCCGATCGTGACCTCAGGCGTTACCAATGGCCTCATCATCGCATATCCTTTGTATGTAATGCGTGATGGATCAATTCCATTTTTCAATAAATGATCATAAACGAATTGAGCCCTTGTCCAAGACAAATTGTATTTGCCCGTTTCTTCATCCTCACCGTCTTCATCGGGCTTTTTACCACAACAAACATGACCTTGAATTTCAATCTTCAGGGATGGATTAGTGTTCATGATTTCAAGCAGCTTTTTTAACACAGGCTTCGCTTCTGGAAGTGTGCGATGGCTTCCGGGATAAAAATTCAACCCATCCAGTACAAGTGT
>Ga0209480_10002429_pt1 | contig 12759 bp, 10 predicted proteins | sample JI61114C2DNA_FD_187501 | JGI IMG/M metagenome (GOLD analysis project Ga0209480, IMG submission 187501) | Wastewater effluent complex algal communities from Wisconsin, to seasonally profile nutrient transformation and Carbon sequestration -... | ecosystem: Engineered > WWTP > Effluent > Algae...
TCCGCGCCTCGGGCGCTACACGCCCTCAGCGCTCCAGCCAGCACAGCCGCGCAAAACCAACAGCCAAAGAATTTACAGAAGGGATGTTGCACTAACCGAGATGACTCGCCGATTCAAAGTTACTCGAATGAGATTTGTTGAGAGAAATGCTGTTCCTAGTCCTTCAGGGATTTTGCAAATTTCTCCCACTGTTCCTGATCGCGAAATGACCACATCTCCGGCCTCAACCTGAAAAGGCTCAAGTTCTTTTGCCTTTTGTTCAGAGACAAAAATTTTGTTGCCGTGGACAAATACCCCGTTGCCAATATTTTCAATCCCAAGCACTGGAAGACCATCTGACTTATGGTCTGCTTTGCTTAGTAGAGTTCCGAAAGGCCCTGTTGCCATAGCTTTTCTTTCATCAGAAAGCAGAGACATAATTGCCACCCAACCCCATCCAGCCGGCAGTTCAGGTAATTTGGCCAGTTCTTCAGCGCTCAATGGCAGCAGAGGGTTGGGGGCTTTGGGTTTGCTGCCTTGTTTGCCCTTGGCTTCCCAGTCGGCGAGTTGCTGGCGGTGGCGTTCGTGGCGTTCGGTCTGGATGCGTTGTTGCAGGGCGGTGGCGGTTTCGAGTTTGTCGCCGTTTTCGGCTCGCCATTGGGCGGTGAGTTTGCCTTCAAAGGCGTACTTGAGCAGGGCCTGACGATAGACCTTGAGCTGTTCGCGGGCGGTTTTCAGGCTGTCGACGCCCTTGTCCAGTTCGGAAAACAGTTCCTCGATTTTGGCGACGATGCGGTGTTGTTCGGGGAGCGGCGGGAGCCAAATCTCCGTAATTCCAAGCGATTTTAAGTAGATACCCTTCTGAGCTGTACCTCTCGCATTGTCCTTAAAATATTGGGCCACTCGGGGTGCCTCAATTTGATACATCAAGAACTTTGGAGAGACGAGGATTGGCGCAATCACAGCGACGCTACGCTGCAAAGTGAATTTAAGGGTGCTCTCCGGCACAACAGCCGTTCTGCCAATGGCGCCAACTATTGTTAGCAAAACATCGCCGGGTGTTATTTTCGTACGCCTATCTTCCAAGCAGAAAGCGTCTTCCGAGATTAAGCGATAGTCAGAAAAAATGATTTTGTTGTCGTTGATATTGACGGCACTGAGCATTGGAAGACCCGCACCTTGTTTTGCTGGCGGGTTATGCGAGCCATCAACCAGTTTGCTCGAAATGGCTAACAGTGAAGTTGCTACCCACCAACTAGGTATTTGTTCACTCATCACGCCACCAACACATCATTAAGTTCATCCAACACCGCCTCCATCCGCTCGCCGAACAACTGATACATCCTCCCCAGCCCGCCCTGACTATCAAACGGGCTCATTTCAAGATCGCTGCGGTCGACGTGAAAAGAGTGCGAAATATGGTCGCGGAGCATGCGTAGCCAGTTCATTTGTGCTTCGTTGAATTTCTCGGTGCCGCCGGCGTGGTGCTGCATGATCCAGTTCTGGAAATTGCGGCGCACGGTGTCGTCGAAGGGCGTCAGGGTGCCGTCGAGGCCGCAGACGCGGCGGATCAGGGCGACCAGTGCGGTCAGTTCCTGCTCTGGCTGGGCGCCATTGTAGCTGTCGAGCTGTTTGTAAGCTTGCCAGACGCGCAAGGGGGCGAGTTTGGGCTGGTCGGCCTTGAGTTTGTCGAAGACCTGGCGGATCAGCGCAAAGCTGAGTTCGCGCCGTCGCCAGGGCTGGCTGAAGAAGATGGTGAGGGCGTCGATCTGGTCGATGTGGGCCTTGAGGTAATCGGCAAATTCCTCAGTGAGCGCCTTGGCATTGGCTGCGGCTTCCTTGTTCCAGCCGGCGTGCAGCAGTTGGTCGAGGTTGTCGTGGTCGATGGTTTGTTCTTTGTCGCGGCGGATGCTGTCGATCAATTCAATCAGTTCGCCATTAAGCAGGCTGGCGGCTTCGCTGACCAGTTGTTGCCGGGCGCTTTCGCGCAGGCTGTCGCCGGGGTCGCTGCCGATGGGTAAATTTGCCAAATCAAGGGCGCGTGCTTCGATGTTGTCGGCGTCGATGGCGGCGAAGAGTTTGCCGACGAGATGGCTGAGTTCGACGCCTTTGCCGGCTTCCCGAATACGGCGCTGGTCGTCGGTGTCGAGTTGCTTGTTGAGGCGGGCGAGCCGGCCAGCGAGGGATGAAACGCTGTCTTCGTCGCTGGCACCCATCATGATGCCCATCGCCAGATCCTTGAGCGGCACGCCGGGTTTGGTGATCAGCGGCTGGCTGGCGGTTTTGAGCGATTTGGTGACGCCGACGGCGTCGACGATGACGTAGTGAGTTTTGGCGCTTTTGGCCGAGGGGGTGACTTTTTTCAGGTTGTCGAAGTCGAGCGTGCGGGTGCCGCGCCCTTTCATTTGCTCGAAGTAGTTGCGGCTTTTGACATCGCGCATGAAGAGCAGGCATTCGAGCGGTTTGACGTCGGTGCCGGTAGCGATCATGTCGACGGTGACGGCGATGCGCGGGTGGTATTCGTTGCGGAACTGGGCGAGGACGGATTTCGGGTCTTCGCCACGGTCGACCGTGCCATCGGGCCGTTTTCTGTCCTGCCCGGCGCGGTAGGTGACCTTTTTGCAGAAGGCGTTACCTTCGCCGAATTCCTCGCGCACGGTCTGGATGATGTCGTCGGCGTGGCTGTCGGTCTTGGCGAAAATCAGCGTTTTGGGGACTTCCTGGCGGCCGGGGAAGATGTCCGGCAGTTTGTCGTGGAAGGCGCGGATGACGGTGCGGATCTGGTCCGGGTTGACGATGTCGCGGTCGAGCTGGGTGGCAGTGTAGGCGGTGTCTTCGTCCTGCATTTCCCAGCGCTTTTTGCGGGTGAGCTTTTCGCGTTTTTCAACCTGCTGCCGGGCGCTGATCTGGCCGCCTTGCTGGCTGACCTGGGTTTCGATCAGGTAGATCTCGTTGCCGACATTGACGCCATCGGCGACGGCCTTTTCATGGCTGTAGTCGCTGACGACGTTTTTCTTGAAGAAGCCATAGGTGCGGTTGTCGGGCGTGGCGGTGAGGCCGATCAGGCTGGCGTCGAAGTAGTCGAGCACCTGTTGCCAGAGGTTGTAGATCGAGCGGTGGCATTCGTCGATGACGATGAAGTCGAAGAATTCGGGCGGCAGCTTGGCGTTGTACACCACCGGGAGCGGCGTTTTGGGGAGCAGCATTTCGGCCGGGTTGGTTTCTTCGGCGGCTTCGTCGAGTTCGCTTTCCTTGAGGATGGCGTAGAGCCGCTGGATGGTGCTGATGCAGACCTGCGCGCCTTTGTCGACAAAGCTGGATTTGAGACGCTGGACGCCGTAGAGCTCGGTGAATTTGCGGTTATCGTCGATCGGCAGGTAGGCCATCATTTCCTGCTCGGCTTGTTCGCCCAGGTTTTTGGTGTCGACCAGAAAGAGAACGCGTTTGGCCCCGGCGTGCTTGAGCAGCCGGTAGATGGCGGTAATGGCGGTGTAGGTCTTGCCGGCGCCGGTGGCCATCTGGATCAGGGCGCGCGGGCGGGCGGCCTTGAATGAGGCTTCCAGATTGGTGATGGCGGTTTCCTGGCAGTCGCGCAGGCGTAGTTCGGCGGCCGGGCGCTGATCCGGATTGAGGGCGGGAAGGTCTTGCAGGCGAGCCCGCAGGCTGCGTCCTTCGGCGAGCCATTCGCGCAGTGTTTCCGGGCGGTGGAAGCTGAAGATTTCACGCGAGCGCGGTTTGGGGTCGCGGCCATCGGTAAAGCGGGTAATGACGCCTGTGCTTTCGTAGAGGAAGGGCAGCGGCGCCTGATTGTTCACCCACTTAAGTTTGGCGGCGGCATAACCTTCGGTTTGCGGCTCGTGCGCGGTGAGGCGCTGGCCTTCTTCCTCGCGCTTGGCCTCAATGACGCCGATGGCCTTTTTGTCGACAAACAGCACATAGTCGGCCGGGCCGGCATCGGTATGCCATTCGCGGACGGCCTGGCCGATACCGGCGCTGAAGTCGATTTTTTGCTGAACCGACCAGCCGGCTTGGCGAAGCTGCTCGTCAATCCGGTCACGGGCTTTTTGTTCGGGATTCTGGTTGTCGGTCATTGGGTGGCAGAGGCGGGGGCGGAGGCTGGGGCTGAGGTCAAAGGAGAGGTGACGCGTTGCTGGGCGGGTAGTCTCGCGATGATATAGGAAGCGCCGTGCCGCCGGATGCTGAATGAATGTGCCGTGGCAGTCGTGCCTGACTTGTTGTAACGGCCTGCCAGATTTCGCCGCCCTAGCGCCGGTGTTATCCTGCCTGCCCGATGCTAGCCACCCTTCACGACGCCCTTTCCCTGCTTGGTCATTTCGATCATCGCCTGCTCGATATCGTCGGTCTGTCGCTGCGCGTCAGTCTGTCGGCGCTCGTCATCGGCGCGCTGGTCGGTCTGCCTTTCGGGGCCTGGCTGGCAGTGGCCGATTTTCCCGGGCGCGGGGCGGTGATTGTCGCGCTCAATGCCTTGATGGGCTTGCCTTCGGTCGTCATTGGCGTGCTCGTTTACCTCGCCCTGTCACGTAGCGGACCGCTCGGCAGTTATGGCCTGCTGTTTTCGCCCAGCGCGATGATTCTGGCGCAAAGCATGTTGGTCGTGCCGCTGATTGCTGCCGTCAGTCGGCAGATTGTCGAAGACGCCTGGAAGGAATATGCGCCGGAGTTTTCCATCATCGGCATCCGTCGACCGCAGGCGGTGCTGCTGCTGCTCGCCGACTGCCGTTTCTCGCTCTCGGTCGCGACGCTGGCCGGGCTGGGCCGGGCGATGTCCGAGGTCGGCGCGGTGATGATCGTCGGTGGCAATATCGACGGATATACGCGGGTGATGACCACGGCGATCGCGCTGGAAACCAGCAAGGGCGATCTGGCCTTGTCGATTGCGCTTGGCATGGTGCTGATGTCGATCATCCTTGGCCTCAATGTCGCGGCGCATTATTTGCGCTGCTGGGCCGTGCGGCGCTACGGCTGATGTTCCCGCTATCGATCAAAGGGCTGCGCTTTGCCCCGGAACAGCGGGTGGTGCTCGACGGGCTCGATCTGGAACTCTCGGGTGAAGGGATCAGCATCATTCTTGGCCCGAACGGGGCGGGCAAAACCCTGCTGCTTCGCCTGCTGGCCGGGCTGCTGCCGCCCCATGCCGGGTCAATTCTCTGGGGCGCTGCAGCGCTGCCCGATGGCCGGCTGGCAATGGTTTTTCAACAGCCCATGCTGCTGCGCATGTCGGTCTTTGCCAATGTTGAGTTTGCCTTGCGGCCGCAAGCGATGAACGCCGCCGAGCGGCGGGCGCGCAGCGATAACGTGCTGGAACGGGTCGGCCTGGCGCACCGCGCCAAGGACTGCGCCCGTCTGCTTTCCGGCGGCGAACGCCAGCGTTTGGCCCTGGCCCGCGCCTGGGCCATGCAACCGCGCCTGCTGCTGCTCGACGAACCGACCGCCAGCCTTGACCCGAGCGCCACCGAAGCGGTCGAGCGCATTGTTCGTGAAATCCGCACCGAGGGCGCCAAGGTGCTGATGACGACGCATAACCTCGGCCAGGCCACCCGGCTGGCCGACGACATTATTTTTCTCGCTGAAGGTCGGGTGCAGGAACACGCCGCGGCCCAGCGATTTTTTGCCCATCCGCAATCGCCAGCGGCGCGGGCTTTCCTGCAGGGCGAATTGCCCTGGCGCATCGCCTTCGACCGTTGATTGATTCGTCCCTGTCTTGTCGCTTTCTCGTCCCTTCCTCGTTCCTTTCCTATGTTAAAAAGAGCATTGCCGAGCCCTGATTCCCGCCGGTTTTTCCCTCAAGCCCAAAAAGTGAAGCCATGATCGACACCTCTTCCTGTGCCTCCAACGCCCCTGAAAACATCGCCCTCTCCGCTGCCCAAGCGCGGCAACGGATGATTGCCGAAGTCACACCCATTGTCGGTCACGAATTTGTCCCGGTGCGCAGTGCGCTCGGCCGCATTCTCGCCGCCGACATCATTGCGCCGCACGATGTGCCGGCGCATGACAACTCGGCGATGGACGGTTATGCCATCTGTTTCGACAGTTTGGCGGGTGCTGCTGAAACGCGTTTGAGTGTCGTCGGCACCGCCTTCGCCGGCAATGCGTTTTCCGGGCAGGTCGGCAAAGGGCAGGCGGTACGCATCATGACCGGCGCGGTGCTGCCGGCCGGCGCCGACACGGTGGTCGTACAGGAAGTGACCCGCGTCGAGAGCGGCGCGGTGTTCATCCCGAGCGGCCAGCGAAACGGCCAGAACACCCGCCGGGCCGGTGAGGATCTGGCGCGTGGCGCCGTGGCGCTGGCGGCAGGAAAACGCATCGGCCCGGCGGAACTGGGCTTGATTGCCTCACTCGGCATTGCCGAAGTCGACGTCAAACGTCGTTTGCGCGTCGCCTTCTTTTCCACGGGCGACGAGTTGACCTCTATCGGCAACCCGCTCGCGCCGGGTGAAATCTACGACAGCAACCGCTATACGTTGCATGGCCTGCTCACCCGTTTGGGCGCCGACATCATCGACATGGGTGTCGTCCCCGACCGCCCGGAAGCGCTCGAAGCCACCCTGGCCGAAGCCGCGCTGGTCGCCGATGCCATCATCACGACCGGCGGTGTGTCGGTCGGCGAGGCCGATTTCATCAAGGAAATTCTCGCCAAGCTCGGCGAAGTCCGTTTCTGGAAGCTGAATATCAAGCCCGGTCGCCCGATGGCTTTCGGCAAAGTCGGCAACGCCTGGCTGTTCGGCCTGCCCGGCAACCCGGTGGCGGTGATGGTCAGCTACACCCAGTTCGCACTGGACGCGCTGCTGCGTCTATCCGGCCTCGACCCGATTCCCGAGCGGCCGTTGCTGACCGTTGAAGCCGCCAACCCGATCAAGAAGCAGGCTGGCCGCCGCGAATATCTGCGCGGCACGGTTGCTGCGGTCGACGGCCGCTGGCAGGTGAAAACCACCGGCAATCAGGGGTCCGGCGTGTTGCGCTCAATGTCGGAAGCTAACTGCTTTGTCGTCCTGCCGGAAAACTGTGCCGGCATTCAGGTGGGTGACAGCGTTCAGGTGCAGCTGTTTGAAGGGGCTTTTTAAGGCTTTGACGGTATTGATTTTGTATTCCATGCGGCTAGATTTTGGTTTTAAACTAAGATGCGACATCGGTGTTGGTTTGCCGATTCGGTTTTAATTGATCCAAGGAGAATACAAAATGACGGGCATTTTCGATAAAGCCAAAGCACTACTGGACACCGCCGAAGAAAAGCTGGAAGCGGTTGCGGAGCAAGCGTCGGCCAAGGCTTCCGAACTGGCTGGCAAAGTCAGCGTTGCGGCCGATCAGGCTTGGGACAAAACCAAACATACCGCGGCTGAAGTGGCAGCAAAAGCCGAGTCGGTCGCTGATCAGGCCTCCGCCAAAGCCAGTGATTTAGGCAGCAAAGCCTCGGCAGCGGCCGATCAGGCTTGGGATAAAACCAAACATACCGCTGCTGAAATTGCCGCAAAAGCCGAGTCGGTCGCCGATCAAGCTTCCGCCAAAGCCAGTGAATTGGGCGGCAAGGCCTCGGCGGCAGCCGATCAGGCTTGGGATGCAACCAAACAGACGGCGAGCCAAGTCTCGGCCAAAGCTGAAGTTGCCGCTGATAAGGTTTCGGCCAAAGCTTCGGAAGTTGCCGCTCATGCCAGCGACAAGCTGGCGCAGGGTGTGGCCAGTGTCAAGTCGGCAGTTTCTTCGGATACTGACAAGGTTTGAGTTTTTTGACTTAAGCGTCATTCCCGGCCTCGACAAACCCGGGACTCCGCTTCGCGGCGAGCGAGGCGGGGATCCAGAAATTTTGTATTTGCTGGGTTCCCGCCGGCGCGTGAACGACCCATTCAAGAATCATTGCTTTTACAGACGCACATTGACGCCAAGGCGTCTGATTCTTCAACTCTCGCAGTAATCAGAACTGCCGTGGGTTTTTGCCGGTGATGTTGGCGTAAAACGCCTGAATTTTCACCATATCCGCTTCAATATCGCCAGTCACCTCGAACAAACGCTCGACGCCGGCGCGCTTTCTTTTGAAGTCGAGGAAGCCCAGCGCGATTGGCAGGCCGGCGCCTTGGGCAATGTAGTAGAACCCGGTTTTCCAGTGCGTGACTTTGGATCGAGTCCCTTCCGGCGGGATGATTACCGTCAGGCGAGCGCTACGCTGAAAGGCGTCAACGGTGCTTTGCACCAGATTTCCCTGGCGTGAGCGTTCAACCGGAATGCCGCCCAGCCAGCGCATGATGCCGCCGAGGACGGGCGGGAAGAGGCTGGCTTTGCCCATCCAGTAAACGGGCATCCGCAATGCAAAGCAAACCATCAAGGTGAACGGGAAATCCCAGTTGCTGGTGTGCGGTGCCGCGATCAATACGTATTTTGGCGCTGCGGGTGCCTTGCCTTCAATCCGCCAGCCCAGCAGGCGCAAGATCAGTCTTGAAAGCCAGTGCATCAGGGTATTGATCAGTGGCGTGTTGAAAACTGTACGGTGCATGGCTGGGGCTCGATCCGGATTTGCGGCGCAAGTGCGGGCTAAAACAGCTTGCGATGCCGGAAGTTGCCGGGGGCGTGGGAAAGCAGGGTCGAGAGCCCGAGCACCATCCAGAAAATCGTCAAGCCCCAGGCGGGTTGCAGCGCCATCAGGCCGACCAGCAGCAATTTGACCAATACGCCAAACCCGGCCACTTCGCGCAGATGCGCCGGGTTAGCCCAGGTGTCGATGGCAAACATGGCGAACCCGGAGGCAAAGGTGATCGTCGCGCCGGTGCTGATCTCGCCGGCACCCAGTAAGCCGGCTCCGAGCAGGACCAGGCCGACCAGATGGACGGCGCGCAGGGCAAGATTGACCCAGCGTTTGCCGGGGAAGTCGCGGATTTGGTCACGTTGACGAGGCATGAAATCCAACCGAAATAAGGGTCAGCCGATTATCGACGATTCAACGGCCGCGCGAGGTGCCCGGCGCCTTGCCGCCGGCACTGTTGGTTGCCTTGGCCGCACTGCGGCGGGCCGGCTTTGCGGGCGCGCCGTCGAAGCCTTCCCAGTTGGACGGCAGGTTTTTGGCCGCGCGGCCACCGGGCACCTTGGGTTTTTTCGGCTTTTTTACCAGTTGACCGGCGCCATTGGTCATCGGCACGCGGTGGTCCGGCTCGAAACCGGGTTCTTCATCGCGGCTCAGCGTTTGTTTGGTCAGCGTTTCAATGGCGGCAAGCAGGGGGGCTTCGTCGGCGCAGACCAGCGAAATCGCCTCGCCGGTAGCGCCAGCCCGGCCGGTGCGGCCGATACGGTGGATGTAATCCTCGGCGACGATCGGCAGGTCGAAATTCACCACCTGCGGCAGGTCGTCGATATCCAGCCCGCGTGCCGCAACGTCGGTAGCGACCAGAATCTGGATCTCGCCGGCCTTGAAACTTTCCAGCGCCCGCAGGCGGGCCGGTTGCGGCTTGTCGCCGTGAATGGCGTCAGCCTTGATTTTCTTGGCGAGCAACTGGCTGACCAGTTCATCAACGCCTTTGCGCGTCTTGACGAAAACCAGCACCTGCCCCCAGCGCCGGTCTTTGAGCATTTTCAGGAAGAGTTCCGGCTTGCGCTTCTTGTCGACCGGCACAACCCATTGTTTGACCGCCTTGACGGTGCTGTTGGGCGGGCTGATTTCGATCGAGAGCGGGTCGCGCAACCGGGCTTTGGCCATGCTGCGGATTTCGTCCGAGAAAGTTGCGGAGAACAGCAGCGTCTGGCGTTGCTTGGGCAGCGCGGCGAAAACTGTCGCCAGTTCCTGGGCGAAACCGAGGTCGAGCATGCGGTCGGCCTCGTCGAGAATCAGCGTTTCCACCTGCTTGAACTTGATGGCGTTCTGGCGGAAAAGGTCGAGCAGGCGGCCGGGGGTGGCCACGAGAATATCGACCCCACGACGCAGGCGCATCATCTGCGGGTTGATACTGACGCCGCCATAAGTGGCGTAGGTGCTGACTGGCAGGTGCTCGCCATACTGACGGAAACTGGCCTGGACCTGCTCGGCGAGTTCGCGGGTCGGCACCAGCACCAGGGCGCGGATCGAGTTGCTCGCTGCTTTTTCGCCTTCGCTCAGTCGTTGCAGTACGGGCAGCGCAAAGCCGGCCGTCTTGCCGGTACCGGTCTGGGCGGCGGCCATCAGATCGCGCCCGGCAAGGACGGCAGGAATGGCCTGTAACTGGATCGGCGTGGGCGTTTTGTAGCCAAGCGTTTCGAGCGCCTGCAGCAGCGGAGCGGCGAGGCCGAGGGAGGCAAAGGTCATGGCGAGATCAGGACAGCGGGAAAGGGGGGAGTTTAACCGCTTCGCCGGGTAACGGCGTTAGCCAAAGCGCCGCGCGGCATCCGGCGCTGTGTAGGGGGCGAGATTGCCGAAGTGGTCATTCGTCAGCGACTGGGTCGTTGGCATGCAATGGTCCGATGGTGGTAATAAAAATGGTATTTCAGGAAACATGAAAATTCGTACGCTAAGCTGAACACGTTTTCCTTGAGAGGTTTCTTGTGACCCATAGCCACCTGATCGTTGTTGGATATCCAATAGTCACTAAGGCGCTATAGAACAGTCATTTGCTAATGTTGCACACCTTTGTTCCATTGACGATCAACCTCATAAATCAAGCCACATCGATTGCATCGAAATGAATTTTCCCATTTAGCCATTGTCTTATCGTGATTCCTTGCATCCACAATCGCACCAAGAATGGCTGCGGCAGATAAAACTGCGAGTGCTATTAAAAATGCATTGCCTCCCCAGATCACGAGAGATGCAATCAATAACAAGGGAACAATTCCTGAGGCCAGAAACTGAGAAAAACTTGCGACAGGAGGCGCGGCGTTCAAAGATGTAAGACTTTGGCTCGTCCCATTTGTAACTGAACGGAAAACTCCCAACCTGCCCCCGGAAGTCACCCACCCCCCGTTTCGGGTAGACGCTGATATTCGAGTTCCGTCTTGGTGAAGCACACAAAGTGCCTTGGTATTTTTAGATCCGCACGATGGGCAATCGCAGTTCATTCGGATCACCTAAAACCAATATCGAGTAACACTTCTGCGCGGTGGTGGCATTCTTAGAGCAGCTGCGAGAATGCTCCAGACAATCACAAGAGTTAAAGCAACCACAAACAACAAAATCTTCGCAGCAGGCACCAAAACCAACCAGAGATTTTGGACAATCAAGATGGCGGTAGCGTGATGGGTATGGCAATTCGAATTACTTATATGTACGGTTTCAGCGCTCTTGGATTTCATACTGCTCTCCTGTTTGCTGCAGATTAATCGACATTTTCCAAGTTCAAAACGCCGACAACATTTTCCTCGCGCACCTCACTACCGGGGGTTTTTCTGATGATTGATGGATCCTGTTCATAGCTGACAACACGCATTAGTCCGTGATACCGCCAGCGATTTGGACCTTCTTTCAAAAAAACCGGGATATTGCCGCCCTGACTGACTAGTAGCTCTGCTTTTCGCTTTACCTGAGGAAGGTCCCCAACAAGTATTTGAAAAGGTGCATTAGGATTCATCTCGCCCTTCTTAAACCGCCCTCCGACAATACGGGCTCCAGACTGAGGGAGATAGCTCATGGTGTCACCAGCAATTACCTTGTGGATTTCGGCCATGGTGTATTCGTAGCCAACGATAAATTGCTGCATTATTTCGCTCTCTTTCTGTTTATTAGGCGTTGGCATTTGGTTTGCAAGCCAAGCTTGGATGGTTTCTGCTTGCCATACAGGGCCACTCGCCAAACTGGCTAAAGGCTGCGGAAAGTCACTTTTCCTTACCATCCAGTTTGATATCGCTTGACGACTTACGCCTGCCATTAGTGACACTTCATGTAATCCAACCAAGTTCACAATCTTCACCTGTGTAGTATGTACACATTAAATTATTCAGCGTGAACTTTGTCAACACCGTTCGGTATTGCTTCGAAGAATGCCGCCCAGGCGACTGCCGTGATCAACAAAACGCTAGAAACCGGCTTGATCCGCGTTGCTGACCCCGATCACCCCGCGCGGGTTATGTACCCCAGTGGGCCTGAGTTTCTTGATCGGGTTTTGATTGTCAGTAGCTCGCTGTTCAGTTCGTGCCCTGCACCCGCTAACCAAACCGCCGTGCCGCATCCACCGCCAAACCGGCGCCGATGCTGCCGAAGAGGTCGCCTTCCACCGCCTGCGCCTTAGGCAGTTGCGCCGCGATGCGCTGCCGCAGCGCCGGAATACCGCTCGAGCCACCGGTGAAAAACACCGTGTCGATGCGTTCGGCCGCGATACCGGCGGTCGGTAGCAGGCTTGCTACGGTCGACTCGATTTTTTCGACTAATTGCGTCGAGGCCAGTTCGAACTCCAGGCGGCTCAATGTGTGCATTTCGCCGGGGGCGAAGGCATCCAGTCGCAAGGTCGCCTGATCGTCCGCCGAGAGGGCGATCTTGGCTTGTTCAACCTGATGCGCCAACCAATGGCCGGCGCGGTTTTCGATCAGAGCGAGCAGGCGTTCCAGCCGTTCCGGCTCCAGCGCATCAATATAGAGACGTTGTTGGTCCGACCAGACTTGCCGGGTGTAGGCAAAGTTGATGGTGTGCCAGGTGGCGAGGTTGAAATAGATGCTGGCTGGCATTTCGCGGCCATTTTTCAGCGTGCTGCGGTAGCCGAGGTGTGGCATGACGCCGGCCAGGCTGAGCTGGCGGTCGAAGTCGGTGCCGCCGATATGGACGCCGCCGTTGGCCAGCACGTCGCTGCGCCGGTCGGCGGCTTTGGCGCGTTGCGGGGA
>Ga0209480_10002430_pt1 | contig 12757 bp, 9 predicted proteins | sample JI61114C2DNA_FD_187501 | JGI IMG/M metagenome (GOLD analysis project Ga0209480, IMG submission 187501) | Wastewater effluent complex algal communities from Wisconsin, to seasonally profile nutrient transformation and Carbon sequestration -... | ecosystem: Engineered > WWTP > Effluent > Algae...
CTCTCCCGCAGAAAAAGCGGGATGCGGGGTTTCCGTTACTATCCCTAACGCAGTTCAGAGCAGACATTACATATACACTATCCAATTCACCCACCAAAAAATCCACGCCTGTCTGCCTTTGGCAGGTTCCTTTTCACCCAAACCATCCAGAAAATCAGGGCATTTTTCATAACCAAACGCAAAACCTTTATGTAAGGGCGGATTCAATTCACCCCTACATAAAGGTTTTACTCACATTATCGAAAAAAATGAAATTTATCTGAAGCAAACAAATCAGCACCTATCTGCCGCCAGGCAGGTCATCCGCGTTCAACATCTACACACAAAAAAAATCCGCGCCAATCCGTTTAACCCGTTCAATCCGTGTTCCTTTTCAACACCCCCACCAAAAAATCAGCCTCTTTCTGCCCCAGGCAGGTTCCTCTTCAACACACATCTAAAAAAATCCGCGCCAATATGCCGCCAGGCAGGTTCCTTTTCACCACACCATACCCAAAAATCCGCGAAAATCCATTCAATCCATTCAATCCGCGCCTGTCTGCCACCAGGCAGGTTCCATTTCAACACCCCACCAAAAATCCGCGCAAATCCGCCACATCCGCGCCCCGCCCCGCGGGGTCCGCGTTCCAACCTCCCTCACATCACCCACTGAAATTCCAACCCAAACATTGTATTTTTGAAAAAAAATTGAACAATGACCCGCAAACCTGTTGAATATACCGAATACCTCCAGCTAGAAAAGATATTAAACGCCCAAACCCTTGAAAGCGATAAAGAAAATGCCCACGCCCACGACGAAATGTTATTTATTGTAATTCATCAGGCGTATGAATTATGGTTCAAACAAATTCACTTCGAAATCGATTCAGCACTTACCATTATGCGTAAAGATGCCGTAAACGATAATTCGGCAGAATTACAAACCATTGTACATCGCACTTCTCGTGTTATCACCATTTTGAAATTATTGGTGCAACAAATCGATATTCTCGAAACCATGACACCACTCGATTTTCATGAGTTCCGCGATTTTTTGCGTCCCGCATCCGGATTTCAAAGTTGGCAATTTAAAATGCTCGAAGCTAAACTCGGATTAAAATTCGATGAGCGTCATGGTCAGCAATATTATTTAAGTATGCTCAAACCGGAATATGTGCAGTTTGTAAAAGAAGTGGAATCACAAAAAACATTATTAGAATTAATCGACGATTGGTTAAAACGTATGCCGTTTTTTAATGATGCACAATTGTGGGCAAATTATCACACACCAAATACCAACGACTCCGGTTATCATGCATTTTGGAACGATTATTTAAATGCCTATGCATCTACATTAGTAGAAGGTGAAAAACAAAATATCGAAACCTTCGAAAAAATATTTTTAAGCGAACACAAAAGCGAACATACTATATTAAGTAGTGAAGCAATGCGCAATGCATTATTTATTTCATTGTATCGCGGCAATCCTATTTTACAAATGCCGTTTCAACTCATGCAAAATTTATTAGATATCGACGAACAAATGGCCACCTGGCGTTTCCGTCATATCAATATGGTGCACCGCATGATCGGCTCCCGTGTCGGAACCGGCGGTAGTTCCGGAAAAGAATATTTACAAGGTGCACTCAACAAACATTATATTTTTAAAGATTTTGCATTTTTAAGCAGCTTCCTAATTCAGCGCAATAAATTACCTGAATTATCTCCGGAGTTAAAGGGGAGACTAGGGTTTGGATTCTAAAAAATCATTTATCCTATTAATTCGTAAATCCTATTTGTAGGGGCGGATGCAATTCGCCCCTACAAATAAGATTTACTTTTATTTTCGAATAAAATTAAATTATATCCGTCCCGCATGCATTAAACCCTTATATAAAACAACCCACCAAAAAAATCCGTCCGCATCCGTTCAATCCGTTCAACCTGCGTTCCTATTTAATTCAATCAACCATCACAATACGCATCCCCCCAAAAAATCCGCGCCAATCCGCCAAATCCGCCACATCCGCGTGCAATTCATTCAACCTTCACCACCTGCATCCCCACTCCACCATTCACATATAAATAATACAACCCCGCCTGTAAATTATTCCCGGAAATCGTAATTAATTTATTATTTACGGCATCATTTTCAGCAACTAAATTACCCATCACATCAAACAACATCCACGATTCAATTACCCCATTTTTACTATTTAAATAAATATTTTCAGCAAACGGATTCGGATAAATATTAACCTCATTTTTTAACAAAGGATTTGTTTCAATTCCTGTCAGTTCATCTAAACGATACTGACTTAAAAATCGCCAAATTTCCCTACACGCATTAATATCTAAATTAGTAACACCTAAAAAGGTAATTGCTGTTCCAGGCCAGGTATGCCCTCCGTCTATAATTTTAAATAATTCCACATGTGTGTCTTTATAGCAACTACCGTAAACATAATGTTCAGCAGTACATAAATCGATGGTAACAATATCCGGTACTTCTGTAAATTCAGGAGTTACATCACAATGATTTTGTTTCACCCAATAACTTACCACAGAGTCGACAGGTAAAAATTCGAAATTACCATCATAAGGAACTGTTTCATCTGCAGTGCCATGAATTTGCATCACAGGAGTATTATGTTGGGGGTCACAAAACGGCATTCTGTCTTTGTCAATACTTCCGGTAACACTCGCAATTGCAGCAATACGATTACTTAATTCACAAGCAAGGGCATGACTCATAAATCCGCCATTACTCATTCCTGTGGAATACACACGATTTAAATCAATATTATATTCAGCATCCAGACTATCAATTAATGCACTTAAAAAAGCAACATCATCAACACCGGTTCCTGGAGCACCAAAAATGTTCCAGTGGCGAATACCAAAAAAATCTAATGTGCCATTTGGAATTACGGTTAAAAATCCCGCTGTGTCAGCTATCGGGTTAAAGTTGGCATACACTGCCTGTCCGAATGCATCAGATGAATACCCATGTAAATTAAACAACAATGGTGAAGGTGTATCGTCTGAATATGCAGTAGGAACATATAATCGATAATTCCGATAAATGCCACCAGCCATAATACTATCTATGATAGTAACTTGCGCGTTAATTGTGCAAAAGGTGGTCAATAAAACAATGGTAAAAAGCAGCCTGTTTTTCATAATAATATTTACGATATAGTAAAGTTAACAGTTTTAGTTCAGTTTTGTTGTCGGGTTGCCATTTGGTTAGTAACTGCTATAAGTTGAGAACAATAATTTCCCATCATAAAACCATTTAAGCTGCTTCGTGCTTCGTCACTCATAGATGTATATTGTAATTCATTCATGTTGTGCAACTCGATGATATGTTGTAAAAAATCGTTTGCGTCATAACATATAAATCCCTGTTTCCCATCTTGTAAAAATGTATTATTTTCTCCTACCGGACTTGCAAGTACAGGCACACCGCACGACAAATATTGTTTCATTTTATAAGCCGATTTAGCGCGATTAAATTCGGTGTCTGTTAATGGCGCAATTCCACAATCGAATCCAGCTATGTAACGATAAATCTCATCTTCATTAAACCAGTCAATATTTTCCGGTGTAATAATTTGTACATTTTTACATGATACAAATTGTTGTAGTATACCATCGCGTTGACTTGCATTGGTAATACCCAAAATAACCAATCGAAAGGGCAAAGGAATCTCAGCAATAATTGGATAAATATATTGTTTAAAACTATCGGAATGCGCGCCAAAATATCCAATCCAACCAATGGTAAAAATGGGGTTGCGTTGTTGCTTGAAATGTTGGTGTGCTTCAACAGGTGATGTCAGTAAAAAAACATTTTTATTAAAAGCCAAGGCATATTGTTGCAAAGCAATGCTGCCCACTGTACAGCAACTGCAATTGCGCATAAAATGATGAATAGTAGCTACAGGGCGTCGTGTGTATTCGGCGTCATCAATATCATATATCGTATAAAGTGGTTGTTTTTTTAATAAATATTTTAATAGCCGTGCATATATACCCTGAGTATGTATTTTTTGAAATACAATTATCGAATTGGGCTTTCGAAACAGCAGTGCCTCCATATACACTTTAACAAATTGTAAAACTGATTTCAGTCGATACGACGGAGAAACAAATGCATAATTGATACCATAATCTGCGGATAAATGCTGCAAAGGCATTAATGCTCTGTAACGCACGCTGGGAACGCTGTTGTTATAGTAGGCAAACCAATAAATGTATTTAAGTTGCACAATGATGGGGCTGGTTACTCAAAGATAATTCTTTTCAACCGGCTTTTTCCTATTACAATATCACCCCTTGTTGTATTAATTCCGAAAAGGTAAGTATATCTGTTTCCTGTAATGTAGTGAATTTATGTACATCAAATAAAAATAAATCGTGATCACCACTGGCGACAACTGTTTTTTTGTGTAACAATAAAAATGCAGCGCTATTTGTTAAAACCGGAAAATCCTTCCAGGTAGTAATTAACTTTTTCTTCTGCAGATAATTCTGCTTGTCGTAAATGTTGCCCGATTTTTTGCCTAATACATTTACCAATTTTATCTGTTGCTTGCTCAATAATTGTAATACTGCCGATTGCGTGTTTTGTAAATTAAACCATGTTTTTGTATGATGATAAACAGCTACGGCATACATTTTTGGACTCATGCTCACAGCCGTAACATACGTGCAGATATTCATATTAAAATCAGGTTCTACGTAAGTTGCCAGGCTGTAAACCGGCTGATCTACAATATTCCACGGGCGGCGCATGTAATTGCAACAAGTGGTTGTAAGTAATGTTCATTCATCGCGTTCCGGGTCGTAGGGCTCAAAATTTTCACCACCATTTTTTTTATCGATAATAAATATCATAAATAAAACAGCCCAGCCAACAGCGCCTAAAATATAAGGTAAAGTGTCGTGAATAAATGAACCCGGTGGGCAAATAAAAAAACAGGTTATCGCAGCGATAAAAATTCCCGTTATAATGAATATTAATTTTGAACGGCGCGAATTAATCATTGTATTTATCTTCTTCAATACCGTATTTATCTACAAAAGTAATCACCGAACTTTTAATGATATCGCGAATAGCTCTTGTTTTAGCCAATTTCTCTTCCTGTGTTCCACCTAATCCGGAAGGGTCTTCAAAGTCCCAGGCTAGTTTGCTGTGCATACCCGGAAATACCGGACAACGCTCCGAATTTTTTGCATCACAAACGGTAATCACATAGTTGAACGATTTGCCCTGTTCATGCAAACCAAATACATCTTTAGTCGGGTTTTTCGAAATATCGATGCCTTCTTCAGCCATTACCTCAACTGCCAACGGATTCAAAACTCCGGGCTCAAGGCCTGCACTTTCCACATCAAACATGTTGCCGCCAAATTGTTTCAAATAGGCCTCTGCCATCTGGCTTCTGGCTGAATTATGTATACATAAAAATAATACACGTGGTTTCATCATATTTGTTAATTTAATCGTAATATAACGATAATATAAATTTAATCAGCAGCAGTCGTTATCGGCAACCGGCCGGGTTAATAAATTGCCCAATACCATTTGCATTTGCTCCCAGACTGCTGCATCAATACAATAACAAATTTTAGCCCCTTCTATTTCGCCTTTTATAATTCCGGCTTCTTTCAATTCCTTCAAATGCTGAGAAACAGTGCTTTGCGAAAGAGGCATTTCTTCAACGATATCGCCGCAATAGCAACTTTCTTTCTTCAATAAAATCCGCAAAATGGCCACCCTTGCCGGATGCGCCAAAGCCTTCGCAAAATTGGCAATACGGTTGTCTTTTACCGAAAATTCCTCTGCTTTTGTTAGTCCCATTGTATCGCAATATTACGATAGTATAATCAAATAAACAAAATCAGCCACATTGGAAACTGCTTCTATCAGGTTAAGGAATTATGTATATGCAGTTGTTTAAAATCGTCTTCACTTATCATTTGGAGCCCTCCAGATTTTATTTTTACAACTGAAAGCCTATATTTGATTGTTAAAATCGCTTTATTTAAACCTAACACACATGAAAAAAGTAACCCTCCTCATTCTGAATCTCGTATTTTGCTTCACCTTATTTGCCCAAATTAATATCGACTGGCAATCCAATGTTGGCGGTTCCGGTGCCGATGAAATGCGCACAGTGTTAGGGACTTCTGATGGTGGAGTATTAGCAGGTGGTGTATCGGCCTCTGGAATTAGCGGAAATAAATCAGTGTCATCTTATGGTGATAACGATTATTGGGTTGTTAAATATAACAATGCAGGTGGTATTGAGTGGCAGCGCGCGTATGGTGGTTCTGCCGGCGATTTTTTAACAGCTATGGTTGAAACTAATGATGGTGGTTATTTATTAGGCGGTTCAAGCTCGTCAGGAATTTCAGGTATTAAAACAGAAATTAATTTAGGTGTTACAGATTATTGGTTAGTTAGAATAGATTCGATTGGCAACATCGTTTGGCAAAATACAATTGGTGGTTCAAGTAGCGATGCCATTACACATCTTGCAAATACACCCGATGGCGGTTTTATTGTAACCGGCTACTCATTTTCAAATATTTCAGGCGATAAAACTGAAAATGGACATAATTTTTCAGCTGATTACTGGATATTAAAAATAGATAGTTTAGGTGCCATTCAATGGCAAAATACTATTGGTGGAAACGGAAGCGATCTTCCTTTATCAGCTTATAGTAATGCAGATGGAACTTGTATCGTTGCCGGATATTCGTCGAGCGGTGCAACAGGCGATAAGACTGAAGCCAATTTAGGGGGTTTCGATTTTTGGATTTTAAAACTCAGCGCTGCCGGTGGCGTGTTATGGCAAAATACAATAGGAGGAAATAATAGTGATATTCCAAACAGTGTTGTGCCTGCAATTGATGGAGGTATCATTATTGGTGGTTACAGTAGCTCCGGAATTTCAGGTGATAAAACAGAAGCCTTAATTGGAATTACCGATTATTGGTTATTAAAATTAAATACTTCAGGTACTATTGTTTGGCAAAATACCATTGGCGGAACATCTGATGATTATTTATTTAGTGTTGTACCTAATATTGCAGATAATAAATATTTTTTATTCGGTTATTCTTATTCCGGAATTGGCGGTGATAAAACCGAAGCCGGTGACGCCACTGCTAATTATTGGATGCTGGAAACCGATTTATCAGGAGTAATTGTAAGTCAGGAAACAATACAAGCTACTGGATATGATTTTGGTTATGCGGCAAGTATATGTGTAGATGGAGATTATGTTGTTGGCGGTAAATCCAATAGTGGAATTGGTGGCGATAAAACGGAAATTAATAATGGAGATTTTGATTTTTGGTTAGTAAAAATGACAACCTGCGAAGCAACAACCGAAGTTTGTAATACACTCGATGATGATTGTGACGGATTAATTGATGAAGGCGTAAAAAGTATTTTTTATGGCGATTCAGACGGTGATGGTTTCGGCGTTCCTGAAATAACAATATTGGCATGCTCCGCACCTGAAGGGTATGCAGATATTATTGGCGATTGTTATGATGCAAACCCTGCTATTTATCCAGGTAATACTGAAATATGTAATGGATTTGATGACAATTGTACCGGGTCAGTAGACGAAGGATTACTCATCACATTTTATGCAGATAATGATGGTGATTTATATGGTGATCCGGCAGACTTTGAATTACTTTGTGAAGGCATAGCTGGATATGTTGAAGATAATACGGATTGTAATGATGCTAATAATTTAATAAATCCAGTCGCTTTGGAAATTTGTAATGGTATAGATGATAATTGCGATGGTAATATTGATGAAGGTTTAGATGTTACAATTACAATTTCTGCTTCAGGTCCTACAACAATTTGTCAGGGAAGTAATGTTACATTAACTGCTACACATAATGGTGATGCGGTGCAATGGAAAAAGAATGGCATTGATATAATTGGTGCAACAGGTGTCACTTTATTGGTAAATGTAACAGGCACTTATACCTGTATGGCATATACTAATTGCGATACAACAATTTCATCCGGTATTGTTGTAACTGTAAATAAAAATCCTAAAGCAATTATTTCTGCCGGCGGCCCAACTGAATTTTGTGCAGGCGGTAATGTTACACTAACTGAAACACCATCTGGTGGTTCCACTTATCAGTGGTATAAAGGTGCAGCACCAATTCCGGGAGCAACAGCAACAACTTATGTAGCAACAACAACAGGTAATTATAAATGTCGCGTGACAAAAACAGCAACTGGTTGTTATAAAATATCCAACCCAATTGCAGTGTTGGTTACATGTAAAGAAGGAGAGGAGCTGACTTCGAATAATATTAGTATTTACCCAAATCCAACTTCTGGGCAATTAAATATAAGTACTGATATTGTGGTTTCATCAATCAAAATATATAATAATTCCGGAGCGGTTGTTCAACAAATAAATAATTGGCAGGGAGAAAGTATTGATGTATCTCAATTGGCCTCAGGAATATATTATTTACAACTATTTAGTGCAACCACAACAATTCAAAAAATATTTGTGAAGGAATAAAAAAGCATTCATATTTTAGCCTAATTCCAACTAACCCGCAGGGTTTCCGTTGTCGTGGAGTTTTCAACTCCAGACGCCACCCCGGTCTCCGGACCGGTACAAATGAGTGATGAGCAATGAGAAATGAATGATGAGTAATGAAAAATGAGTAATGAATTATTAGGCTTAGATTATCAGTTATAAAGCTTAATGTCAAATAACATCACACCCCCGTTGTTGTAGAGTTTTTAACTCCAGACACCACCCCGGTCTCCGGACCGGTACAAATGAGTGATGAACAATTCCAAGGGGCTTTTAATTATTATGATAAAATATAGAAAATCACCTATTTGTTGAAGTGACTGCTATTGTCAATCCTAGCTCACGGAAAGTAAAATCTTATTTGGTGTGCCATAATGATGCATACTTTAAGTTAAAAATAATCCCTCCACGGATAAAGTCTGATGTCCTACCATGTTCATGTTTTACCTATTAAAGGCAGCAAAAATGAATAAAAAGGTTAAAAATGTGATGATTATTATTTAAATTTAAATTTTTAAAGTGGACACATATGGTTTAAATATTTTATTTAATATTCTGGATTAAATATAAATTTTGAAAATCAATAAAACGGAGCGATTTGAATATTTTTTTTTACAACTATGAAGACTTATCTATTAACAGCTTGTAGTATTATTTTTTGTTGGGTAAATAGCATAGCCCAAATACCTGAAATAGCTTGGGAAAATACAATAGGCGGGTCAGCAAATGAAACGTTTTTTTCATCTAAGCCTACTATTGATGGAGGTTTTATAATTGGTGGCATGTCGGTATCTCCAATTTCAGGAGATAAAACAGAGGGTAAAGTTGGCGCAATATTTTATGATTATTGGATTGTAAAAGTGGATTCTAACGGAGTTGTGGAATGGGATAATACTATTGGAGGTAATAACAATGATTATTTAATGAGTATAGACACAACATCAGACGGGGGATTTATTTTATTGGGAGATTCCTGGTCGGGTGCTACTGGCGATAAAACAAGCCCTGCAAATGGTGATAGTGACTGTTGGCTTATAAAGTTAGATTCAGTGGGAAATATTCTTTGGCAAAAAAGTTTTGGGGGTTCGGGCACTGAAACAGCACGTGGAATACATCAAATAGCTGATGGAGGTTTTATTCTAGCTATGAGTTCAAATTCAGGAATATCCGGGAATAAAACAGAGGCATGCTTAGGTGGATTTGATTTTTGGATTATTAAATTAGATGATGATGGTAATGTAGTTTGGCAAAACACCATTGGAGGTGCTAGTGATGATAAAGTATATTCAATAATTGAGCTGAGTGGTGGTGGATTTATGGCAGGGGGCAGTTCAGCTTCAGGTATTGGAGGCGATAAGACAGAATCCTGTTTGGGAGAATCAGATTTTTGGGTAGTAAAATTAAATACCTCCGGAGGATTAATATGGCAAAAAACGATTGGCGGAAGTGATTTCGAAACTATTTATGAAATTATTCAAAATCCGGATGGCAGTTTTTTGTTAGCCGGTAATTCAGGTTCCGGAATTAGTGGGAATAAAACCGAAATTAATTTTGGTATTTTGGATTATTGGTTGGTTAAAATGGGACCTTCGGGAGCATTGCTTTGGCAACACACAATTGGTGGGTCAGACATAGATATGTTTTATAGGGAGTCTGTAAAAAGAACACTTGATGGTGGGTATATTTTAGGAGGATATTCAAAATCTGAGATTTCAGGTAACAAAACTGTTGAACCTATTGGGAATGAAGATTTTTGGCTCGTAAAAGTCAATAGCCTGGGTGATATAGAATGGCAAAAAACCATTGGTGGGTCAATGAGTGATTATTTATATTCAACCCATCAATTGAAAGATGGCAGTTATTTTTTGGCTGGATATTCCTCATCAAATGCAACGGGTGATAAATCTGAAAACAATATTGGGGGAGGCGCAGATTATTGGATTGTAAAGTTGACAGGGGCTTGTAAGCCTACAACAGAAATTTGCAACAGCATTGATGATAATTGCGATGGCAATATTGATGAAGATTTGGAGGTAACCGTTACTATTTCACCTTCAGGTGCAACAACATTTTGTCAGGGCAGTAATGTTACATTAATTGCTACGCATAATGGTGATGCGGTGCAATGGAAAAAGAATGGTGTAAATATTGTTGGCGCAACAAGTGCATCATTATTGGTTAATGCCACTGGTAATTATACTTGTATGGCTTATTCCGATTGCGATACAAATACTTCTTCAATTATTACTGTTACCGTAAATAAAAATCCTAAAGCAATTATTTCTGCCGGCGGTCCAACTGAATTTTGTGCCGGTGGAAGTGTATCATTAACTGAAACACCATCCGTCGGTTGCAGCTATCAATGGTATAAAGGTGCTTCACCTATCGCCGGAGCAACTACCACAACCTATGTCGCAACTACTGCCGGAAATTATAAATGTAGAGTGACAAAAACGGCAACCGGATGTTTCAAAAATTCGAATGGAATTGTAGTGACAATTACCTGCAAAGAAAGTGAAAATGAAAATATTGCACCAACAATATCCATTTACCCAAATCCAACTTCAGGTCACTTAAATATTAATACAGATATTATGATTACAGCAATCAAAATATTTAATAATTCCGGTGCAGTTGTTCAACAAATAACTAATTGGCAGGGAGAAAGTATTGATGTATCTCAATTAGCTTCAGGAATATATTATTTACAACTATATAGTGCAACCACAACAATGCAAAAAATATTTGTGAAGGAATAAAAAAGCATTCATATTTTAGCCTAATTCCACCTAACCCGCAGGGTTTCTGTTGTCGTGGAGTTTCCAGGCCGAAACGATTCGTCAACAGTAAATTTAACGTTGATATTAAATAATAAAAATAATGTCACCCCTAAAGGGGTTTGCGTTTCAATGCCCGTATATAAGTTAAAAAAATATCACCCCTAACGGGGTTTGACTACCGAACAGATTTATATGTTAAAGAAATGCCTGCTCTGATGAATCTCCGATTCAGCAGCATCGTTCCAGGACTCTGTCCGACGCAGAATACAATATCGCAAATTATAATTGTAAAAAATAATTCCAATCATTATCTCAATTTAAAAGTGTAGCACTATCCCCGTTGTCGTGGAGTCTCCAGACTCCAGACGCCACCCCGGTCTCCAGACCGGTACAAATGAGTGATGAGCAATGAGCGATACTGTGAAATTGAGGACGATAATGCTATATATTTATCATTATTCCTAACCTAAACATTTTCATAACAGCCGGATACCACGATCCCGATAGCTATCGGGACACAGAGAAAATGCACACTGAGGACACGGAGAATTTCTGCTAAAATTGGCGTTGGTTAGCACTGCTGTTTAATAAAAATTATAAATCATAATTATTCTAAAAATTCCCCTGTGTTTCTCTGTGGGCTGTTACTTTGTGGTTTCGGCTGTTTTAAGTTTTATGTGTAATGAATGATTTTTTTAATTAATAGCGTTTTGTTTTTTTTTATCATTTATCTTAACCTAAACATTATAATAACAGCCGCCACCACCAAAAAACAAAGGCCGCAAAGAAACACGAAGATTTTATTACAATCTACTTAGCGTTCCTTCGCGGCCTTCGCGACTTCGTGGTTATGGCTGTTAAATGATGAGATTAATTTTGATTATTTACCCTCATCACACATCCCTCATCACAACACCATAATTTTCTGAGAAACAGTTTGTTCACCACTAGTTAGAGTTAAAATATAAAGTCCCGGTGCAAATGATTCCAAGTTTAAATCAATTTTATTGGTGGAATTATAATTGCGTGTGATTAATTGTTTACCATTTGAATCAGACACCTGAACTAAAACAGGGCTTGATGAGATGTATTCAATACTCAATACAGATGTAACAGGATTTGGATATACATTTAGGTTGGAAGCCAATTCCTGATTTATTGATGTTGTAGAATATTTATTTTTAGCAAATTGCGAATTATCACAAACAATTTCTGAAACAACACTAGGAATAAAGCCGGCTACATAAGTATCAGTTAACGTATTAAAAGCAACCATTTTGAGTACATTACTCGTATCAATTGCTGCTAACATAAATGTTCCGGTATTTTGATCAAAACAAGATGAACCACCAACGTAATACGGGAACTCAGCAAGATCTCCGCGGTTAATAATAT
>Ga0209480_10002436_pt1 | contig 12723 bp, 9 predicted proteins | sample JI61114C2DNA_FD_187501 | JGI IMG/M metagenome (GOLD analysis project Ga0209480, IMG submission 187501) | Wastewater effluent complex algal communities from Wisconsin, to seasonally profile nutrient transformation and Carbon sequestration -... | ecosystem: Engineered > WWTP > Effluent > Algae...
TTCCAATAGTAATTTTTGCTATTGTATTTTCTTGCAATAAAAAGAATGAAGCAAAAGCGGATACGATTATTGAAGGAAAAACTTCAATTTTAGTCGATGAAACTTTATTGCCAATTGTTGAAGATCAAGTTACAGTTTTTCAAAGTCAGTATAATGCTGAAATAACGTTACTGCCAAAATCTGAAAAAGAAGCTGTTCTAGATTTTTCAAAAGATAAAGCTGGAATTATTGTTTTAGCGCGTGAGTTAAATAAGCAAGAAGTAGCTATTTTCAATCAAAAGAAAATTAAGCCAAGAACAACATCTTTTGCAATTGATGCTGTTACTTTTATTAGAAATAAAAAGTCTAATGATACTTTAATAGCTTTGAATGATGTTCTTGATTTTTTAAAAGGAACAAAAAATAATATTAAAGGATTGGTTTTCGACAATCCAAATTCAAGTACGGCAACGTATTTATGTAAACTTGTAGGTATTGAAGCATTACCTAACGAAGGCGTTTTTTCGTATAAAACAAATGAAGAAGTAATAAAATATGTTTCACAAAATGATGGAATGATTGGTGTTGTTGGTATCAATTGGATATCACAACCAAAACCAAACATGCAACAATATATTGATAAAGTAAATGTTTTGAGTGTAAAAGGTGTTGATAATAAATATATTAAGCCTACTCCTGAAGCGATTGCAACAAGAGAATATCCTTTGGCACGTGTTTTGTATATTATCAATTGTCAAGGATATGAAGGATTAGGAATGGGGTTTGCTTCATTCATAGCTGGAGAAATTGGACAACGAATAATATTACAATCTGGTTTAGCTCCAATGAGAGAACCAAGTAGAAATATTAGAATTAGAAATCAAATAGAAAAAAAATAAATTACAATAAGATGAGCAAATTTAAAATTTTCAGTATTGCTTTGTTAGCTTCTGCCGCAGTGAGCCAAGCACAAAACTTAGATCAAGCTACTAAAGCCATTGATGCTGAACAGTATGAAAAAGCTAAGTCATTATTAAAGAGTTTAGTAACTACAAAAGATGCAGGTAAAGCTTCATTTCTTTTAGGAAACATATATCTAACTCAAAATGTAGAGGATTCTGCAAAAATCTTTTTCAATAAAGGATTAACTGCCGAAGGTGGAAAAATAAACAGCATTGGTTTAGGTCAATTAGATTTAAATAATGGTGATGCTACTTCTGCTAAATCAAAATTTGATGCAATTGTAAAAGACTTGAAAAAGAAAGATATAGAAGAATACATTTATATTGCTAAAGCATATATGAATGCTGATAAACCTGATTATAAAAGTGCTATTGCTATTTTGAATAAAGCTAAAGCTGCTAACCCAACTAATGCTTATGTTCAAATGGCACTTGGAGATGCTTTTTATGGTGATAAAAATCAAAACGAAGCATATTCAGCTTACAGAAGTGCATACCAAACAGATAGTTCTTTAATTAGAGCAAAAATGCAACTTGGTGTTCTTTTGAAAGGAGCAAAAGCATATAATGAAGCAATTAAAGCTTTTGATGAAGTAGCTGCAATTAATCCTAATTATGGGCCACTTTACAGAGAATTATCTGAAACACATTATTTATGGGCAAATAATCAACCAAAGTTTTACAATGAAAACATTAAAAAAGCTTTAGATTATTATGAAAAATACATGTCACTAACAGATTATTCATTAGCTTCTCGTATGCGTCATGCCGACTTTTTAATCTTAGCAAAAGATTATAAAGCTCTTGAAGTTGAAGCGAATGAAATGAAAAAACTTGACAAAGTAAATCCAAGAATTTTACGTTATTTAGGTTATTCTGCTTATGAAAATGGAAATACTGATGCTGCAATTTCAGCTTTGAATGAGTTTATCAATAAAGGAACAAACAAAGTTATTTCAGGAGATTATTTATTTCTTGGTCTTGCAACTGTAAAAAAAGCTATTGCTGCTGACGGAAAAACGGTTGATGCAACTTTATTAAATTCAGGTATTGCAAATGTAAGTAAAGCAGTAAAAGAAGAACCATCTTTAGCAAATGCTTTGAATGAAATTGGTAAAAACTATTTTACTCAACAAAAATTATACAATGTTGCTGCTGCTATTTTTGGCGTAGCAATTACAAATCCTGAGTCTAAAAATTATCTTGAAGATAATGTATACTATGGTTTATCTGTATATACTGAAAATAGAGGTAAAGATGCAAAAACTATTGACAAAGTTGCATTAGAAAATGCTGACAAAGCTATGGATAATGTAATTACTGCTTCACCAACATATCAAGAAGCATATTTATATAAAGCTAGAATCAATAGCTCTTTAGAAAAAGATGATATCATGGCTGCAACTTATCAAAAATATTTGGATATGGTTGTTGCTAAAGGTGATGAAGAAGTTGCTAAAAATAAAGTAAAAGTTATGGAATCTTATAACAGTATTGCAGCTCATTATGCAAACACTGATAAAGTGAAAGCAATTGATTATTTCAACAAAACTTTAGCTTTAGATCCAACTAATAATTATGCTTTGACTTCTTTGAAATCATTGCAACCAAAAAGATAAATTAAATAGATTTAATTTTAAAACCGATTCATGAATTTGAATCGGTTTTTTTTTGCTTTGAAAATAAATATATGTTAAATTTTCGTAAGAAATTCCAACTTTTAATACTAAAGTAGTTATTTCGCAGTTATCTTCAGAATCTAACCAATTTATTTATGTTGAAATCTCTTTACTCAATCATAGCAATTTTATTTTTTACCTTTTCATTTTCTCAAAATTTGAACTCTTTAAAAGGAAAAATTATAGATGAAACAACACAACTTCCAATTGAATCGGCAACGGTTTATATTTCTTTAGCTAAAGATTCCTCAGTTGTTGATTATACAATTTCTGATAAATTTGGAAAGTTTGATTTCAAAATTAAGAAAATTAAGAACCCAATATATTTAAAAGTTTCATCAATGGGTTTTGATGATTTTAAAATTAATATAAATTCCATTGACACTGATAAAGATTTTGGAACAATTTCATTAAAAACAGCAATAAAAAATATTGATGAAGTAGTTATAAAAAGTGAAGCGCCTCCAATTAGAATTAAAAAAGACACTTTAGAATTCAATGCATCTTCATTCAAAGTTAGACCTGATGCAAATGTTGAAACACTTTTAAAACAACTTCCAGGTGTAGAAATTGACGCCGATGGAAAAATTACAGTTAACGGAAAAGAAGTAAACCAAATTCTCGTTAACGGAAAACCATTTTTTGATAAAGATGGTAAAATTGCTTTACAGAATTTACCTTCCGACATCATTAATAAAGTACAAGTTTCGGATACTAAAACTACTAAAGAAGAAAAAACTGGAGCAGTTGCAAGTTCCAATAATGCAAGTATAAATCTGACCATTGACGAAAAGAAAAACAAAGGTTTTTTTGGAAAAATTATGGCTGGAGCAGGAACAAATGACCGTTATGAAAGTAGCGGATTAGCCAATTATTTTAAAAATAAAACGAAAGTCAGTATTCTAGCTTCTTCCAATAATATCAACTCAACCGGTTTTTCAATGGATGAAATATTCGATAATATGGGTGGCGGAAGAAGTAGAAGTATGTGGGTAAATGGCGATGGTTCTTTTGGAATTAATGGCAGACGTTTTGGTGGAAACTCTGGAATCACTCGTTCTAATATGGTTGGAATTAATTATTCTGACGAATGGAAAAAAGGTTTAGATGCAACAGGAAGTTATTTTTTCTCGAATACAAATTCTGAAAATGTAAACAGAACCAATCAAACTAATTTATTGCCATCAGGAAATTTCTCGACCAATTCCAATTCAAAAACAACAGACGAACGTTTTGGACACAATATGACATTTGAATTAGAATATAAAATTGATTCTTTAACCTCAATTGTAATTGAACCAAAATATACTAAATCAACAGGAAAATATAAAAGTTCATCAACGCAAGCTTCAAGAGATAATGTTGATGCTTTATTAAATGAAAGTACTTCAAGTAATTTTAGTGATAGCGATTCAGATAATTTTGGAAATACTTTGACTTTTACCAAAACATTCCGTCGAAAAGGAAGATTTTTGAGTGTATCTTTTGAAAATGAAAATAATAAATCGCTTGACGAAACGACTACAAATTCAAACACCATTTTCTATCAAGGAACTGATCCTGATGACACCCGAAATCAATTGGGAATCACGAAGAAAATATCAGATAATTATTATTCAGAAATTGAATTTTCTGAACCAATTGGCGATTCACTTCAATTAAAAATCGCAACAGATATTCGTTTTGATAAACAATTAGAAAGGATAAATACTTTTGATTATGATGCGATTTCTGATGATTATTCAATTAATAACGATTTACTTTCAACTTATACTTCTTCATTTACAAAAACGTTGACTCCAAAAGCAGGATTTGATTGGAATAAAAGTAAATTTAATGTAAGAGCAAGTTTTGGAACGAGTATAGTGAAATTTGACAATCATTCAAATTATGTTGGTGTTGCAACAGATTTGAATAAAGATTATTTAATGCCATTTATCAGTTCAAGCATCAATTATAGATTTACAAAATCTAAAAATATTTGGTTGAGTTATAATTTTGAGTTTGATATGCCTTCTGCAAATCAGGTTTTACCTTTTGAAAATTTATCAAATCCATTGAATACCTTTATTGGAAACCCAAATATTGATTTGAATAAATATCATAATGTATATTTTAGTTTTAGAAATTATGATTATGCAACTCGCTCAGGTTATGGAATTTACTCAGGTGGAAATTTTTACGAATCGCAAGTAGTTTCATCAACAACATTTGATGCTGATAGAAAAAGAACAACAACTTATCAAAATGTGACAGGAACAAACAATTATTGGTTCGGATTTTATATGAATAAATCAATTAAGAAAGAAGCTAATACTTATAAGTTTGGAGTAAACCTTAATAATTGGGCAAATGTTTCAAAAGGATTTACAGATGGGCAATTGTACAGTGCAAAATCATTTAATTTTTCACCAAGATTTAATTTTACGTATGAATATGGCGAATTATTTACGATAAACCCAACATATAATTATACTTTAAGCAAAACCGATTATACTAATTATGTAGTTAGTTCAGCATCAAATTTCACGCATAAATTTAATGTTCAAATAACTAATTATTGGCCAAAAAATTGGACTTTCGGAAATGATTTTGGATATACCTATAACTCCAATATTGCTGATGGATTTAAAAAAGATTTCTATTTGTGGAATACAAGTTTATCCTATAGTTTTTTCCAAAAGAAGTTGATTGCTAAAGTGAAGGTTTATGATATGCTAAATCAAAATTTAAGTTCTACAAGAACTATTTCTGCAACCTCAATTCGCGATGAAGAAAATATTGTTTTAAAACGATATGCCATGTTTTCATTGACTTATAAAATTGAAAAATTTGGAGCCAAAGAAAAGAAGCCAAGTAATAGATTTATGTGGTAAAAAGTAAAACGCCTTTCAAATTTGAAAGGCGTTTTTTATATAAATTATTTAAATTTTGATTTTAGTATAAAATGGATTTACCAACTTCCACCTGCGCCTCCACCAGAAGCACCTCCGCCACCGAATCCACCACCAAAACCGCCACCGAATCCACCTGAAGATCCTCCACCAAAACTTCCACCGCCAAAACCGCCACCTCTTCCCATTCGGCTTAAAATAATAATGTCACCTAAATCAGGTCCACCAAAACCACCACTATTTCCTCCATTGTTTTTATTTTTGGAAATAATAATTATAAGAATGATGAAGAAAATAATAAAAATTAGAATGGGTAGAAAGCTACCTTCATTGGAATCTTCAATACGAGTACCTTTATATTTTCCTTTTAAAACTTCAAAAATAGCGTCAGAACCTTTGTCTAAACCATTGTAATAGCTTCCTGCTTTAAATTCAGGAATTATAATGTTTCTTGTTATTTCTCCAACTATTCCTGCTACCAACCTATCTTCAACTCCATAGCCTGGAGAGATCCAAATTTTACGGTCGTTTTTTGATAGTAGAATTAGAACACCATTATCCTCTTTTGCTTGACCAATTCCCCATTCAACTAGCCATTTTGGTGTTAGTAAACCAATATCTTCATTTTTTAAATCTTCAATTGTAATAACAACAATTTGAGTTGTTGTAGAATCAGAATATTTGATTAGTTTATCTTCTAAAGATGCTTTTTCAGATTCATTTAAAAGTTTAGCATAATCATAAACAGAAGTCTGAAAATCGGGTTTAGGAGGAATTGTAAATTGTCCAAATCCTAGTTGATGTAACAATAGTAGCGAAACAATCAACAAGAATTTTACTATTTTAAATACTAATTGTATCATCCTTTTGATATTTCGTTAGATAGTTCGTCTTTATCATCCTTTTGAAAAGGAAAGTGCATTTTAAGTTGTTCACCAATGTTGAAAATTCCATTAACTAAAGCTAATTTGTTTTCACCATTTTTAAAATGATTCACCATAATATCTTTGGTACAATTCCAAAAATCGTCAGCAACTTTTTGGTTTATTCCTGCATCACCATAAATAGCAAATTGTTTGCTTTTTACAGCAATATAAAGAATTACGCCGTTTCGTTGTTGGGTTTCATCCATTTTTAGATCATGAAAAACTTCCATTGCTCGCTCAATTGGAGCAACGGATGTTTTCTTTTCTAAATGAACACGAATTTCGCCAGAAGTATTTTTTTCAGCCAATCGAATAGCTTCAACTACTTCTTCCTCTTCGGCTTTAGTTAAAAAATCTTCTACTTTTGACATTATTTTTTATCTTCTTTTTTGTCAAAATTAAATTCTACATCTGGAGCTTTGTCTGCACCAGCAACTGCTTCAAAGAAAGGTTTTTCTTTAAATCCAAACCAACCAGCAAAAATATTATTAGGGAAAACTTTCACATGATTGTTATAAGGTTTAATTGCTTCGTTGTAACGAGTTCTTGCTGTCAAAATTTGATTTTCTGTACTAGCTAATTCATCTTGTAATTTCAAGAAGTTTTCATTAGCTTTCAAACTTGGATATTGTTCAACAGTTACCAATAATCTTGATAAAGCACTGCTCATTCCGCCTTGTACTTGATTGAATTGTGCTAATTGTTCAGGTGTAATATTTGTTGGATCAATAGTCATTGAAGTTGCTTTCGCTCGCGCTTCAATAACTGCAGTTAAAGTTCCTTTTTCATATTCAGCAGCACCTTGAACGGTTTTTACTAAATTTCCAATAAGGTCATTTCTTCTTTGGTAAGAAGTTTGAACGTTACCCCAAGCTTCTTTTACATCTTGCTCAAGAGTTACTGCAGTGTTATTAATTCCTTTGAAGTAGCTGTAGCCGATTAATACTACTGCTGCTAAAATTATCCATGGCAAAAATTTTCTCATAATTTCTAATTGTTTTAAGGTTTATTTTTTGTTTTATAAATTGTTTTTAATATTTGTTAATTCTGCTTTTATTCCTTCCAATTTTGAAATAATATCAAATTTGTCTAAAGTTTTTTTCTGTCCTTCTTTCAAATGTGTTTTCGCACCTTCAAGTGTAAATCCGCGTTCTTTTACCAAATGATAAATTAATTGCAAGTTTTTTACATCTTCTTGCGTGAACATTCGGTTTCCTTTAGCATTTTTCTTTGGTTTTAGAATATCAAATTCTTTATCCCAAAAACGTATTAGTGATGCATTTACATCAAACGCTTCAGCAATTTCGCCAATACTAAAGTACAATTTATCTTTTGATAATTCTATGTGCATATTTTTTACTTTTTATTCTTCAAAAAAAACATTAATCCAATGATTGATTTTCTTGATTCGCAATTTTAGATATTACAACATATTCTGCTGCCGAAATATTTCCATAATAAAAATTAATTGGATTCATCACTTGGCCATCTTTATGAACTTCATAATGCAAATGCGGTGCCTGACTTCTTCCTGTGCTTCCAACTAAACCAATAATATCGCCACGTTTTACAACTTGTCCGGCACGAACTTTATAACTACTTAAATGTGCATAAAGTGTTAAATATCCAAAACCATGATTTATTTCAATATGATTTCCGTAGCCAGAAAGTGAGTTATCAGCACTTTTAACAACTCCATCACCTGTAGCATAAATTGGTGTTCCTGTTGAAGCTGTAAAATCCATTCCTTCGTGCATTTTTCTCGCTTTTGTAAATGGGTCAGTTCTGTATCCAAAACCTGACGCCATACGTTTTAAGTCTTCATTTTTCACTGGTTGAATTGCTGGAATTGCACTCAATAATTTGTCTTTTGCTTTAGCCAATTTTAAAATTTCATCCAAAGATTTTGATTGAAATGCTAATGCTTTTGAAATTCCATCAACCTTTTTTGACGTATTAATTACCAAATCGGAATTATTGAATCCTTCTAACTCTTTATATCTATTTTTATCAAAAATACCTTTTCTTTTTTCTGTTGAAATTGGAGCATAATTAAAAAATGTTCGGTATAAATTGTTATCTCTATTTTCTAAATCTGTAGCAACTTCTTCTAAACTTTCAATTTTTTTATTCAAAATTGAATATTTTACCTTCAAATTTTCAATTTCTCTTGCTTGTAATTTGTCTTTTGGTGTTTTAAAATAAGGAATATTCATAAACATAACGAAACATAAAAAACCGAACAATGCCGATGCAATAAGGAATAATAAGGCATATCCAAATTTTTTTCTCTTTTGAGTTTTAATTTTTCGGTAGGCTAAATTTTCTGAATCGTAATAATACTTAACTTTCTTCGACATTTCTTAAATTATACTATTTTTGTAATCGTTTTAAGAATAACAATGGTTATACGAACAAATTTAAGAAATGTTTCAAACTAAACTATTTTTTATCTTTAAATCGTCATAAATTCATCAATTAATTTTTAAGTTATGAGTACAATAAATGTTGAAGCTGTTTTTGATACAACCAAAGAAAAAGTTTGGGAAGCAATCACGCAACCCGAAATTATGAAGGTTTGGTATTTTGATATAGCAAATTTCAATTTGAATATTGGGAATAAATTCTCATTTTATGAAAGTGAAAAAAAAGAATATCTTCATGAAGGTGAAGTTCTAAAAGTTGAAGAAAATAAGTTGTTTCAACATACTTGGTTGCATCCAGAACAATCAAAAGGAAGTTCAATCTTAACATGGAACATTGATGAAGTTGATGGAAAGTCAAAAGTAACATTGACTCACGAAGGTGTTGAAAGTTTTGCAGATGCTGGACCGAATTTCACATTAGCCAATTACGAAATGGGTTGGAATGCATTGGTCAAAACTAATTTAAGAAACTATCTTTATGGAATTAAAAAATTAGTTTTCACTCAAGAAATTAATGCTTCCGCAGAAACTGTTTGGAATAAAATGTGGGATAAAAAATCGTATACAGAATGGACAACTCCATTTTGTGCTGGAACTTATTTTACAGGTGAAATAGAACTAGGAAGCAGAATTCATTTTATTGCGCCATCTTTTGAAGGAATGTATAGCGATGTTTTTTATCTTATTCCAAATAAATTGCTTATTTTTAAGCATATTGGAATGTTAAAAGATTTAAAAGAATTGCCAATTGATGCTGAAGCTGAAAAATGGACAGGAAGTTTTGAAACCTACAAACTAAATGAAGAAGATGGAATTACAACAGTAACAGCCGAAATTGACTGCGTTCCTGAATACATCAATTACATGAACGAAAAATTTCCATTAGCATTACAAGAATTAAAAAAAATATCAGAATAATATAAATAAGTATAATGAAATCACAAGACATTCGTAAAGCATACCTCAATTTCTTTGAATCAAAAGGACATTTAATTGTTCCGTCAGCACCAATTGTGCTAAAAGACGATCCAACCTTGATGTTCAACAACTCAGGAATGGCGCAATTCAAAGAATACTTTTTAGGAAATGGAACTCCAAAAAGTCCACGAATAGCCGATACGCAAAAGTGTCTTCGTGTTTCAGGAAAACATAATGATTTAGAAGATGTAGGTTTTGATACTTATCATCATACGATGTTTGAAATGCTAGGGAATTGGTCTTTTGGAGATTATTTCAAAAAAGAAGCATTGGATTGGGCATGGGAATTTTTAACAGAAGTTTTAAAGTTAGACAAAGATCGTTTGTATGTTTCTGTTTTCGAAGGAAATCCTGCCGAAAATGTTCCGTTTGACCAAGAAGCATTCGATATTTGGAAACAATATGTATCCGAAGATCGAATTATTTTAGGAAATAAAAAAGACAACTTCTGGGAAATGGGCGATCAAGGTCCGTGTGGTCCATGTTCTGAAATTCATATCGATTTGAGAACAGATGCTGAAAGAAGTGCTGTTTCAGGAAGAGATTTGGTAAATGCCGATCATCCACAAGTAGTGGAGATTTGGAATAATGTTTTCATGGAATTCAACCGTAAAGCTGACGGTTCGTTAGAAAAATTACCTGCGCAACACGTAGATACCGGAATGGGATTTGAGCGTTTGTGTATGGCAATGCAAAATGTAACTTCCAATTATGATACGGATGTTTTTACTCCGCTAATTGAAAAAGTGGAACAAATTACAGGTTTAAAATATACTTCAAACGAAGTTAAAAACGTTTCAGAAGAACAAAACAAAACTAACATTGCTATTCGTGTAATTGTTGATCACGTTCGTGCTGTTGCATTTGCTATTGCTGACGGACAATTACCATCTAATACTGGTGCTGGTTATGTAATTCGTAGAATTTTGCGTCGTGCCATTCGTTACGGATTTACATTTTTGAATACCAAAGAGCCATTCATTAATAAGTTGGTAGAAGTTTTAGCGAATCAAATGGGTGAATTTTTTCCAGAAATTAAGTCGCAACAACAATTGGTTACTAATGTAATTCGTGAAGAAGAAGCTTCGTTTTTAAGAACTTTAGATCAAGGTTTGCAATTGCTAGATAAAGTAGTTGCCGAAACATCAGGAAATGAAGTTTCAGGTGCAAAAGTTTTTGAATTATATGATACTTTCGGATTTCCAAAAGATTTGACGGCTTTAATTTTAAAAGAAAAAGGATTTTCCTATAACGAAGCAGATTTTGATGCTGAATTACAAAAACAAAAAACACGTTCTCGTGCAGCTTCAGAAGTTTCAACAGAAGATTGGTCGGTTTTAATTCCAGGAAATGTAGAAACATTCGTTGGTTATGATCAAACGGAAAATGAGGTAAAAATTACTCGTATTCGTAAAGTAGATTCTAAAAAAGACGGTATTTTATATCAAATTGTTTTAGATAATACTCCATTTTATCCAGAAGGAGGAGGTCAAGTTGGGGATAAAGGAATATTAAAATGGGAAGACCAAGAAATTCAAATTATTGATACCAAAAAAGAGAATAATCTGATTTTACATTTAGCATATGATTTACCTGAAAAATTAGACGGAAAATTTACAGCTAAAGTAAATGAGGTTTTAAGATTAGATACTTCTAAAAATCACTCGGCTACGCATTTGATGCATTTGGCTTTGAGAAACATTTTAGGAACTCACGTAGAACAAAAAGGTTCGTTAGTGAATCCTAATTACTTACGTTTTGACTTCTCACATTTTTCAAAAGTTTCTGATGAAGAATTACGTCAAGTAGAAGCAAGTGTAAATGCACAAATCGAAGCACAATTGCAATTGCAAGAATATAGAAATATTCCAATTAAAGAAGCGTTGGATAAAGGAGCAATGGCTTTGTTTGGTGAAAAGTATGGTGATAATGTTCGAATGATTGAATTTGGCGAAAGCAAAGAACTTTGTGGTGGAATTCATGTGAAAAACACTGCTGATATTTGGCATTTCAAAATCATTTCTGAAGGTGCAGTTGCGGCAGGAATTCGTCGTATTGAAGCAATTACCGGTGATGCTGTGAAAGATTTCTACAAAAATCAAGAAAGCACTTTGGCAGAAATCAAAGAAACATTGAAAAATCCTCAAGATATTTTGAAATCGGTTGCAACTTTACAAGATGATAATGCGAAGTTGAAAAAACAAATTGAGCAATTATTAAAAGAGAAAGTGGACGGATTGAAAAATGCATTAGTTGCAGATTTTCAAGAAATAAACGGAATTAACTTTTTGGCAAAACAAGTTGATTTGTCAATGAGTTCAACTAAAGATTTAGCTCAAGCTATTGGAACTTCTAAACCAAATTCATTTGTATTTTTAGCTTCAGTTGAAGATAATGCACCTAATATTCACTGCTACATTTCAAAAGAATTAGTTGCTGAAAAAGGATTAAACGCTGGAAATGTAATTAGAGAATTAGGTAAATACATTGACGGAAACGGAGGTGGACAACCTTTCTTCGCATCAGGAAAAGGGAAAAATGTTTTAGGAATTAAAGAGGCTTTGGAGAAAGTGATTGAGTTTGTGAAATAGATGAATAGATGATTTTCATTATAAAACCTTACAATTTAAAATCGCTTTAAATTGTAAGGTTTTTTTGTAAAATAAACTTCAAATATTTTGTTACTTAAAAAAAAATAGTTTCTTTGCTCAATAATTAACATAATCAATTTAAAATGAAAAAATTAGCTTTATTATTAAGTGTATTTGCACTTACATTCACTTCATGCTCTAGTGGTGGAGACGATTCTTCGGAAACTACAGATCCAAGTGCAGTTTTACCTAAAAAAGTCATTTCAGAAGATGCTGATGGAGAATTTA
>Ga0209480_10002438_pt1 | contig 12723 bp, 9 predicted proteins | sample JI61114C2DNA_FD_187501 | JGI IMG/M metagenome (GOLD analysis project Ga0209480, IMG submission 187501) | Wastewater effluent complex algal communities from Wisconsin, to seasonally profile nutrient transformation and Carbon sequestration -... | ecosystem: Engineered > WWTP > Effluent > Algae...
CCAGATCCTTCATGGTGATCATCTCCAAAAACCCTGCTCAAAAAATGAGCAGGTGAGTTAATCACCCTGGTCAATTTTCAGCGCGCACAACCCCGCTTTTCTGGTCAGTTTTCAACGAGCGTCAACAACGAGCACGCCATGCCTACCCAGGGTTTGCCGGTGTCGCGCCTCATGCGCGCTCTCCGGCTCGGTCAGTCTTAAAAATGAAACGGTGATCTGTCCGCTTCCGCATTTCTGCGTTCGACGGGATGGGGGATGCAGCCTCGCCTCGAAGGTGGGGACAACATCGGCGCGAAGGTCTCGCCTTGCGCTGTAGGGGGATCAGTCCTCGATTCGTAGCGTCATTCACCTGCATGGGGCCGCCCCTGACCGAAAGTCCAGGGCAGTACAGGCGTACGAGCGACTTCACACGCGGAGCCCATGGGGGCCGCACGACGTGTGCTGCGCAATGCGCATGCTCGAACAATGACGGGAAGCAGGAGCGCGGCATCGAGTGCCGGCCGTTGAACCGAACGCAAGGCACGCTCTCAAGGAGCATCCGACAGGGACTGCCGGCAAGGTCTAGCGTTGCACTACGGGTGGAGCGGCTTCAAGCATGGCCTCGGGGACCATGCAAACCCGACTCAAGGTCGGGACTGAAGAGGCGGGTAACGACCGCAACGCCTTTTACTCCGCGATGGAGCAGGCCAGGAGGCCTCGGGAGCCTGTAGTTCACACCTTGAGGGAGCGAAGGTCAATGGGCTGACCCGCCGACAGGCCTCGGATGCCGGGGCTTGCGGATGGCACTTGAAATTGCAACTCAGGGTGGATTTATTTTTCGGGGGACGAGCGGAGCAAGGTGGAGTCAGGGCTTGACGGGCGCCAACTCGGCCTCTGGTTTCCACCGTCAGTATTTCGATTTTTGTCGCTGACTTCTCTGGGACTACCGCTGGGAATCTGCCCTTGACGCACCGCGATCTGGTGAGACCGTAGTGCGACGCGAAAGCCGTTTTTGCACCCAGCGCAGGAACTCAACTTTCATCCCAACTCAGGTCGACTGGACTTCGAATGCAGTCAAGGCTGATTGCGATAGCTGCGTAAAACAGGGCGGATTTCGCGTGGACTGGCTGCATCGGGATGCTGATGCTGGCCGCTTGCAAACCTATACAGGAGCCTCATATGGATTATGTCGTCAGAGCGGTGGATGTCGGTTTCGGCAACACTAAATACATCAGCAACGTAGCTGGTAGCGACATCCGCTGCGCCAGCTTTCCTTCGGTCGCTTACCCGACCATGCGCGAGCCTTCGGGGCAGCCTGGTTATGAGCGGCGCAAGACGGTCGCGATCCCGATCAATGGCCTCTTCTATGAGGTCGGCCCCGAGGTTGAACTGGCTGCGGACACGTTTCGCGCCACGCAGATGCATGACCGTTACACCGAAACGCCGGAGTACATGGCGCTGTTGCGGGGTGCCTTGGCCCTGATGAAGCAACCCGCGATCGACCTGCTGGTCGTGGGGTTGCCGGTGGCCACACTCACGACCAAAAAGGCTGCCCTCGAGAAGGCTGTGACGGGAATTCACGATATTGGAAACGGCAAAAGCGTGGTGGTCCGCAAAGCACTGGCCATCGCACAGCCCCAGGGGGCGTTGGTCGACTTTGCCGTGCAACACGGAAAGATGGCCACCATTGAACGGGAGCAAAGCCTGATTCTCGACCCGGGGTCACGGACCTTCGACTGGCTGGTGGCGCGGGGAATGCGCCTGGTGCTGAACAAGAGCCATTCAGTGAACCGAGGTGTTTTCGACATCCTGCAGGCCATTGCGGCAGAGATCGGGCACGACATTGGTACGCCCTACAACGATATCGAGGCTATCGACCTGGCCTTGCGCACCGGAAAGAACCCGGTGATCTACCAGAAGCCCTACGACATTTCGCGGGCCATGCCCATGGCGTATTCGATCGCCCAGCAGGCTGTAGCCTCAATGATGCGCTGGATCGATGCGAGCTACAGCTTCCAGAACATTATCTTGGTGGGCGGCGGTGCCTACCTCTTCAAGAAGGCAGTGAAAGAGGCATTTCCGAAGCACCGCATCCTGGAAGTGAAGGACCCGCTGCATGCCAATGTCCGGGGCTTTCAGATCGCCGGCATGAACCACGTGGCCAAACTCTTCAGCAGTACCGAGACCGCGGCCCAGGGAGGTGTGTGATGGACGCGAAAAAGGCGCCAGACCACGAGAGCATTCGCTTGCTGTTCGAGTTGGATCGGGCGGATGACCCACAGTTGTACGACGATCTGATCCGCTTCAAGAAGGGGACGAAGCGGATCAACCGGTTGCGACTGCTTGCGCGCGAAGGGGTGATTGGTCAGTTGAGCCTCGTCGGAGTCGGCATGGTGCCACGCCTGCTCCAGATGACCGGCGGGAGCAGCCCTGCCGTAGAGTTGCCGACGGCGCCAGCGATTGCTATGCCGCTTGCCTCGGAGGTGTTCGGCGAACCGATTAACGATCGTTGATCAAGCGAATATTCTGAACCAGAATCTATTTTTTGCATGATTCTATTCAAGGATATAGCTCAGCAAACGATTCAAGTACGGCCGTCTATCGTCTTTGGTAGCAGGGCTGCGCATGCCTGCGTGCTACCAACAACGTGCAGCAAGTATTTGGCCCGCGATGTGCCTACATATACCGTCTCGATCTCGTCGGCGTTCGCAATCTCTTCTCCAAGCCACAGGAGCACGATTGCCGCTTCTAGGCCCTTGAATCGAGCAACAGTATCGATCAGGATTGTTCCGGGTATCCGACGTTCGAAAGACCAGTCGACATTGCCAGGAAGACGATGCCGGGCCAGCAGTTCGTAGAGCGCCCCTTTGGGGCGCTTGGCCAACAAAACCACTATGTCCGCCGGTGATACCTTCTCCGCTAACAGGAGGTGTCGTACCCGCTGCTCAATCTCGGCTGCCTGTTGAATGTCTGTTTCGTGCCGCACAAAGTCGACAGCCGGCCCGGCCAACTCCGATTGATCGACTGGTGCACCGACATAGAAGCCGTAGGCCAGTGTGTGGATTGGTGCTGTGTTGCGGCAATTCGCGGTCAGCAAGAAAGGCTCGTCTTCGATGGGAAGCTTGGCGTCCCGCCTGTAGATTGCTTGATTGCGATCTGTGAAAAGATAGAAGGCGCCTTCGGCAGAATCCTTAAGAAGGGTCTCGACACCGAACCAATACTCATCGCTGAAGTCTTGCGCCTCGTCGACGATGACACTGTCGAACAGGTCGTCTGCGAGGATTTCATTGGCTAAGGCGAGCGCAAATGGCATCTGGATCTCGAATTTGTGTTGATCGCCATATCCTGGATAGGACTCAGCTGCCTCGGCCAACATGTCGCGTCCAGTGCGTTCTCTGACTTGGGCGATACGTCGCTCACATAGCTGGTGGTAGCTCATCACCGTCAGCCCAGATGTGTTGGCCAGTCCGAGCGCTAGAACGTCGGCGAGCGGTCGGTTGTAGCAGAGCAAGAGGACCTTTTGGTCCTGAGCTGCTAGTTGTCGGGCCTTCTCGATGGCGATTAGTGTCTTGCCAGTTCCAGCCCCGCCTGCGATGACTGCCCGCTTGCGGCCGGCGATAATGCGCAGGACGCGAGCCTGTCGCTCTGTCAGTTTGATGAGTTCGGCCTCAGCATACGCCAGCTCTGCTCGCAGGAGCGCACGAACCTCTACCGATCCGCACAGTATCTCCTCGACCAACGCAACACCTCTGTTACCGAGATCCTGCTCTTGACCAGTACGCCAGAAGGCGTTGGCTTGTGCGGTCCAGGCTACTAGTTGGGTCAGATCGCTTTGACCACCGATAATCTGCTTGGCGCGATTTGCATTTATCAATGGGGCCACATCGTGCAGATCCGGGAAAAAGACCGCATGTCCGCTGACTACGCGTTTGCTTGGCCAGGATCGCCATTTTGGGTGGCCCTTCACCTGATCCAGAATCGCATACTTCTCCGACTGCGCTTGCCGGAATGGGTCTTTGATCTCATGCGTGGCGCCATGGCGATCGATAGAGGACCATGTTCCCGTCGTCGCGTCTACTGCGACACCACCGCCTTTGACCTCAACTGTGAGAAGACCAGCGTTGGGAAACGCCAGTGTGAAGTCCGCTTCGCCCTCGCGCAGCTGATGCAGTTTGTCCCGATAGGCCCATGAGGCCGAATGGATGACGAGCACATCATTCGGAAGCTGGTCGCGGCATGCGCGGTAGAACCGCGCCTCGCCTTGCGAGGGCAGGGCTCGCAGTTGCTCTTCACTGAGGATGGGGCGCATGATGGCCATCTTCAGACTCCATGGGAAAGACGCATCCGGGCGGGATCGAATACCTTGAACACCTGCCGCCCGTCGGCGAGATGGACATGGATCTTGTAGAACATGCTACCGGTCTTCTTGACGCTGAGAATGATGCCACTTCCGATATCCTGCATCTCGATGTGTAGTCCCGGCGCGGGGGCCAACAAAGATGCGCTTGCTTCGAGTGTCGCCGCCGCTTTCCATCCAGAATCGAAACGGAATTGGTCGGCCCTGCCGAAGGGGTCGTTCACTATATGAAGGATTTGCCGGCCTGGCTGGGTGGCGTGCTCGACGATACAAAGCCAGTAGTGCTCCCGCTTGTCGGCGGCGCACAGCAGCTCCGATGGCGTCATGACGATGCCTGCAGCTGTCCATGCCGCTGACTGCCCCTTAATTTCGATCAGATGCTCACTGCCATCGTGGGCGATCGCACGTATATCGAATCCCTTGTTGTACGGCGGCATTTCCTCCAAGCTTGCCCACTTGGCTTGTTGCGTCTGTAGGAAATACTGAACCGCTGCCTGGGCCGTAATATCGCGATTATTCGGGCGAGCAGCCGGGTCGGGGGAAGGGGCTTGGGTGATGTCGGTTGGAGCAAGTTCGACGTAACTCAGGAGGCGGTGGCCAGTGTCGCGGTGATCTGGTACCTGTCTCCGTCGACGGCGGCTTCCAGAGCGACGAGTGCCGCCAGGCGCGACTGCCCCAGAAACAGTTATCCCATGATTGGCGGGGGAGCCTGACTCAAGACGCACGATGGGGGAGTCCTGCATCTGAGCTGACGCAGCCGCGGGCTGTATTCGGTTATCGAAGACAGCTGATCCAGATCCGGCGGGAGAGGTGTGGCGCACTTTGGTTGCGGTCATCGCCGCAGCAGAATCCGGCAATGGTTGTGGCGTCGGACTGGTGGCTGACCGCGGTGGCGTATCTGCATTCCCTACAAAGGCTAGTGTCGGGGAAGGCCCCTGTGGGAGTGGGACAACTGACTGTACGGGCACCACCTCGTTCTCGTCCTGCGCAGAATCGGAAACACTGGACATATCGTGCTCGGGCGGCAAGTGCTCAAGCGTCAACTGGAGTATTTCATCATCGGGCAAGGCGGGGATATCCCGGACGTCAAGGTACTCCTCTACCTCGACGGCGTCTTCGTCACGCAGAATCCGGCTGATACCATCCACCAGCATCATGGGGGCCTTGAGCATGATGCAGATTTCCCGGGCCAGCCTGTCCGCGACGCCCTTTGAACCGACTCTCACGAAAGCAGTTTCGCCAGATATTAAGACTTCACCCTGGGTGGTTGCGGTGATGTCCTGAAGGGTGCTGCAGATCGTTAGTGCCTCTACGTCGATTACGCTGAGTGCGGAAAGGCGGCGCCAGAGACCTGCCTCCTTCGCTTGTTCGAAGACCGTATGGGACTGCGCGTAGACCAAGCGCGCGATGTAGCGGTATCTCTCCCGTATCCGCGTGGTAAGCGTGTTGTTCTGGCATCCGGCACCCGGTTCTTGCAATGAAATGCTCACGCTTTCCGACAGTAGGGGAACTTCTGCGGCTTCGAGGAGAACCTTAATTTGAGGAAGCCGGGCCGGTGGCACAGCGAGGAAGGAAATGTCGGCCTGCTCAGCAAAGAGCGCACTGGTTGCTGGCTGGTCATCAGCGTAGAGCGTACCGTCCTGTGCCACCATCTCGCCCCGATGGTTGAGGTATACCGAACGTGTTTTGAAATTGATAAGCCATGCAGGCGTGGCGCTGGCATGCGGCGAGGCAAGTTCACGGTTGGCCCGAACATAGATACGCAGCGCTTCGCTGGCTTGAGCGTCGGTAGTCAGGCCAGATGCCGCCAGAGAGGGTAGGGCGCGAACGGCCGCTGCGACGGACACTTCTTGAGGCACCCCCAGCTTGCGAACAAAAAAGCTGTGTGAGTCTGCATACTGACTATTCAGTGCAGGGTAGTGGGTGTTGAGGAATTCCCCCGGTGAGGACCAGACAACCTCGTCAGGACTACGCCAAGGTGTTTCGGTGCTCCGCGTAAGGACGAGCGCATGCTCTTGGAATGCATCGCGCACACCGGAGGGGGAGCGGTCAAAAATCTGGTCTAGGTGCCGGTATAGCGGGCGAACCGCTGCAGCCGATGCCCTGCCATCCCCTTTGATCTGCTTCAATCGTTTGATGCAGGCATTGGCGTCAACGCGATGCACAATGCCGCATGTGTCGAGAAACTCTTCGTTCTCCAGTTCGGCATCAATGTAGGTGGGGGAGCTTCCGAAAACATCCCTGACGATCTCGGAAGGGTAATAGGCATCCTGAAGGGTAACCGTGCGTCGCTGTTTGGTCGGGGCGATGGTGGCTCGTAGAGCCAGCGCGAATTGAGTGTAGGATCGTGCGGATGTCGACTTTCCGTAGGGTACGTAAGTGGCTTGGCGGCTGTAGCGATTCCAATGGCGATTTAGGCACTCCAGCGTCTTCTGCCGGGTTGACGAATTCTCTGATGTTAATAGCGCGCTCAATTCGGGGCTGCAGGCTGCATTGGCCTCGCCTGTCAGGCGTGGCGAGGGATTAACACCTATGCGGAAGAAGAAAGTGCGCCAGTCAGCCAGCACCGCTGCACGCTCCGGCTGGGCCAGTTCCGCCAGCCTGGGTGGCAGGTAGTCCGGCGAGGTCAGCCGCAGTGGATCAAGACTCGCTCCCAGCAGGGTGTCAATATCGAATTCCGGCTGATATTCATGGCCTAGATACAGGTCGCCAGCGTGCTGGAAGTACCAGGATTGGTTTTCGTTTTTCTTTGTCTTGAGCCGCAAGCCTTTGCTCAAAGCCTCGATAGCGGACGCCTCTGGGATGCCTTGTCGAGCAGCGGCGGCGAGATATTCGCCGAGCTTCGCCCTGACATAGCGGACGTGGCCGGTCAGTGCGGAGAAGTCTGAGTCTCGCCAGCGGTCACTTTGGTGCGCCGGTAGAACGTGGTTCGTGATTAGCGTGTAGGGCTCGGGGGTGCATACACCGAGGTCACGTAATAGTCCGTAAATTTCGGTCTCATCTTTCTCCTCAATGGCATTGACGAATTCCTCGTCGAGAATACGTAGCTCCGCTTCGAACCCGAATTTCAGGCCGCGGGCCAGGGGGAAAAATACGGTCCCGTCGCTCGGTGATTGCAATGAACCGTCGCTGACCGGCAGACAGGCCGCTTCGCAGATGCCGGCATCGCGCAGATGTTGGCGATTGAAGGTGGCGAGGTAGCGAAAGAACTGTACTAGCCACGCCCTGCCTTGATTGCGCACCCAGTCACCATGCCTTGTGAATAGACTCACGATGTCGGCGAAGTAGAGCGGAGCACAGCCCAGCTCTTTCAAAGTGTCGGTCTCAACGTCTAAATCACGGGCTGGATAGTCTTTGCCGAAAAGTTCCCATGCTTGCTCTGCTGGTACCAAACGTTGGAACTGTGCCGACGCTGTCATAACATCGGCTGGCCGGCGCCATTGGCCGGTCGTGCATAGAATGCACTCGGTTTGTGCCAACGCCGCTACTGTCTGCTGCACGACGGGAGCGAAGAATGAGTGGGCGAGTTCCTGTTCCTGGGGCAGAAATCTCAGGAAAGTACGAGCGAGCGCCGGGCGGCTACGGAATTGCTCGAGACTGGCCACAAATGCCGGCGCGATGGCGTCGCGCAAGGCTACGTTCCAGGGGCGAGTAGTCTGGATGTCCTCACGGGCCGAACTGAGCAGGAAATCCGCTTGGACACAAAACCGGAAACCGAATGTCCGGATTGGCAGGAACGCGAAAGTCGCACAGTCAGGTGTCGCGAGCGCCTTACCCGCCTCGTCGACTGGGAAAGCGAGGATCATCTCGCTGTCGAGAGCCTCCGGTCGTTTGTCGTCGGGGGTGGCGACCATGGAAACGCTAGTGGAGACATGCAGATAGCTTTGGCGAGTTCTTGTCGCCTCACTGCCGTGAATGTGCCGATCAGTCTGCAGCACGGCGAATCCGGCGGCGTCGAGGCGTTGCATCGAAACCTCTTCGCCTGGAGTACGCAGTTCAATACGCCGAAGCTTCCGCAGGAAGAGCAAAAGTCGAGCATCGAGTTCGCTTAGAACCGCGTGCGTGAAGCTTTCTCGTGCTTTGGACGGCAGAATGATCGTCGTGCCTCGACCAGAGATGGATTCCTCAGGTTCGATCCAGTGAGGGACTACATACCCTAGGTGCTCCTCCGGATTCGACATGTCGAATCGAAAATGGAAGCCATTAGAGTGAATTTCCGGTGTGTCGGAGACCTGGAACACGGATTTGAAACCGATGCCCTTCTCACCAATGAAACCCACCTTCTTCGACTTGGTACTTTCACCTACGCTGCATAGAGCACGAACGTTTTCGTGGGTGAAGCCCTGTTCGTTGTTCCAGATCCTTAAGGTCGAGGGCGAAATTCCTATCTGGATTTCTGGAGCAACGCCGATTTCGTAAGCGTTGTCATCGGCATTCTGGATCAGTTCAAGAACGAAATGGGTCTTGGTGGAGTACAGGTCGTCGGATAGGAGCCGCAGAGCGCTGCTAAGTTTTCTGCGCATGCCTTCAGCTGCCGCCTCAGCATCGGGTGCAAGCGTCATCCCGATCATGTATTCGGAGCGCCGAATCTGCTCTATGAAAGTACGACCTTCTTCGTCCTTCTGCACCAACTGATTGTCCTGCATATCTCCTCCAAACGGCAGGATACTGTAAAGGTGCACGACGTGGAATTCATGCGGTATGAATGCTGAACATTCGGACGAAAAAGGCTACGATTGTGTTCATCTTGGATTGTCGAGGATGCTTTATGGCAGACCAATGCATCATGTGTGACCAGCGAGCTGGCTCAAGAGAGCATGTGTTTCCAGCAGCTTTTGGTGGCCGCCGGATAGACAGGGGTATCTATTGCGAAAAACATAACAACGATCTAGGCGTGCATGTCACAGCACTACTGGATTCGCTGGCATTTTTTAACGCACGCCTTGGTGTGCGCTCGGATCACCACGATGCGCCAAAACCACATGTGGTTGTGGGGCAGGACGGCGAGCGCTACCAGATTTTGAAGGACCACATCGAGATCGCGCCGCCCTTGCCGCTCACGCAGACTCCCGAACTGCTCGGAAAGCCGGTGGAGTTGAAGTTTTCCAGCGAAGCGCAACGCGACCGATGGCTGGGTGAGCAGCGGAAACTCGGATTCGAGGTTAAGTTCAACGCATCAGGCCCAGTAGTGACGCAGTACTTTACTGAGCCGCTGCATCTGAGTCCGAGATTCGGCACCGAGGAGTTCCTTCGGGCAGTAGCCTATGTGGGCCTGACCTATCTTGCCCACTACTTTCCTGCTATCGCACGTCAGAAGGGACTCGACGCCGTCAAGTCCTATGTACTAGGTACAACGGATGGCAAGGATCGGGTTTGGTGGGTAGACCCGGCGAGATTTCCGTTTGTAATCGATCCCAGCTTCAGAAATATGCATACTGCTGTGGTGGCGGTTTCGCAAGCCAGCGCCAAAGCGACAGCCCTGGTTTCTTTTTTTGGGAAGCTATTGCTGGCGGTTGATCTTGGAAATATCGATGTCGCGCAGACACAGTGTGTGACGACCCATATCGATCCGCTGGCCGAACGGGCTGGACGTGATGTTGACATCACGGTGCAGCGCGAGTCCGATGTCGAGATTGTGGCCGGCACCGCCGAAGAAGGGCGGGACTATCTTCATGCGGTGGTGGGGGGGGCTTCACCAAATCCGGTGAGCGAGATACTCGCGGAAATGCAAGTGGAACACCTGAATGCCTTGGTCAGCCGCCTTCGACCGGAGCTCGAGGCGGCAATGTCTCTCCCGCAGAGGGAAAGGCAGGTTGCAATTTTGTCCATCGTAGATAACCAGAGCCAGCGGGTGCTCAATCTCCTCTCTGAAGGGGTGAACGGCTTCATCGAGAGCAACAACGATCTTCCGCAGGAGGTGCGCCAATGGATTGGCAGTGCCATTGCCGCTGACCCCGCAACGCCTACAGGGCTTTCGTCCACCGCAATTGCGGCCCTAACTATTGCCAAGGCCACCCTCGTGGGGGAAATCTTGAGGCAGTTGGAGGTCGGTACGCTCTCCGACGAGGAACTGATGTTTCTGTTGGCTGGAGGAGCCGGAGTCGCGCTTGTCACACGGCCAGTCTTATATGCAGTGCTCGGGATCTCCGATGCGGCATCCCCATTGGAGAGGTAATGTGGCTGGATTAACCGACAAGACAATAAAAAGGCTTTTTGCCATGTCCGGAAATATCTGTGGGTTTCCGGGATGCTCATTACCTATCGTTGAAAGCGCCGGGACAATTACGGGCGAAATTTGCCACATCAAGGCACGTAGTCTCGGTGGCCCTCGATTTGACGGGACTCAGAGTGAAGAGGAGCGGAATGGCTTCGATAACCTCATTCTGTTGTGCCGGCGTCATCACAAGGTCGTAGATTCCCAACCTGATGTGTATTCGGTAGAGGCATTGCAAGAGATTAAAGCAATTCACGAAACTACAGTTGGGCGCTCAGAACAAGCAACTGATGGGTTTTACGCCAAGATACTTCTCAACGATATGCGGCGAATAGTGGTGAACCACAACACAGGGAATGTCGCAATCGACAGTCCTGGTGCGATCCAGGCACAGACAGTTAATGTAAAGACGACTAGGAAGGCTGTAGCCATCAATGCGCCGCAGGGAACGATAGGAGCCGACCAGAAAGCGAGCAGATATATTCAGCATCTGATCAGCCGATACAACGAATTTGCGAGCGCCGACAAAACAAGGGCAACGAAATTTAGCTACGGAGTTATTTCCAGGAATATCCAGAGCAACTTTCGGGCGCCTTGGAAACTCGTGTCGATGGACGATTTCGACGCTTTATGCAGCTATCTTCAACAACGTATTAGTCGGACTCGCATTGCAAAGTCAAATGCAGCCAAGGGATATCGATCATTTGCCAGTTTTGAGGAATTCACCGCCGACCACCGTTGACTTGATAGCAAGAATTATCACGACCAAATTCTGGAGATAAGGCAAATGTCGAATAGTTCGAACGAGTACCTGTGTGCTTACCCAGTGACATGTACAGACTGCGGGGCCATAGATAAGCCGATGGGCCGCACCGAACCCAAAAGCGGTGATTTTATACAGCGCTGCAGATCATGCGGACATGAGTGGGTGGCAATGAGTGCTGCCGAGCAGGCAGCAGAAGCTGAAGCTCGAATGGAAGAAGCAAAGGAGGTCCTAAACCCTGTCCTTCGCAGTTTCCTCAAAGGAAAAATGCTGCGATAGCAATCAATGGTCATTCTAGCCGGTGCTGGCTACGGCAATCTCATGGGCGCGCTGCTTGTCGGAACTGGTTTGGGCTCTGCGAAGGAGGTAGACATCGGGCAAGGCTATGGCATCATTTAATGCTTGGGCGTGGGTAAGTACACGTGGTGCATCTCCGATGCTGAAGTCTTCGCCTTCAGCTCGTATCATGACGTGTCACTCTAGCCCACTGGTTTTGACGGTATCTCTGACGGTATGAAGGATTTCATGGATTGCTACAACCCCAGGAACACAAGCGTGTGGCGGTTCAATGAATAATCGAGTGGGAATAAAATATCATCATTTCAAGTCGTCTCACGCCGTCCGGATTTTCTGCAATTTACCCGCTATAACAACCAGTTAGCGTCTCATGGCGTCTCACGCCGTCCTAGTAAAGCCCGACTAAAGTGTCGGTATTGCTGACGGTATCGAGATCTGGTCCTTGAACGACCCAAGTTGATACCGTCAACTACGTTGACGGTATCGGTTGTCGGTATCAGTTTACGGAGGATCAGATGCTCACTGACATGCAGTTAAGGGCGTTGAAGCCCACTGGGAAGATTTACAAGGTTGCTGACCAGCAGGGGCTCTATGTCGCTGTTACGCGGACTGGGGTTGTCAGTTTTCGGTTTGACTATCGGGTGAATGGACGCCGCGAGACCCTGGTGATAGGCAAGTACGACCCGACAGTCGGCGCCAAGAAGCCGCGCGAACTGAACGAGTTGGACTACGGCATGTCCCTGTCTCTGGCAGAGGCGCGCCTATTGATGACACGGGCGCACAGATCGATCGAGCAGGGCGAGAGCCCCTCACGTTCCAAGGTTGAGAAGCGGACCGAAGCTGCTGACGCGCTCACGTTTGGTAGTTGGGCAGAAAAGTACTTCGCAGAGGCTGATCTGGCCGAGTCCACAAAGGCCATGCGTAAGTCGGTCTATGATCGCAACTTGGCGGACGAATTTGGCCGTCTGAAACTGGAAGAAATCACCCCGGTGCGTCTGATGGCCAGATGCGAGAAAATCAAAGAGCGTGGCGCGGCAGCGCCGGCGGTCCACGCTCGCGAGATCGTGTTGCAGGTATTTCGCTTCATTCAGGCCCGCGGATTGAAGATCGATA
>Ga0209480_10002440_pt1 | contig 12714 bp, 8 predicted proteins | sample JI61114C2DNA_FD_187501 | JGI IMG/M metagenome (GOLD analysis project Ga0209480, IMG submission 187501) | Wastewater effluent complex algal communities from Wisconsin, to seasonally profile nutrient transformation and Carbon sequestration -... | ecosystem: Engineered > WWTP > Effluent > Algae...
GGTAGCGGTTCTTTCGGCATGGCAGAAGAAAGGAAAAAAGTATGAGAGTATCCTCTCTAATTCTCGCGGCAGTTGTCGCGCTCTCGCTTGCTGGGTGTGCTGTGGCACCGTCAGTGCGAGTACATCCACTCACGGCCGCTCAGCCGACTGTCGTTGACCTGGACGCCTCGGCGAGGGCCATTATCATGGTTCCAAAGCCTGATGGCAAAGGAATGGCTGTGTGCTCCGAGCCGTCGCCTGATGTGGCGATGTCGGCTGTGGCGAGTATGCTGGCTCAGGTCAAACTCGACAATCCGAATGTCGACGTTCAGACCAAGCTGGATTTCCAGACAGCGGTTATTGACTTGGCTCGTCGCAGTCAGTTCGTGAACTTTCAAAGGGAGAGTCTGTTTCGCCTTTGCGAACAGGGCATGAATCAGAATTTGAGTTCTGAACAGATCTTCGTGTTGTATCAGCAGGTGCTGCAGACTTCGCTCAAATTGGCGGAAGCTGAGTTGGCGAAGAACAAGGCAGATTTGGCCAAGGCCCTGAAGGACCCGGCTGTTCGGCAGTTGTTGAATCAGCTGGTGGACAAGCCGATTGAGCCCATGCCGCTGGTTGGGCCGAAGAAGAAGTGAGAAGCGTGGCGAGTGGCTGATAGGGCGCGGAAATCAAGTATGGAGATAACGACCGATTATGTTTCATCGATTTCTCGGCTATGCCTGAAAACTTAAGCCAGTCCAGCATCCCTCTTTTCTTCGCCCCCATTTTCCTAACTGGCAGCATCTTCTTTTAAGTGCACAGTTAGATTGACCCCAGTTAACAGACTCTGCGCTTCTCCTTCTCATGGCATGCGCCAGATTCTTGTTGCAAATGAACAGAATCATCTCGAATCCGCGTACGCAGATTTGAGACTCACGCTTTACAAGGATTGAAGCCTTGCAAGCGCTAAATACGGAAAAATCACTTCGATTTTTCCGTCCAAACCAATTCAAAGGAAAAACAAATGTCTAACAAATTCGTAGACCTCGTAGGCGGCTCAGACGCCAACAACGGCTCAACATTCGCCCTCCGCAAAAAGACCCTCTCATCGGCTGCTGCAGTTGCAGTAGCAGGGGATGTCATTCGCGTCATGGGCCGACCTAGCACCAGCAGCGGTACCGCGACGTGGACCAAGGGCTCGCCTCTGGTCACGCTCGCCGCAGCAATGAACCAGCTCATCTATGGCGATGGCGCCTGGACAGCTGCTGCTAACGTCACGGCCACCGCCAACACCACGGCCCCGACTCCCAAGCAAGGTAGCAACAGCTCCAAGCTCGTCTGCGCCGCTGGCTTCACCACCGGCAAAGTCGCTCACTTTGCCACCGGTGCTCTCAACTTGAGCACCTACCAACAACTCACCTTCTGGGTGCAGTCGAGCGTAGCTCTGGCATCTGGTGCTCTGAGCATCAACTTGTGCAGCGACACCGGCGGCAATACGATTGTCGACACGGTCACCTTGAACAAGGCTCTCGGTGCCGGTAAGTGGACAGCAGTCACCATCGACAACGGTGCGGCTCTTGGTGCCTCTATCCAGAGCGTTCGCCTCACCGCCAACTCGTCCCTGGCTTCCACGACCATTTCGTTGGACAACATTGCGGCAGCCAAAGCCCCTTCAGCGGCTGATTGCCTGACGTTGAACTCGCTGATTTCGCCGGACAATCTCGTCTGGTATCCGGTACAGAGCATCAACGGCACGACTGTATATGTCGATGCTCAGGCGACCACTGCTGCGACATTGGCCAAGGGCTATCGCGGAGCCACTGGTTCCACCACGTTCTACATGTTGCAGCCGACGGTTGTCTCAATTGGCACCGGCAACACCGTCTACGACCAGGTTTTCTCGGGCAACGGTGCATCAGGCAACCCCATCACCATTTCCGGCGGCTGGAACAGCACTGACATGAGCACCCAGGATGGTCTGACTTTGATCGACCGCAGTGATTGGACCGCATCTGGCGTCAACCTTTCGGGCACCACTGGTCACATCACTGTCGACAAGTTCATGTTCGGCCATGCGGCTTTCCCGCTGGGCTTGGTGGCTGCGGCGCGTGGCTACACTGTCAACAACAGCGGTTTTGCTGGCACTAGCTCGTTCTCGACCATGCCCACTCGCGCAGTTACTGTGGCTGAGTCGAACTTCGTCAACTGCACTGGCACAACGGCTATCCTGAACATTCCGGCCACTGGCAACTACAAGACCGACAATAAAAACTGGAGCATCACCAATACGAGAGTCTGGGGTGCGGCAGTTGCTGGTATCAAGGTACCGCTGTTCGTTGCTGCCGCTCCTGCAACTGTCACTGGTTGCGACTGCTCCGGCAATACTGGCCTGGGCTTCGACATTCAGTCAATTTGCAACTTCCGCTCTAACACAGCAGAAGGCAATACCCTGGGCGGCATCAACTTCCAAGCCATCCAGGGCCAGATCTCCTACGGCCTCACGGCTCGCGGCAACACTGTCGGCGAAATTCTCTTGAACAACGCCGATGTTGAAATCTATGGCCTTGATACCAACACGGTGGGAGGTTCTGTTGTGCCGCAGATCTCAATTCCGAACAATGTCAGCGGTCGCGCTGTTGTCTATGACTGGACCCAATACACTGGTGGCGCCCCTGCTGCAGTTTTGACCAAGTTGGGTAGCCCCGGCACTGGCCGTACAGCTGGCAACTCTGTCAGCTCTCAGAAAGAGGCTGGCGTCGCCGCTAACAACACCACCTACACCGACAACGGCACCATCACCACGACCGGTGTGGTTGGTCAGCCTGGTACTGGCATCGCCTTCAAGCTCACTCCCGATACCGACGCCCTGTCTGGTAACCCTCTGAGCATCATTGTTGGCAAAATTGCTTGCCCAGCAAACGTGCCCACGACTGTCAAGTTCTGGGCCAAGTTGAGCGCGGCTGGTCCGACTGCTCGCCTGCGTGTTGCTGGCGGTCGCTACGCCGGTGTCGGTTCTGCTGGCACTGATGTTGTCTCTGCTGCCATTGCTGCCACGGTTTTCACTCAGTACTCGGTGACCTTCACCCCGACTGAGATTTGCGTCGTTGACGTTTATGCTGATGTCTGGGGTAGCACCACCCAGAACCTCGTGGTCAGCGGCCCTGTGGTCGTCACTCAATAATCAAGCAAAAGGAGAAACATTATGAACGCAGGATTCGACGAAATCCCGTACAAAGGAGCGCCTTTTGTTTGGGGCTCGCTGCAAGACACCAGCCCGATGACTCTGGTTTACCAGGGTGCACCGTATGTGGTTGTTAACGAAGCCCCTGGCACCAAGTACACCATGGATTCCTTGGGAAGGCTGACTCAGGCTAGCTATGCCAACGGCTCGATAGCAAGCTATGCCTACGATGCTTGTGGCAACAGAACAACGACAGTGACTAGCGCCGGGCCTTTCGGCCTATAGCTTTTCCATCTGTCTCCCTTACATAGATAGCGGCTCTTCGTTGATTCGGCGAGCCGTTTTCTTGCAAGCACAAAGGAGAAACATCAATGATGACACCTAGTCATTCGGACCAAAAGTTTGTTCCATCAGCTGAGGATAAGGCTTCTCAGCATCTCGAAAATCAACCCAACCAGGTAACACAAATGTCAAACCTCAATACTACAGTGGCTTCTGCAACTGGCGACATCAGCGCCAAAGAGCCAACAATTCTTCGTCAGATCCCTGACGCAAAACCAACTGGATTTATCTTCCAATCGGGCACACCGATTACTCCTGATGAATCGCGCCGAGTCATTGAAGGCAAAATCTTCGATGAGTCAGCTATTTACAGTGGAGTGATCAATCCGAGCTTTGCCAGCAATACTGTGCAGGGCGCTCCTTCAATCGTCGAATTGGCAAGAGCGCTCAAGAATGACCCACAGCTTATCTACGAGTTCGTATATAACAACATCGAATGGGAGCCGGGCTGGGGTGTTCAAAAAGGTGCTCTTGGCTGCTTGATGGACGGCATGGGCAACTCATTTGACCAAAGTTTGCTGCTGGCGAATCTTCTTCGGCAGGCAGGCTTCACTTCGAACATCGTACTCGGTCAGCTGGAAATGACAGAGGCACAATTGACCCCGTGGTTCAATGTAGCCAACGTCATCGATGCCCACTGGTATTGCATCAACCTCAATATTCCTGCAGTCTTCCCCACCTTCGGGCCAAACAAGATGGTGATGAGCCACGTCTGGGTTGAGGTCGTCATTTCTGGAACAACTTATGTGTTGGACCCCAGCTACAAGACCTACACGCGGAAAGCGGCAGTGGCCAACCTTGGAACTATCCTTGGCTACAATGCTGCGACGTTCTTGAACAACGCAAAAGTTGGCGCCACTGTTGATGCTGGCGGCGACTTTGTTCAGAACATGAACTCGACGAACATTCGCTCTGACCTTACGACGATGACGTCGAACCTGGTCACTTACATCAAGAACAATGCTGTTGGCTCAGCGCCCGCTGGCACTGCCACAGTTGATGACGTTCTTGGTGGCGCTGCGATTGTGCCTATCACCCTTCCGTTCGCATGGAGCACCACTCTTGCTTACCAAAAGCCAGGAGATGTGCCCACGATCTGGACTGGCGACGTTCCTCTCGGCTACAAGACCACTCTGCGCGTGACCTACCCTGGCATCGACCAGACATTCACTTCCGACCAGCTTGCTGGCGGAAGGTTGACTCTTTGGTTCGATGCTCTGCTCAACCCGACGCTCTATTTGAACGGCGTGGCTGTTCAGACAGGCACTCAGCAAGGTATTGGTACCTACACCTTCATCAACGCTGCTGTCGTGCACAACGCTTATGCGAACTATAACCAGAATTTGGGTACGCCAGTTTCTGCTGGTCAGCCGATTCTCATCGCTAATGCCTGGGGTAACTTGGGCCGCGGTCAGCTTGACTTTCACACGACCCAGCTAGCTGCCAATCAAGCAGCCGGTGGCGCCGTTGACTCTGAGCCTGTTCTTGGCGAGAACCTTGCCATTACGTGGTTCCAGTGGGCTGCTCAGAATAGCCGGGCAACTGACTTGGTCAACCGCATTCTCTACTGCAAGTCGATGTACAACCATCAGGTTGGCTTCATTGGCTTCAACGGTTTTGGCGACAACGCGATCAACACAGACCTGGGCGGCATCAACGTCTCTAGCTATGGTCTGGCTGATGAAAACATCAAGCCTCCGATCAACAACACTGTCATCGCTATGCACGGCGTCGCGCTGGAAGCAGCTGTGCTTGCTCAGATGACTGGACTCAAGCCAGGTCTTTCGACTACCACGGTTATCGAAAAGGCCAATCGCACGGCGGCTATCACCATCGGAGGTACTGTCACAGTCGGCAACGTTTTGACGATTACTGTCAATGACGCAGCTCTGAGCGGAGGCACAAAGTCTAACAACTACACCGTCATCGGCGGCGACACTCTCACCTCGATTGCCACGGCATTGACGACAGCCTTGAACGGCGACAGCAGTTTGTCGGATATCGGGGTTACGGCTACGTCGAGTGGAACGGTGATTCTTGTGTCGTCGACTTCTGTCAATCAGACAAGCTATGCCTCTTCAACGAGTGGCGGCGCGACTGAGACGATCACGATTGCCTTCTCCAAAATCTACAAAGGCACCAGCGCGAACTGGACAGCCGGTACGAACATCTCGGCTAACCTTGTAGCCAATGGCTATTCGGCAACGGACATGACCAATTTGTACAACTTCTATCTCCAGTGGGGGAACAGCGTTGTGCTGGGCGATCGTCCGAACCTCAAGTTGGGCGAATTCACTGGTTGGGGATATTGGAACTACCCATCGGCTGGCGCTTATGGCATCATCAACGGCACTTATAAAGGCGGTGGTGCTCAGCCCGGACCCTATACCTTTGTCATAGAGCCAAACTCAATTTTGGGCTTCCTCTTTCAGATGGCCACTGGCGATCCCATTTCATTCGGCACCGGTGAATTCGTTTATAGCAACAACGATCTCTCTATCGGCAGTGGTGAATTCCCGTATAACCTGACCTTCCAGCGCTTCTATAGCTCATCCAATCAGTATTCCCAGACGACACTTGGCCGGGGTTGGAGTCATGGCTTCGATATGTCGGCTAAGGTCGGCAGCGAGGGATTGCTGGCTATGGGTGAGCAGTTTGCGGTTCAAGGTGCAGCGACGATCGCCGAGTTGTTCATCTGCACTGATTTGTTGGCAGATACCACTCGCCCGGTGGCGAAGCTTGTCACCGCTTCACTCGCTGACGCGTGGTGGGTTGATCAGCTCGTGAACAACGCTGTTGTTGTGAGTCTTCCTCAAGACCGAAGTGTTTTCGTTAAACAGCCTAATGGCACCTACACGGCGCCTGCAAGAAATCCGTCTACTTTGACTCTGGTAGCCGGTTTGTACACAGTTACTACTCCTCAAAAGGTGAAGTACAACTTCAATGCCTCTGGTCAAATCTCGACAATCGTTTACCCATCGGGTGTAACGATTACTTTCGCCTACACGAGCGGCTTGCTGACTTCTGTAACCAATGGAATGGGGCGAACTCTGACTCTCAACTACACCAGTGGCAAGCTCACTTCTGTGAGTGATGGCACCGGGCGTAGCGTCGGCTATACCATCGATGGAAGTTCCAACCTCACGATTTTCACTGACGCCAATGGTAAGAATACGACCTATTCTTATGACAATCCTGGCCGCATGACAGCCTATTTCCTACCAGCCTATCCGGCAACAGCTTTTGCGACAAACGTCTATGACTCACTCTCTCGGGTCAAGACGCAATCAAATGCGCGAGCGCAGGTCTGGAACTACTACTTCGCTGGTGCACGCTCGGAGTGTGATGACCCGCTTGGAAACCAGCAGATCGCTTACTACAACAACCTTGGCGCCGCCACTCGTGCCATTGATGCTCTTGGTCAAGAGACAAAGAACGTCTATGATGGCTTGAACAGGCTGATTCAGACGATTGTGCCCGAAGGAAATCAAGTCCTTCTGACGTATGACTCGAACAACTGCATGTTGACCAGGACGCAGGTTCCTAAGTCTGGTTCTGGTTTGAGCAACATTGTGGAGACTTTTACCTACGATCCGCTCTGGGCAAAAGTGCAGACTTATCAGGACGGAAGGCTGAACACAACCACATTTACCTATGACGCAGTTTTGGGCAATATGCTCACGATTCAGCGCCCTGTCGTTGGCGGCTTCACGCCGACAGTAACAAAAACCTGGAATGCGCGCGGTCAGATGTTGACCGAGACTGACGAAACTGGGGTTGTGACCAAATATGTGTATGATGGCACTTTGGAGAAATTGACTTCGAAGATCGTGGACTTCAACGCTGTCGGTCACCTCAACTTGACCACAAGCTTCGGCTACGACTCGGTAGGCAACGTCACTTCGGTAACTGACCCGAATACGTTCCAGACCACCTTTGTGTTTGATTTGCTGCGAAGAATGACGCAGAAAACCGACCCTGCGCCATTCAGCTATGTCACCACGCTGGCCTATGACGACAACAGCAATCTGTTGAACATCCAGCGTCAGACCGGTGGGTCACCTGCTTGGCAGGTGTATAGCTGGACCTACTCGGCGACGAATAAACGGTTGACTGCTGTTGATCCGTTCCCGAATACAACCACTTGGGTTTATGACGGGAAAGATCGCGTTCAGTCGATGACTGATGCCCAGAATCGTTTGTGGCAATATGGATATGATGCTTTGGATCGCCTCAACTTGGTGACCGACCCATCGAGCACCATATGTGACACTAAAACCTACACGGTCAATGGTCTTTTGGCCTCTGTAATGGATGCTCGGAACAACACCACGCAGTATACCTATGATGGGTTAGATCGGCTGAATAAGACCATCTATGCCGACACGACGTTTGAGCAGAACAGCTCTTATGACGATTGCGGCAATGTGCTCACGCACTTGACGCGGTCGGGTAGCAGCATCGTCAGAACTTTTGATGTGCTGAATCGTTCCTCAACCAAGAGCCCAACCGGTCAGCCAGTTATTTCCTATGTCTACGACCTCGCCAGTCGGATGACTCAAATCAGCAAACCAGTGGTTGCTGGCGACCCGTCTTCTGGAGTATTGACGTTCTCGTTTGACACCGCAGGACGTTTCTTCCAAGAGCAATACCCTGATGGCAAGACAGTTACGCATGTACTGGATGCTAATGGCAACAGAACCAGAACTACCTGGCCTGATACCTATTTCGTCACGCGAGTTTTTGATCAGCTCAATCGACTCACTGACATCAAGTTGAATGGAAGTGGTAGTAGTGCTGTAGTCATCGCCTACAACCAGCTGTCACAGCGCACTCAGATGACCTACAGCAATGGTGCAACAGTTGTCTATTCTCCTCAGCTTAATGAGGATGTGACAAAAATCGCGCACAACTTTGTGGGCTCAAGTGTGGCTTTCACTTATGGATTCAACAATGTTCATGAGCCGATTAGTGTCGCCCAGTCTGACATCTCGTACATTTGGCATGCTCCTTCTGCGGCCTCGACAGCCTATGCTGCCGCTGACAATGTTAACAAATACCCAACGGTAGGAGGAACCGGCTACGGCTATGACGGCAACAAGAACTTGACCAGCGACGGAGTTTGGACCTATGTCTTCGACACCGAGAATCACCTGCTGTCAGCAAACAAGACCGGAGTAAGTGCCAGCTTTGTCTATGACCCGATGCAGCGGCAATCTCAGAAGACTGTTGGTTCTGTGAAAAACCGTTATATATACTCCGAGTGGCAGAGAATTGCAGACTATGATGGCGTTGCAGATACCCTGCAAAATCGCTATGTCTACGGCACTGGGATTGATGAGCCACTAATTCAAGTGAGCAGCGCTGGTGTTCTGACTTTCTTGCATGCAGACAGGACAGGAAGCATCGTCGCAACTAGTGACAACACAGGAGCCGTGACCAACAAGAACGGGTATGGGACGTTCGGCGAGACCAACTCGCTAGCCGGAACTACTTTTGGCTACACTGGCCAGCGGTACGACTCGGAGCTTGGTCTGTACTATTACAAGCGACGCTACTATTCATTCAGCATGGGACGATTCTTGCAAACTGATCCGGTTAGGTACACAGGTGAGGACTTCAACCTGTACACCTATGTAATGAATAGTCCCTTGGCGAATACGGACCCCTTTGGTTTACAAGGATTGGGTAGTGATATGAATCCAAATGCTAATCCTGACGACGTAAAAGCTATGCATGAACATCAAGCTATGGCGATTGACACTGCTGCCGATACGGCCCATCAAATGGCTGCTTGGATAGGGATCGGAATGACATCATGGGGTTGGATGGCTGGTTTCACTTTCCCGCAAGGGCTCATCGTAGGAGGCCTTAGTTGGCTAGCCTTATTGTCACTAGAACAGGCTCTAAGAAGACGTTCTAGAGATCTTCGGGATGGAACGGTAGCCTATGGTGCACATGCAAATAGTCATTTGGTAATGGCACCTCCCAATCCATTTGGTGGTTGGGCAATGATTTCGTATTGGCCACCAGAGATAGCAGCAGCGCTAATTCAACCTTCGTTCTATTGGGTGGATGATGTAACAGGCGCACCAACCGAGTAACTTCTATAGCGAAGTTTGCGCTATAAAAACCTTTAGGTAAAGGAGATACAAGGGATGCAGTACATTTTTTGTATTGCATCCCCTTTCGGCCTAAAAGTGCATGTTTGGTTCCAGAATCGACTCAATTGGTCATTTAATTTCGATCGGAATATCCTATGGGACAGCCACTTCGCTGAGCATCAATAAGTTCAAGCGGAACAACATCATCCGTTAAAAGTAAATTGCACAACATACCCAGGTATCTAGTGTACTGTTACGCAGCCACCTTCTGACAGTAAAATAGAGCTTCGATTCTCTTAAAGTTTCAGAAACGGTGAGCGTTTCAATGTGAGCAAGCAGTATGTGGGGCCTAATAAAACAATGGCAATACCAATGAATAACCGCAGATCATGCCCGGCAAACGACATCTTGTTGATAAGGGCGTAAAACTGACAGCCAGCAATCATGCAGCAGAGCACAGCTGTCCACTGGTCAAAACGAAGACCAAATAACTTCGGAGGAAATTTTGGTTTCTGGTGCTCATTGTTTTGCATATTTGCTCTCCAGTCGTGCATTAACATTCTTGCATTGTTTGGAGAAATTGCAAGTAATTGTAGCTGCCTAAAACGGTGTTTTTCAGCGCAAACGCCGTTTTAGGCTTTGCAGGTCTTTAACCCGTAAAAAAAAATTCAATTCATAGTGCCATCGAAGCTTTACTGAGAGCTGCAGCAATCAAAACTTAGTAGAGTGTTGCCTTAACCGGCGGCACTCTTTTTTTTCAATGTGGGCTGTACTGTCAAGGAATTCTCCAAGAACCCCGTATTTTTTGAAATTTCTTGCCTTTAACACACTTTAAACTGAAGCGAAGCCTATTCCTGCAAGTGTAAAGCTTGACGTAGGAAGCGATGTGCGGCCTACTAGCTGAGTCTTGAACCGAATCTCGGGATAGTATGCCAGACGAAGAGCCGCTCTTGCAATTCAAGGCACGAACCATTAGAAATCTCGGGAATCGGAGCGTCTTTGTTGCAACAGGACTGGTTTAAGCAAGGCATATGAATTCGTAGATGCTGCGGAAATTAGAGAAAACAGAATACCGCTACATGGCATAATCCACCCAAATAAGTAACTGATATTCTGCCAAGTAGCTTATTTGTCAATTCCAAACATTTCTGGTTGTGACCAGTGGAAACGATCAGGTCCTCGTAGATCTATGGAGCCAGAATCTTGAGCTATGTTGTAACCGAGAATTGCCCGCTTATTAACCTTTTCGTTTCCAACCGTTAGGTATGCGTTCTGGCCATAAGCGCCAAGGCTGCTATTACCTTCATCTACGGTAGCTATGATCATGTGACTTTTCCGGTTTGTATTAGCATCAGGTATGGGTGGGAAAAGAGCTGGAAGACCGCTCGCTACACGTGGATGTTCTGCAAGCATCATTTGCGTTTCATGGCTCCCTGCGCTCAAGCTGACTGAGTGAGTTTCATGTAAGAGGTGTATGCCGCACTCTTGCTTGGCTGCGCCGATTTGCACGGCGTGATGTTCTCCTTCCTTCATTGACAGTGAAGACCCGACTTTGTCGGAGGCAGTTAATTGCATAAAAGCTTTAGGAGCTTGCAGTCGTATTTCTGCACCGTCGGCGTATGCGTCAAACCTCCCGCGCTCTTTGTTGTGTTCATCAACTATGACTAGGCGGCGAGTTCTAACTTCAGATTGAGGCACTGTCATAGTATAAAGCTTCTGCGCTTGTGATGAGCCAATCCCGATTATGGCGCCAACGCACCCGCTAAGGATGGTCTGTGCAATTATCATCTTATTTTTCATAACATCTCCGCAAGAAATAGCTGAACCAGTAAAGCAAACGCTCTACTTTTCAGTTGCTGGTGAACTGATTCTCAGTCTAATTGTACGGGATTGAGATCACCGGATACGACGTGAAAGGTGTTTGTGTGAGTGAAAAGAAACTTTCCAAGGTTTCCCCTTTTTCCGTTCTCACCTCGAAGAGTCAATAACTAACTCCACTCGCGGTGGCAGTAGGTAGCCAAACCGGGTAAGCCAGGTACGCAAGCTCACAATCTCCAAGCTCTCTGCGTCTTGACTGTTTAGGTCAATTATCTTTGGAGTGTCATCGGTTATGGTGGTGATACTCTTTTTTAGTTCTTGAAAATTTTCTACTATATCATGTTTTAGGTTCGTGTTGGAGTTAGCTTAAAATGAACGTCTTAGGCTAAGTCCCGGAAAATTACCACGCAACCATGCGGGTTTGAGTAGCTTAGAACGAGGGGTGCCGATAAGCACTTTAGGTCATCTTTCCAAGAGAGACTTTGCCGTTTACTTCTTTTTGAGAAGCTTCTTCCCGTCAGGCCGAAGCGCCCCAGCCGGGCTGACATAGCGGTAGAGGGTCTGGCGGCTTATGCCCAGTTCCTCGCACAGATCATTGACTACTGTCCCGGGTTTGCCCATTGCCGCCTTGGCCAAATGTACTTTCGCTGGCGTCATCGTGTGGCGGCGGCCACCGACCCGTCCGCGGGCTCTAGCGGCGATTAGACCGGCCCGCGTTCGTTCAGAGATAAGGGAGGCCTCAAAGTCAGCTAGCGCTGCGAAGATTCCGAACACCATTTTGCCCGAGGCTGTGGTGGTATCTATACTGGCACCCCGACCAGTTAGCACCTTTAGTTTTACTCCTCGTTTTGAGAGGTCTTGAATGAGATTGACCAGGTGAGTTAGGTCGCGGCCCAGGCGATCTAGCTTCCAAACAATCAGCGTGTCGCCTTCACGCAGCGCTTTGAGGCAAGCCTCTAGACCTGGGCGGTCGTCTTTCTTGCCCGAGGCTTGGTCCTCATACATTCGCTTCTTCGTGACGCCAGCGGCCATGAGAGCGTCTTTCTGTAAATCGACAGTTTGGGAGCCGTCGGCCTTTGATACCCTCATATATGTAGCGGATTGAGATCATCTGAGCCTCGGATTGAGATCATCCGCGATTTCTGGCGCAAATTGATTGAGACTATAAGTGGTGGCTGGTGCACTTTAATTGAGACTGGGCGCACATTGATTGAGACGGATACAAATTGATTGAGACTGGAGCGATTTAATTGAGATTATCCGCACCACATCCGGTGACGCCCAGCCTGTAAGGAATACGTTCGTTTT
>Ga0209480_10002442_pt1 | contig 12709 bp, 13 predicted proteins | sample JI61114C2DNA_FD_187501 | JGI IMG/M metagenome (GOLD analysis project Ga0209480, IMG submission 187501) | Wastewater effluent complex algal communities from Wisconsin, to seasonally profile nutrient transformation and Carbon sequestration -... | ecosystem: Engineered > WWTP > Effluent > Algae...
TGGACGGCAGAGATCGCTGCCTCGAGCCATGCGAAGCAGTCCCCCAGGAAGTGGCTGGCAAGCGAGGCTTCGAGCTCGCGCATGAAGGATCGAAGCAGGAGGGGATCCCGCTTGAAGCCATCCTTGGCCTGCACCGCTTCCGTTATCAGCGACACGGTGTCCTGAGAGCCGACGTACCGAGCGGCCTGGGCGATGATCACCGGGTGCTTGTTCAGGATCTCTAGTGCCTCCGAGGCGACGGTCTGGCAGTCGGCATCGTTGGCAGGGGGGTCGAACATGCGGCGGAGTTCACGCAGGATGTTCACCGGGTTCATGACCCGCAGCCGGTAGGAATCCAGCGAGTGCTGATGCACCAGGTTGAACCATGCACCGAGGAAGAAGTGCTGGCGTTCGTTGATGCCAAGTGCGGCAGGGTTCAGTTGCTGGTCGATACGCATGCTTTGACGAAGCACAGGGCTGGTGTTACAGTCAGTCTACGACGTGGGCATGCCCGCGCAACCGAAAAAGCCAGGAATTGGAGATGCAGGCTGGGTTCAGACCCGCTGCATTCTCCTCTTCCGCCTCTTCCAGCAAGGGCCGCAATCGCGGCCCTTGCTCTTTTCCGGGTCGTCGTGAGGCGCGGTTCCGCGAGTGGCGGGCGGCGAGGGCGCGCACGTACCGCGAGACCTCGCGCGCCTGACGTCCCCACTAGACTGGCCAGGCATCGCCAGCCAGGAAGGGTTCCCCATGGCCAAACCCGCAGTCGAGTTCGTCGCCGACGGCACCAAGCTTCTGCTCGTGTATCGGCCGCGTGGCGACGCCGTCTGGGTCCACGAGGACTTCGCGAAGGGCGAGCCGCTCGACATCAAGGGCACCTACCACCTGACGAAAGCTGACCTGGCGCAGAGGCGTCGTGCCCGCGCCCCGGACGACGACGAGATGTTCGAGGTCACCTTTGTGGTCGCCTCCGCGAAGGGGGACTACTTCGTCTTCAAGCCGGAGATCGTGGAGGTCGACGTGCCCGTCCTAGTGGCGAGGGATGTCACGCCGACATGGAAGTGGTTCAGCGCGGAGGAGCGGGTTTCCGTTCTCAGGCTGCTGGCCGACCTCAGGCCCAGCCGCATCGTGATCGGCGGCAACGCGCCGGATGCGATCCCGGTCGCGGAGTACGAGCGGCTCGTGGCCCAGTTCCCGCCGGCCTATGAACTCAAGCGGTATGTCCAGTCCCGGCTCTCGATCGTGTTCCGAGAACTGACGGACGCGAAGGTTGACGCCGAAGCCATGTTGCGCAAGTACGTGGCGAAGCGCGTCACCGCGCAGCCGCAGGATCTAATCCAGCCCTTCCGGATGCAGGAGGTTTCCAAGTACCAGTTCCTCCTCGAGAAACTCAAGGCGATGCTCGCGCGCGCAGAGGGATACACGGAGCGCCAGTGGCAGGACCAGATCCTCGACATCATCCGTCTGCTGAATCCGAAGTACATCGCCGCCTTCTCGTCGGTAGCGATCAAGGATTCCCTCAACGGCAGGCGCCGCCAGCTCGACATCCTCCTGGTGGACGTCGACGGCCATGTCGATGTGATCGAGATCAAGAAGCCGTTCAAGGCGAAGATCGTCACCGAGACGACGTACCGCGACAACCATGTTCCCCACCGCGAACTTGCCGGCACGGTCACGCAGGTAGAGAAGTACCTGTTCCACCTGAATCGCTGGGGCCCAGCCGGGGAGGCAGAACTGACCAGGCGCTTCAAGCGCCAACTGCCTTCGGGGCTGCAGGTCAGGATCGTCAACCCCTGTGGACTGATCGTCATGGGCCGGGATGACGACCTCACCGCACCGCAGAAAGCGGACTTCGAGGTGTTCCGGCGCCAGAACAAGAACGTCATTGACGTCGTCACTTACGACGACCTTCTGCGGCGCCTTCAAAGGCTGCTTGAACAGCTGGGATCGGGGCACTAATGCGATACAGGCAGTGCGCGGAGATTCGGGCTCGCCTTGATAGACGATGTCCAGTGACACCAGCGTGTTGCTGCAGTCGCCTCCAGCCGGCCCGCCGCAGCGGCCGTGGTACCTCAGGTGCCAGTGGAGTCACGCCAGAGGTGCCAGAGCACCTGACTAAGTGTTGCGGCGCGGGCCCAAAGCTGCCGCGGGGTCACTCGACTTCTTGCCTCGAGAATCAACTTCGGCAGTCGGTGGCCGAAGCCGAGGGCAGCGAAAGACGGCAGACCGCTGCATCGCGATCGTTGGCTGAAGTCGGCTCGTTAGTGGCAGCGATCCGTTCCGTGAGCTGTCATTGAATTGGCGGAAACGAAAGTCGGCTGACGCTGCACAGCTGTCGCCCAGGGCGACGCGACGAAGGACAGCAGAGGGTCGTGAAGAGAAATTCGAGTTGCCGCCCGACAGCAGCCACTCGGCCTCGCAGGTGACCACGGCGTATCTCGATGGATAAGTGCCGAACCGCGCGGCGCGTCACACTAGCCTCGTGCCTGGTGCTGTTGGCGCTGACGTAGATCCGCCTTTATTCGCTGGCGAGGTGGCGGATTTGCGTGTGGGCTGGACTTGCGGTGAGGTTGCCGCGGCCCAATGGCATCAGGGCCTGCGAGCAGGCCCTGATGTGGTGGACTTTGGTGTGTGGCCGATGCCGTTGGACATGGCCGGGGTGGCGCGTCAGAACGGCTCGTCGGGATCGAACTCAGGCGGTCCTTGGTCAGGCACGAGTTGTTCGCGCCAGGCCTGCTGCATCTGCGGCCCGTAGGCGGTCCACAGGGCCTGGCGCAGGGCCTGTAGGCACTCGGCGACGGCCAACGCTTGCGCAGGTGTCCAGTGCTTGGGCACGACGGCGGCCGCTTGCGTTGTTGTCGACGGCGATGCCGTTGGCGATGCGTTCATGCGGCAGTCTTGCGGGACCGCGCCGGCGTGGCCTTGGCCGAGCGTGCCGCCAGACGCTGCGCCTCGCGCTCCTGGGCCTCCTTGGCACGGTAGGACTCGCCGTCGATGCGCACCACCTCGGCGCGGTGCATCAGCCGGTCGATCAGGGAGACGACGCAGGCCGCGTTGGGGAAGACCTCGCCCCAGTCGGCGAAGGCTCTGTTGGTGGTGACGACGGTGCTCTTGTTCTGGTAGCGCCGGCTCACCAGCTCGAACAGCAGATCGGCGTGTCGGTTCGAGTACGACAGGTAGCCCACCTCGTCGATGATCAGCACGTCCGGGGCGCTGTACTGGCGCAGCTTGCGGCGCAGGCCCGAGTCGCTGTCCAGCGCGGCCAGCTCGCCCAGTAGTTGCCCGGCGGTAGTGAACAGCGCGGTGTGCCCGGCCAGCACCGCCTGGTAGCCGATGTTGCACGCGCACATGGACTTGCCCACGCCGTTGGGGCCGACCAGGACGACGTTGGAGGCATCCTTGACGAACGCCAGCGTCATCAGTTCCTCGACCGCCCCGCGGTCGATGCTCTTGGGCCAGGCCCAGTCGAAGTCCGCCAGCGGCTTGAAGCGCCCGATGTGTGCCTCGCGCAGCCGGCGCTCCAGACTGCGGCGGCTTCGCTCGGCGGCCTCCCAAGCCAGCATCTGCGCCACCCAGTGCGCCTGCTCGGGCTGCGCCATCACCTCGGTCCAGTGCTCCAGCAGACCGTGCAGGCGAAGTGAGGCGGCCTGCTCGCGCAGCGCCGCCGGTGTGGTGGTGTCATTCATCGGGGCTCTCCGGTGGGTCCTGGGGGCGATCGGGTTGCTGGTCGGGTTGCTGGTCGGGCTGGCGGTCGGGCTGGCGGTCATAGGACCGCAACTCGTGGGTGCGCACAGGCGCGTCGCGCTTGGCCACGTGCTCGGGTAGCACCAACGCCACGGGCGGCGGCTCACCGCTGGCCGCACGGGCACGCTCCAGCGCCAGGCGCACGGCGTTGGGGTGCGCCACGTCGCGCGCCAGCGCCTCGGTGATGGCCGCCTGCAGTGCGGCGGCACCCCAGCGCTCAAGCAGCCGCATCAGCGCAGCGGTGATCGAGCCCAGGTTCTCGCCGCGCCCGCCCGCTCGCTTGAGCAACTCCGCGCTGGCCGGCGCAGCCTGGGACAGGCGGTCGCAGGCGCGGTGGGCCCTGCCTGCGCGCTTGGCATCGACCAGGCGCTGCACATGGGCCTCAATCTCGATCTGCGCGTGGCTATCCCAGCAGCGCCGGTGGCGCGCCAGTTCAGTGGCGCCGTCGAGCACGCGCACCCACTGCTCGTCGGCCAGCACCGTCAACGTGCGCCGCACATGGGTGTGCGGCACCGAGTAGTCGTTCAGATCGAAGCGGACGTAGGGCGTCTTGCCCACCTTCACGGCCACGCGCTCGCCCAGGGCGGGTGCCGCCTCGGGCAGCGCCATCAAGCTGCGGCCCTCGGCTTCGAAGGCCTGGCGCACGCTCAAGAAGTTGTCCTGGGGCCAACGCCGATCGGCGGCCAAGCCCAGACACCAGGCCCGGGCCTGCGCGTTCAGGTCGAGCAAGTCGGTGAACGAGCGCCCGGCGAAGAAGCTGTCGCGGATGTAGCGGATCGAGCGCTCGACCCGGCCCTTCTCGTTGCCGCGGGCGACGGCCACCGGGCGCGGCTCGAAGCGGTAGTGCGCCGCCAGCGCGAGCAACTCGGGGTTGAAGCGGATCGCATCGCCCACGCGCTCGAGCACCGCGCTCTTGAGGTTGTCGTACAGGGCGACCCGGGGGCAACCGTTGAAGGCGCTGAAGGCCTCGACATGGCCGCGCAGGAAGCTGTCCATCCGAGCATCCAGGAAGAAGCGCAGGAAGATCATGCGGCTGTGACTGAGCACCATGACGAAGGCCATCAGCGGGCGCCGGGCGCGGCCGATCGTCAGGTGGCCGAAGTGAGCCCAATCGACCTGCGCCTGCTCACCGGGCAGCGTGCGCAGACGCAGATAGGCCTCGGCCACTGGACGCGGGCGCAGCCCGGCGACAAGGGCCCTGAAGTGCGAGGTGCTGCCCACATAGCCGCGCTCGCTGACCATGGCGTGCAGCCGCGCTGCGGTGAGCGTCGGGAACTTGGTCAGTGTTGCCACAAGGAAGGGCCGGTAGGCGTCTATGCGACTGGGCCGCAGCGGCGACGTGTGCACCGGCGCGCAGTTGCCCGCCAGCACGCGGCGCACGACGTCGCGGTGCACACGCAGTTGCCGGGCGATGGTGCCCACGCGCCACTTCTCCACGGCATGCAGCCGCAGGATCTGCGCGACGAGGTCAGGGGCTATGGTCATGGCGCCACCCTGGACGCGCCGGGTGTACGCCAAGATGCGGGCCGTGACGCAGGAAGCCCTGGCGGACCCAGGCTGGCTGCGGCCTGGCACAGCGCAGGCACAGCCCGGGTGTGATGGCGGTGGTGGCCGTCGCCGTCAACGTCACCGTGGTCGTGGTCGTGGCGGCGATCGGCGAGGTGGTCGCCGTGCACGCAGGCTCGGGCGCAGAGGTGGTGTGGTGTGTCCATGCGGCCAGTGGAGCCGCAGCCACCCCGGGCGGGCAACCCTGGTGCGTCACGTTCTGTTGAAGGCCACCACCGGCATCACCACGGTCACCGCGACGCTGACGCCAGCGCCGCGACCGCTCGGCGTGGGCAAGACGGCCGCGCCGAGACCGTTGGTACCGGCGTGCGCTCTCGCGCCGAGCGGCGTCGCGCGCCAGGCGCCAGCACTGCCGGCCACAGTAGCGATTGCCACGGTCGCAGTGGCTGCACAGCACAACCTGGACGCGGCAACGCGCGCACAGGAACAGGCGCCCTGGAGCATCCACGCACACCCCGGCTCAAAACCGAAGCTGCAGTGCTGGACGGACGCGTCCCAGAGATGCCACACTGACGCGGCACCACCTTCATCGGCACGGTGTAGGACGCGGTACGGTTGTCAGGCTTCCCGGCGAGATTGGCCGTTGCCGCGTCCACCTTCTTCGGCATGAGCGCTGTTGTATCCCGAGCGCCGCTCCGTGCTGCCGGCGCACCGCCGAAGTCGCAACCTCACCCTGATTCCCCACGACCGCGTTGGCATTGCGCCAACGCCATCGGCCGCGCCTGCCCGGCCGCCCTGCAGGGCGGCCGGGCAGGCGCAACCCCTACCAACCCACCAGTCGATCAGCTCAAGATGAAATCCGCCACCTCACCAGCGAATAGGCGCGGTTCCTGACCAGCGTTCACAGGTGCTTCTGAACGATCGTGAGTTCGGGCAGGACATCGCGGTACTCCGGGATGAGTGCATTCAAGCGCGACATGCGATGGCCCTCGTCTGCGATCAAGACAGCAAAGAGAGCCGCCGCCATCGTTGAAATCGCGTTCGACGTCTCGATGACCTGAAGCACCAGCGGCAGGGGGAAGCCTTCGCTGTGACGCTTCAAAGGCTGGAAGCCACCATGGACAAACGAGTTCAGGCTGTGGCGCAGAACTCTATCGACTCGGCCGACCTCGTCGACCAGGACACGAGGCGCGTTGCAGCCTTCTTTGCGCAGTGCCTTGAGCATGTCGCCGTACACGGCAACCCTGCGGGCCTGTGCGTCGGCCTCGACCGTGAGTTCGCGCTCAAGCGCCTCGATTTCCTGTTCTGTTGCGGCGTAGATTGCCCAGGCGCCCCGGAGCATGGACTCGAATTGCATGCGCAGCGTCGCAGTGGCCGTGTTGGGGTTGCCGCGTGCCATCAAGACGAGAAGAGAGTCCCCGTGCTCCATCGACAGGCTGATGGCGGTCGTCGCGACATCCGTGCCGTGCAGGTCGATGACCTCAAGGCCTTCGTCGTCCAGAGCAAGCGTCTGCGCCATCGCCTCATGCAACTGGCCAGAGCGCTGCAGCTTCCGGTCAATCAGTTCGTCGGTCTCACCGGCTCCGATTTCACTGGCCATGCGCGATAGAACCTTCTTGCTTGCTGTTGGTGATGATCGCGAAGCCTGATCACCGGTTCGCGAAAGCCGCACTGAACTGACTCGCGGCAATCGAGGCGGTCACCGGCTTCTGCAGGAACAGCAGCCCATGTTCTTCGATGGCCGCCACCAGGGCTTTCTCGTCGACATCCTTGGTGCCCGCCTTACCGGTCAGCAGGGCGATGGGGCATGTGGCGCTCTGGCTTCGCAGCTTGGCGACAAGCGCCTCGGCCGTGCCGTTCGGCAGAACCCAGTCGATCACGTAGGCGTCGAAGCTGTCGAACTGCAGGGCAGCTTCAAGCTGCGCCTCGGTTGCAAACGCCGTGGCCTCGAAGCCCAGCTCGACCAGGCCGGCCGCAAGGCTTCGAGCGACGTCGATGTCGTCGTCGAGGATCGCAAAGCGACGCGCCCTGTCTGGCTTCGGCTCGATGATGAGCCGTCGAACCGTGCAGGCCTGCGGTGTCGGCGTGTCGCCGGCCACCATCACCACCCACTCCGACCCGCCCTTGATCGCGATGAGGTCGCCCGGCCGATGCTGTGCGAGTGGCTGACCTGGCCAAAGGCGGCAGGTGACGCGCAGCGGCCCGGCGATGAGCAGCGCGGTCTCGTAGTCCGCTGACTTCTGCTCGCCGAATAGGTCCACCAGGGTCTCGCCGTGGTGTGTCGCGACCGTCTGAAGTTCCTCCAGCGACCACGGGGCGATCCCCGTCATGCGCCGGTGGGCCTGGTGGTACGACAGGCTGAGCAGAACGCCGATGTGTGCCGAGTGCCTGTGCCTCGGGAGGCCGGCCCTGTCGAGCAGCGCCCGGATGCAGGTAGCGGCAAGGGAACCCTGGGCCTCGGCCTTTGCTGGCTCCGGCGGGGGCGTTGGGGCGGCAGAACGAGTGTTCACCGCACACCTCGTGGCGATTCATTGCTTATCACGCAACTTTTGGTCTTCATAAGCTCGTCCATATCGTGTAACAGATAATCTTTGCGTGCCGCGCACGTTTTGCTCTGCTACATTGTCTTTTCCCGCCACTGTATGGCGTCAGGTCTTCACACCAGCGAAAGGTTGGCAATGAAAGCACATTTCAGCACCGCAATCCGGCCCCTAGTGAGACTTGCTGCCCCTTTCGGCCTCGTTCTCGGTCTCGGCCTGGGGCTCAGCGGCCCTGCGCACGCTGTCGACGGCTGCAAGCTTCTGCTGTGCATGGCGGGCAACTGGCAGAACATCAGCCAGTGCACGCCCACCGTGCGCCAGGCCCTGCGCGACGTGGCCCGAGGTCGCGGCTGGCCCACCTGCAGCATGGGCGGCGACAGCGCCAGCGGCAATCAGTACGTGGCGCCCGAGCAGTGCCCGGAGCAGTACATCACCAACGCCGGGACCGACGAGAGTGGCCGGCCCATCTACAGCTGCCCCTTCAGCGGCGTGATCCATGTGGCCGTCGAAGGGCGGCCGTGGTCGCGCACCTGGTGGTCCCCGTCGGGTGACTCGGTGGTCGAGTGGCTGCCGGCCGCGAAAGCGGCGTTCGCCAACTCGCCGGATGCCATGGACGAGCGGTTCGACCGCGACCACGCAGCATGGGTCATCAGTGAACAGGTCCGGCTTGCTGCCGAGGCTGCCGCTGCGGCAGCAGCCGCCCAAGGGGGCGGCGGGTGATTGACTTGGCCGCCCTCGTGCTGACCTGCGCGCCGCTGGTGGCGCAGGACACGGCACGCGCCCTGATCCAGGTCGAAAGCGGCGGCAACCCATTCGCCATCGGTGTGGTCGGCGGCGCACTCGTGCGCCAGCCCGCCAATCTTCCCGAGGCCCTGGCCACGGTCGCCGCGCTGGAAGCCGCCGGATGGAACTACAGCGTCGGCCTAGGCCAGATCAACAAGCGCAACTTCGAGCGCTACGGCCTGAGTCCCGCGACCGCGTTCGAGCCCTGCGCGAATCTCACCGCCATGCAGGGAATCTTGGGCGAATGCTTCTCTCGCGCAAGTCGCCGCGCTCCCAAGCAGACCGCTCTTCGCGACGCCTTCAGTTGCTACTACTCCGGCAACTTTCTGACCGGTCACCAACACGGCTACGTGGGCAAGGTCCTCGCAGCGTGGTCGTCAAAGCCTCTCCCCCCCGCCTACATCACTGCCCCCGTCACCGCATCCGTCAACCCAGGAGCCTCGCAATGAACCTCACCCGCTATCAACCTTCGGTCCGCCCCGTCCCGTCCGTCACCGCAGCCCGCGCCGTCATGGCGCTGCTGGTCTTCGGCGCAGCGCTCGCTGCCTCCAACCCCGCGATGGCCCAGGCCCTGGAACCCGTGGTGCGTGGCGCCACGATCGCACGCGACACCGTCGTTGCCATCACGCTGCTGCTGATGACGGTCGGCGTCGGCATGGCCGGCTACAAGATCATGTTCGCCGGCGCCAGCTTCCGCGACGTGTCGAACCTGCTGTTCGGTGGCGCCATCGCCGGCGCCGCAGCGGCGATCGCTGCAGTCTTCATGGGCTGAGCCGTGATCGAAACCGTGTTCAAAGGGGCCACACGCCCCCCGATGAAATTCGGGGTGCCGCTGGTCCCCTTGGTGGTCCTGCTGCTGCCGGGGTTCATCTCCGGCATGTGGCTGTCCACGATGGTGAACTGGCGCTTCGCGCCGGTCATCTTCGGCTCGCTCGCGGTGGCCTATATCTGGATGCGCATCGTCACGAGCCGCGACGATCAGCGCCTCACGCAGATGGTCCTCAAACTCAAGCTGGCGGTGCGCAACCCGAACCGGGTGCTGCGCAACGGGGCGCGCAGCTATGCGCCCGTTGGCTACCGAGGGGGCCGCCATGTTTGGCGTCGTTAGTCCCGAGCGTGCCACTCCCCGCTACTGGGAGCGCGCGGGCAAGGAATCCAACGTCGGCGAATTCGTCTCGATCGGCGCGCCGCTGTCGCAGCACGACACCGCAACGCGGTCGGGCGACTGCCTGCGGGTCTGGCGCCTCGATGGCGTGGCCTTCGAGAGTGCCGAGTTCAACCTCGTCAAGGATCGGCACGACGCTTGGTGCAACGTGCTGCGCAACCTGCCTGCGGGCCGCACGGCCATCTATCACCACCGCATCCACCGGCGCATCCATGACCGGCTGACCGATGCGACCGAGCCGGAGTTCAGCGCGGCCTTCTCCAAGGCCTACCAGGACCGAATCAGCGTCGCGCCGATGATGTCCAACGAGCTTTACATCACCCTGCTGTACCGGCCGTTTCCTTCGGAGCTGGCCAAGCGCAGTGTCCGCGCCTCCAGGACGAAGGAGAGCATGACGGACTATCAGAACCAGACGCTGGCCACGATGGAACAACAGGGCGCGCTCATCGAGCGCAGCCTGCGCGAGTTCGGACCGACCCTGCTCGGTTGCTACGAACAGGACGGGAACCTGTTCTGGGAGTCGGGCGAGCTGTTCTCTTTCCTGATCAACGGTGTGTGGCGCAAGGTGCGCTTCCCCACTGGCCCCGCGTACCAGGCCTTGCCGGATGCGCGCCTTACCTTCGGCGGCGGCATGCTGGAGATCCGGCAGGGCGAGCGCCGGCGCTACGCCTCGATGCTGTCGATCAAGGAGTTCGCCGGCCAGGTCGAACCCGGCACGCTCGGCGCGCTGCTCTACGAAGACTCCGAGTTCATCGAGACGCAGAGCTTCTCCAGCCTGCCACGCCGGCAGGCGATGGCCGCACTGACCACGCAGCGCGACCAGCTGCTCGCGTCCGACGACGCCGTGGTCACGCAGATCGAAGCGATGGACGTGGCGCTCGACCAACTGGGCGATGGCCAGTTCGTCATGGGCGAGTACAGCTACACCCTGGCGGTGTTCGGCGACACGCTCGACGAGTGCGGCAAGCGTGCGGCCAGTGCGGTCGGTGCCCTGACGGAAACCACCGCGATGGAACTGGTGCCCGTGGACCTGGTGGCCGATGCCGCCTGGTTCTCGCAGCAGCCCGGCAACTTCCAGTGGCGTCCGCGCAAGGCCACGATCAGCAGCCGCGCCTTCGCAGCACTGACCTGCGGCCACAACTTCCTGCGCGGCAAGCGCGACGGCAACCCCTGGGGCGAAGCCCTGGCGCTGATGCGCACGCCGGCAGGCAACCCGTTCTATCTGAACCTGCACGCCAGCCCCGAGGGCGAGGACAGCGAGGGCAAGAAGCTGCCCGGCAACACCATCGTGATCGGCTCGACGGGCTCGGGCAAGACGACGTTGCTGACCGGCCTGCTGGCTCTGACGCCCAAGTGGGCTGTCCGGCCTCGCGTGGTCAGCTTCAGCCTGGACCGCGACACCGAGATCGTGATTCGGGCGCTGGGCGGTGTGTTCTACACCTTCGACCGCAACCAGCCCACGGGCTGCAACCCGTTCCAGCGCGACGTGACCCCCGAGCGCATCGGGTTCTGGACCGAACTGGTCAAGCAGTGCATCGCGTCACCCGAGATGCCGCTGCTGCCCAACGACCACGAGGCCATCGCGCGTGCCGTTGCGACGGTCGCTGCACTCAAGCCCGAGCTTCGGTGGTTCAGTACGGTCCGCCAGTCACTGCCACGCTCCGGCGCCAACAGCCTCTATGACCGCCTGGGCAAGTGGTGCCGCGGTGGCGAGCTGGGTTGGGTCTTCGACATGGCCGACGATCGTCTCGGCGATCTGCGCAGCCACATGGCCATCGGCTTCGACTACACGGGCGTGCTCAGCAGCCCCGACGTTCGCACGCCGATCATGATGTACCTGCTCAACGTGATGGACGAGCTGGTCAACGGCGAGCCGATGATCTATCACGTCGCGGAGTGCTGGAAGGCACTCGGCGACCCGGCTTTCGCGCCGTTCGTGAAGCACAAGCAGAAGACCATCCGCAAGATGAACGGCCTCGGCCTGTTCGACACGCAGGAGGTCGCCGACCTGCTCTCCAACGAGAACGGCCGCACGATGATCGAGCAGTCGGTCACCAAGCTCGTGCTGCCCAACGCGGACGCCGACCGCGACGAGTACGTGGGCGGCCTGGGCCTGACCGATGCCGAGTTCGCCATCGTCAAGTCGCTCGGCGCCACGGGATCGCGGCGTTTTCTGTGCAAGCAGGGCACGGACTCGGTTCAGTGCGAGTTCGACCTTGGCGGCATGAACGACTTCCTGGCCGTCCTCAGTTCGACCACGGACAACGTCGAACTGCTCGACCAGATTCGTGCTGAGTTCGGTGACGCACCGACAACCTGGCTCCCTTTGTTCTATCAGCGCGTGCGCGATCGGCGCAGCCATGCCCGGAGGGCAGCATGAAATTTCATCCCAGCACAGTCGCAGTCGGATTGCTCCTCGCGCTCGTAGGAGTGGCCACGCATGCAGAGCCAGCGAGTCCCGCATTTCCCGGCAACGAGGCAGTCCGCCTGGTCAGCGGCAAGACGGTTGTAGAGGCTCCACCGCTCACGGCGGCCTCGCAACGCTACGTCAAAGGAGGGGCAAAGCTACCCCCGCCTTCTGCTACCGGCGAAGTCTTCATGATCGAAAGCCAGCATGGCTTGATGGAGTGTCGCGGGACCTACCTATCCGAAAGCGGCTGCGTGCCTTCGAGCCTCGGAACGACGAAACGACCGCGCCTCTGGACCGTGAAGCTTGGCGGTGTTTGGCAGCACTGCGACTCTCGGGCGACGTCGCGCAAGTGTGAGCCCGCAGCGGCCGGCGCGCCTGGCGCGATGGGTACGGTGGAGTAAGCCGCCATGTTTGCGAAGCTCGAAGCCTGGTTCAACACGTTCTTCCTCGGCTACGCCGCGCGCGTGTCCGCGGACCTGGCTACGGGTCTCGTGCCGGTGGCCCTTGCGCTGGTCACCATCTACATAGCGATCTACGGCCTCGCAGTGATGCGCGGCGAGGCGTCCGAGCCGGTTGGCACTTTCG
>Ga0209480_10002446_pt1 | contig 12699 bp, 8 predicted proteins | sample JI61114C2DNA_FD_187501 | JGI IMG/M metagenome (GOLD analysis project Ga0209480, IMG submission 187501) | Wastewater effluent complex algal communities from Wisconsin, to seasonally profile nutrient transformation and Carbon sequestration -... | ecosystem: Engineered > WWTP > Effluent > Algae...
CAAATACACGGAGCCCCAGGTGAAGCCCCCGCCAAATGCCGCGAGTATGATGTTGTCGCCCTTTTTCAGGCGGCTTTCCCATTCCCACAAGCACAACGGTATGGTACCACTGGTGGTGTTGCCGTATTTCTGGATGTTCAGCATCACTTTGCTTTCATCAAGGCCCATGCGGTTTGCGGTGGCGTCGATGATGCGCTTGTTGGCCTGGTGCGGCACCAACCACGCTATATCGTCGCTGGTGAGCTTGTTGCGCTCCATGATCTCCGCGCTGACGTCGGCCATGTTGGTAACCGCGAATTTGAATACGGCCTTCCCTTCCTGAAAGACGAAATGCTCTTTTGCCTCAACCGTTTGCTGGGTCGCCGGACGCATGGAGCCCCCCGCTTTTTGGTGCAGGAATTGCGCTCCGCTGCCGTCAGACCGGAGGATGCTGTCCAAAATGCCGTTCCCTTCCGTATTGGGTTCCAGCAGTACCGCGCCTGCCCCGTCGCCGAAAATGATGCAGGTGGCGCGATCCGTGTAATCGATGATCGCGCTCATCTTGTCCGCGCCTACGACGACCACTTTCTTGTGCTTCCCTGTTTCAATGAACTGCGCCCCGGTGGTGAGGCCATAGATGAAGCCGGAGCAAGCGGCATTCACATCGAAGCCCCAAGCATTCTTCGCGCCCACCTTGTCGCAAATAATGTTCGCCGAAGCCGGGAATTGCATGTCGGCGGTCACGGTGCAACAGATCAACAGGTCGATCTCCATGGGATCGATGCCGCGCTTTTTGCAGAGACCTTTCACCGCTTCCACGGCCATTACGCTCATGCCTTGGTCCTTGCCCTTGAGGATCCGCCGCTCTTTGATCCCCGTGCGCTCGGTGATCCACGCATCGTTGGTGTCCACCATGGTCTCCAGCACGGCGTTGCTCAACACGTATTCCGGCACGTAGCCCTGTACGGCGGTAATGGCAGCGGTGGTCTTCATGGTTCTCAATGTAGTTTACGGCACCGGCCTTGCGCCGAGGGGTGCAAGGTGGTCACTGGAATGCTTCGCGGATGCGGGCGTTCAATTTGCTTTCAACCAGTTCACGGGTGAAAAGGATCATGTTCTTAATGGTCTGCGCGTTGCTGATCCCATGCCCGATAACCACGTTGCCATGGACGCCCAACACCGGCGTGCCACCGTAGTTCTGGTAGTCGAAGCGGTCCAAAAACGGATCTTTCAGCCCGCGTTCGCTGATCAAATTATGGAAGCCTTCCAGCGCTTTGAGCACCACGTTGCCGGTGAAACCGTCGCATACCACTACGTCGGCCTTGTCATGGAACAGGTCGCGACCTTCCACGTTGCCCACGAAGTTGAAACGGTCGGTGCCCTTCATCAGTGCGTGCGCGGCCAAGGTGAGCGCGTTGCCCTTTTTTTCTTCTTCGCCAATGCTCAACAAGGCCACTTTGGGGCTTTCAATATGGTAAACGTGCTTCGCGAAGAGCGAGCCCAACAGGCCGAACTGGAACAGCACTTCGGGCTTGCAGTCGGCGTTGGCGCCCACGTCCACCATTAGCCCAAAACTGCCGTCGGCCTTGGGCAATATGCTGGTGATGCACGGGCGCTGTACGCCGGGCAACGGCCGCATAACCATTACGCTGCCCACCAACATGGCCCCCGTGTTGCCGGTGCTGGCGAAAGCGTCCAATTTTCCTTCTTTCAGCATGCCGAACCCCAGCGCGATGCTGCTGTTCGTTTTCGCCGCCAATGCCTTGGTGGCATGGTCGCTCATGCTGATGTCGTCCGTGCTGGGTACAATGTCGAACGCGGCGGGGTCGGCACCTTCCGCACGCAGACCGTCCAAAATAGTCTTTTCGTGCCCGATCAGCACAAGACGCACGTTCTCCGGCAGTTCTTTTGCTGCCAAAATGGCGGCACGGATGGGCACCACGGCTCCGTGGTCGCTGCCCATGATGTCAACTCCTATCCTCATGCGGGCCTGGCTACCGAGGTAGTGTTCCAGGTGCGGCGAACTGTGGTTATTCAGCCTCGGCCTTGGTGCGTACCACTTTGCCGCGGTACATCAAGTCGTCACCCACCAGGATGGCGCGGTGACGCAAATGCGTTTCTCCGGTGGTGGGGCAGGTGGTGAGGGTAGGCGTACCAGCGACTTGGTGTGTGCGGCGCTTGGCGGTGCGGGTCTTCGAATGTCGGCGTTTCGGATTTGGCATGGTCTACGGAGATGGGAGGTTCAGTTTTCCTTGGTCTTCAGGTCTTGCAGCACGGCCCATCGGGGGTCGGGATCTGCTTCGTGGTGTACTTGTACTTTTTCCAGCGCGCTTTCAACCTCGGGGTCGCATTGCCCTTCAGGGTGAACATGGCGAATGGGCAAGTGAAGGCTGATGCACTCAAACATGTAGTGCGTCAAATTGATCTCTTGGGCGTTGGGGTCTATGCTTACCAACTCGTCGTCGTCGCCTTCATCTTCCGCGCTGAGCTTGAAGATCTGGCGTTGCGTGCCTTCCACCGGCTGCTCCATCGGCGCATTGCAGTGGTCGCACAGCATGCGGATGTGTCCGTCCACCGTGATGTTGGTGACCAGTAAGTGGCTGCTTTTGTCCAACTCCACATGAGCCTCAATGCTTCCGCCCATGAATTCCTCCACGCCAGTGGCCGCTAAAAACGCGTCACCCAGCGTGAAATCGAACGCGTGGCGACCGTCGTTCAAGCCGTTAAAGGCGATGGTATGTTCAGGTAGCGCTTCCATGACGGAAGGGGACATTTTTCGGGAAAGGACCGGCAAATGTAGCGCGATCGGGGTTACTGGAGGCAAATGGGTGTGTTTTCGGGGTTTCCAGAGGGGCTGAAGTGGGGTATTCGCCACAGAGGCACAGAGGAATGCCGTTATGAAATGTGGTTACGGGTTTCGGGTTACCCTGAGTTAGACGCACGACTCAAGACTCAAGACTCCCGACTCAAGACTCAAGACTCACGACTATAGACCCCGTGCCCTCCGTGCCTTTGTGTTGAAAATCAACCCCAACCTCCCACCTCTTATCAGGCTCACCCCCCCCTTCCCCGCTATTCACTTAAATTCACGGCCCGGCGCAGGCAACCATTCTGCTACCGATCGCATCATAACCCCGCAAGGCCATGACGGATGAGCAAATGGTAGCTGGCTGCCTAAAGGGGGAACCCACAGCCCAGAAAGCGCTCTACCAAGCCTTTGCAGGGAAAATGATGAGCATTTGCATGCGATACGCACACGACCGCGACCAAGCGCAGGACATCCTGCAGGATGGTTTCGTGAAGGTGTTCCAGAAGATGGACCGCTTCCGAGGCGACGGGCCGTTGGGCGGCTGGATCGCACGCACCATGGTGAACACCGCCTTGGACAACATCCGCCGCAACAAGCCTTATGACCAAAGTTTGGACCTCACGGAAGCCGAACACTTGCATTCCGCTGAAGGCTTGGCCGTGAGCAAGTTGACCACCAACGAACTGATGGACTTGATCCAAGCGCTGCCCACGGGCTACCGCACGGTGTTCAACCTCTTCGCCATTGAAGGTTACCCGCACAAAGACATCGCGGAAATGCTCGGGATCTCGGAGAACACCTCCAAATCACAATTCATGAAAGCGCGGGCCTACCTGCGTAAACTGCTGCCGAAGGAAACGGCGGATATCCATGGGATCGGAAATGAATGACGGCTTGAACGAACTGTTGCGCCAACGCTTCGCGGCGCACGAAATGCCCGCGCCGCAGGACGCCTGGTCGCAGATCAGCGGGAAACTGGCGGCACATGCCGACGGTTCGCAACTGCGAGAATCTTTGCAGGAGAAATTCAACGGCCACGAAGTGCATGTGGACCCGAGTGCTTGGGCGAACATCAGAGGGCGCATCGGCTCCGCCGGCGCAACTTCGACCTACCGCTGGATCGCCGCCGGATTGGCCGCTGCGGCCATTGGCGCGTTCTTCCTTTGGAATAATGGGGAAACCCCGGTAACGCCGCCGCAACATGCGGAAACAGTTGCCGTGCCTACGGTGGTGCCCGTGCCCGCCAAGACTGCCACCACGGAAAAGCCTGCTGTGGAAGAGTCCACGCCCGTGGAAAACGTGAAGGAAAATGTGCAACCTGTTGTTTCACAGGCAAAACCAGCCGCGCAGCCGAGCAATGTGGAACAACCGGCCATTACTAAAACCACTGAGCCTTCCGTTCCGGCTGCTAGCCCATTGTTCGAAGAACCGGCCCCACAGCAGCATGAAACGATCGTGCCGGTGCCGGAACCCGAACGCGCTGTGAAAGTGCCGACAGCCCCCGCACCTGTCGTGAAGCCTGAACCCGTGCCGGAAAAGGCCGCTGCCCCAGCCAAGGCTGAACAAAGCACAACGTCCGATCCACCGGCAGAAATCCAACCGGAAGACAAGCCTGAGCCTCCTGTTGCCGAAACACCGTTCGACATTTACATCCCCAGTGCATTCACCGTGAACGGCGACGGGGTGAACGATAAGCTGCGCATCGTGGCGGAAGAAAGCGCCGCCGTGGATGTACGTATAGCGACCATCAGTGGCGCAGAAGTGTTCAACTCCAATGACCTTGCCCGGATGTGGGACGGTCGTATGCCCAATGGCAACATCGCGCCGGACGGCATGTACCGCTGCGTGGTGGCAATTACCGACCTTCGTGGCGCAGTGCATTACAAAACCGAAGTAGTACGCCTATTCCGATGAAAGTGATGATCGACATACGAAGCCTGCTCCTCCTTGGTGCTTCCGTTGCCGCGTTCGCCGCAGCTGCGCAAACGGAGCCTCAAACGGAGATTCCCTGGCAGGAATATGCCAACTTGAAAGCCCACGGCGAACTGCCCGCGAACGTGCGGCCTTCGGAAGTGCATATCGATCAAGCCCAAGTGGATAGCATTGTACAAGCCAATGGCGGCTGGCAACGCGGCGGCGGAAATGGCGGACTGTGCGGGTTGTGGCAGGATCCCAATACACCTCCAGCCATCCCGGGTAATGACGATGGTAGCTCAAGTGTGATCAACCTACCCTTCAGCTTCGACCTGTATGGCACGACCTACACCCAGTTGTACATGAACAACAACGGGAACGTAACATTCGATGCGTCCTACGGCACTTTCAGTGCCACCCCGTTTCCCAATACCACCTTTGTGATGGTGGCCCCGTTCTGGGCCGACGTGGATACTTGGGGAACTGGCGACATCTACTATTCCATTACCCCGACGGCGGCATATTTCAACTGGGTCGCCGTGGGGTATTTTCCTTCCATGACCGACAAGGTGAACACCTTTCAGCTGATCTTAACGGATGCCACGGACCCCTTTATCGGCGTAGGGAATAATGTCGCTTTCACTTATCTGGACATGCAGTGGACTACCGGCAGCGCATCCGGCGGGACAAACGGCTTTGGCGGCACCGCGGCAGTGGTGGGGGCCAACCTCGGTGACGGCGTGGGATACATCTCCATCGGTAAGTTTGATCACGAAGGCGTGGACTATGCCGGACCTAACGGAATTTCCGGCGTTAGCTGGCTGGATGACAAGAGCTTCGTGTTTTCCACGTTAACGCCGACCGCCAACATCACGCCGATCGTGGAGGGCAACTTCGTCTGCGACACCATCGTGCTGTGTACTGGCGTAGCACAGGATATTGAAGTTAATTTCTTGGCACCGGAATCCGACCAGATCATCACGCCTTCGTTCAGCGCACCCGATTTCCCACAGTTCAATCCCACGCTTACCAGTGGTGTTAACGGCACCATTTCCGGCGTTTTGGTGCCAAACATGGGAAACCTCGGTTTCCACACCATCACCTTCACTGGTACCGATGACGGCACGCCCAACCTCTCCCAAACTGCTATCGTGGTGGTGCAGGTGATCGCCAGCCCCGACCTGGGCAACTCTGCCGCAGTCTACTGTGATTCGGACGCGCCCGTGGACATGCTCACCCTCTTGGGTGGAAGCCCCTCCCCCGGTGGAATTTGGACGGATACACTCACCAACGACACGGTGAGCAACATGTTCACGCCCGGCACTACGCCGGACGCTCCATACCGCTATTCCGTGGACAATGGCGGCGGCTGTGCGGCCCAAGCGATCCTCACGATCTCCACCGTCCCCCATGCTGATGCGGGAGGCGATACCACCTTGGCCTACTGTTCTTGGGACTATCCAGACCCACTGTTCCAGCACATCCCCGGCAATCCGCAGAACGGCGGCTTGTGGCAATCCTCCACCGGCGTCACCTTCAACGGAACGTTGGACCCCGGAACGATGTTCCCCGGCAGTTTCAAGTACATCATTGCAGGGACCGCACCTTGTTTGAACGACACGGCCTTTTTGCAGATCGCCATCCCGCAGGCCGTTGATGCCGGCCAAGACAGTTCCATAGTCATGTGCCGAGATGCGTCAGTTCTGAGCCTGAAGACGATGCTGGCCGGCACGCCCGATGCCGCTGGCACTTGGGCTGACGTGAACGGGGCCACGGTGCCCGACGTCTTTGACCCGGCCACGGGAGCCATCGGCGTATACACCTATACCGTGCCCGCCGTGCTGCCTTGCCCTACGCTTTCGGCCGTACTTACAGTGAATTTGGACGTGCTCCCCATCGCAGGTCTGGACAGTTCTCTCGTGATCTGCGCCAACGGCGGCGACACCCCGCTTTTCCCCTTGTTGGGCGGCACCCCCGATGTAGGCGGGCATTGGCTTTCTCCGCTCGACAGCACTGTTGCGAACGGCATTCTCGACCCGAGTACCGTGATCTCCGGCGGTTACCGCTATGTGACCATCGGGCCAGGAACCTGCGCCCACCGTTCGGACACCGCCATCGTGGACGTACACATTGACCCATTGCCGGTGATCACCTTCACCGCCGACCCCGACAGCGGCTGCGCTCCGTTGGAAGTGACGTTCACCAACACCACCGATCCCATTTACGTGGGCAACTCGTGTGTGTGGGATCTCGGAGACGGCACCGGCACGTTGGATGCTTGCGCTTCATTCACGCATGAGTACACGGATCCAGGCTGGTACCATGTAAAACTGAAAGTGACCACCCCGCAAGGCTGCACGGACCAGTTGATAGCACCCGGCTCCGTGCTGGTGGACCCGCAGCCCGTGAGCACGTTCGCTTACACGCCCGACCCCCCCACCGCCGGTAACAACAACATGGTGTTTACCGGCACGGACCCGCATGCCGTTGAGTTCTTCTGGACCATGCCCGACTTCAGTCAGCAGGAAGGCCAACAAGCTACCTACACATTGCCCGATAAGATCGCGGACGACTACATGGTTTGCCTTTCCGTGCGCGACCGCTATGGCTGTGGCGACACGTTGTGCGACAACATCCATGTCTTCGTGGACAACCTGTGGGCACCCACGGCCTTCACTCCGGACGGCAATGACATCAACGATGTGTTCCGCCCCATCACCACGGATATGGCACCGGAAGATTACAACCTGCGCATTTTCGATCGCTGGGGACACCTGGTGTTTGAGACCACCGACCCGGAAAAAGGCTGGGACGGCAGTGGCAAAGGCGGCGGAAAGGCCAACTCCGGCATATATGTGTGGCGCTTGGAATACCGGCCGTTACACACCGCCGACAAGTTGGACCGTTATGGCCACGTGACACTCTTGCGCTAGCCAGCAACGCGTGCCCGACTAAAAAACCGCGGCTTTACCTTATATTGGCAGGCCCATTTCGATACCCCGCCCCACCCATCCCACGCCCCCAAACGCCTTCGTCGAGCTTCGGCGATTTAAAATGAAAAATACCCTGATCCTCGGCCTGCTATTGAGTGCCTGCTCCACGCAGCTTTCCGCACAGCGCGTTGAACTCACCATTGACCAGTACCAGGAGATGAAGGCAGCGGGGACGTTGCCTTCGGAATTCCATGTGGCGTACTCCACGCTTCCAGTGGCCGCGGTGCAACCCAACACCAACCATGCAAAAGGTGGCGGCGGAAACGGCGGCAACTGCAATTGCTGGATCGAGCCGGACAATACGTACACTTTGGCGATGCAGCCCAATGATGATGGCTCTTCCGCACAGATCACGCTTCCGTTCCAATTCAACTTGTACGGGGACCTGTACAGCAATTGCTTCGTGAACAACAACGGCAACGTATCCTTTGCCCAAAACATTTTCACCTACAGTGCTTCTGCATTCCCGATCGCCGGCGACGGCTTTCAAGAATACCACATGGTCGCTCCTTTTTGGGCGGATGTGGATACACGCGGCAGCGGTACGGTGAAGTACAAACTAACCTCCAACGCCCTTTACGTGAACTGGACGGATGTGGGTTATTTCAGCTCTGAAACGGACAAGTTGAACACGTTCCAAGTAATCATAAGTGACGGCACGAACACGGATGTCGGCATTGGCCAAACCGTTTCCTTCTGCTACAAGGACATGCAGTGGACCACCGGTGCCGCTTCGCTGGGCGTTGATGGCTTTGGTGGCATTCCCGCCACCGTGGGCGCAAACCGTGGAAATGGCATTGACTATATCCAATTCGGCCGTTTTGACCATGCTGGCGTGGATTACGACGGTCCATTCGGCAATGCCGATGGCATAAGCTGGCTGGACGACAAGAACTTCATTTTCACTACGGCGGTAAGCACCCAGAACATCCCGCCGATCGCGAGCGGAACTTCCCTTTGTGATACCGTGGAAGTTTGCGTGAACGAATTGGTGGACCTGGACGTGAACTTCCTTTCCCCCGAAACAGGCCAGTTGACCACCGTTACTTACACCATTGAACCGCCGCTTATTGCCTCGGTCACGGAGCTCAACAGTGGGCCGGCCAACACAGCGAACATCAGCTTGCAGTTTATCCCCCAGGTCCTGGATTCCGGCTACCACATCCTGACCTACACGGCCACAGATAATGGCGACCCTGCGCTCACCTCTACCGTTACCGCCGTGTTCCACATTACATACGTGCCTGCGCCACCACCGGTGATCACCGGTGACAGCATTGCCTGCGCCGGCCAAGGCGTGTTGATAACCGCCACTGGAGGCTATGATGAATACGTATGGGCCAACGGCTTCAATGGGCCGTCCATCTTGGTGGGACCCGGTACCTACTACGTGGAGGCCAGCACCGGCGCCTGCATTTTGGTGAGCAATTCCATCACCGTGACAGAAGGACCTGCACCTATCCCCGTGATCGACGGCGTGCTGTACAATTGCGGCGGTGAACCCGCAGTGCTCACCACCACGGAACCTTACGACACCTACCAATGGAACACGGGCGACACCATTTCGCAAGTCATCGTTCCCACTGGCACTTACTCCGTTACCGTGACCAACGATTTCGGTTGTGTGGGTAGTTCCGCACCGGTGAACGTGGTGGCGGCGAATTCGCCCGATGCCTTGTTTTCTTCCGACCCGCAGGATGCCGTGTTCCCCGGCACAACGGTGATCTACACCGACCAGAGCAATGGCAACGGCTCGGCCATCGTGGGCTGGGCATGGGCCAACGATTCAATCGGCACGGCCAGCAGCAGCACTTGGGCGCCCACCTTCACCACGCCGGGAAACTACCCCATTACCCTCACCGTTACCACGGCGGACGGTTGCACCGATACCTACACGTACATCCAGGTGGTGATCCCCACGGAGATCATCATTCCCAACGTGTTCAGCCCCAATGCAGACGGCCATAACGATGCATTGACCTTCGAGGGCGCACAGTATTACCCGAACACCGCGCTGCACGTCTTCAACCGTTGGGGTCAGGAGGTCTTCACCAGCGGAAACTACAAGAACACGTGGCACGCGAACGACATGCCGGAAGGCACGTACTTCTACATCCTACGGTTGAACACCGGCAAGGAATACACCGGAAACGTTACGCTGTTGCGTTAATTTCGCCCCACACAACGGCGCAGGGACCCGAAATCTCGGGGCCCTGCGCCGTTTGTACATCCACAATGAAGGTCATTGACCATTTGCGTAAGAGCAAGGGCACCTTGTTCTCGTTCGAGATCCTGCCGCCCCTCAAAGGCAGCGACATCCGTTCCATTTATGCGGGCATCGATCCGCTGATGGAATTCAAGCCCAGCTATGTGAACGTGACCTACCACCGCGAGGAGGTGATCTACAAAGAGCGCGGGCAGGGGTTGCTGCAAAAGATCCGCCTGCGCAAACGGCCGGGTACCGTGGGCATCTGCGCGGTGATCAAGGCCAAGTACGAGGTGGATACCGTGCCGCATTTGATCTGCGGCGGCTTTAGCCGGGAGGACACCGAGGATGCGCTTATCGAGCTGAATTTCCTGGGCATTGACAACGTGCTGGCCTTGCGCGGCGACCCCGTGAAGAGCGAGCCGCATTTCATTCCTGAGCGCGATGGCCACGTGTACGCCGAGGGGCTGATCAGGCAGATCGCCGGGCTGAACAAAGGCCACTACCTGCATGATGAAGAGCAGGAGGCCGCACCCACCAACCTCTGCGTGGGCGCTGCCTGTTATCCGGAAAAACATGCCGAAGCACTGAATCCCGCCACGGACCTCGCTTACCTGAAACGCAAGGTGGACGCCGGGGCGGAATACCTCGTCACCCAGATGTTCTTCGACAACAAGAAGTACTTTGACTTCGTCGCGCTCTGCCGTGCGGAGGGCATCACCGTGCCCATCGTGCCCGGACTGAAACCCTTGACCAACCTGCGGCACATCGGCTTCATCCCTAAGACCTTCAAGATAGACCTGCCGCAGGCCTACGCGAAAGAGCTGGTGAAATGCACCACGGACGCACAAGTGAAAAAGCTGGGGATCGAATGGACGGTGGCCCAAGCCAAAGAGCTGAAAGCGCAGGGCGTGCCCGGCCTCCACTTCTACACCATGGGAAGGTCTGAGGCGGTGCGCGCCATCGCGGAGCAGTTGTTTTGAGCCTTGGCCTTTCCCGTACCTTCGGGGAATGAAATCGTTGCTCTTTCCTTTGGCCCTGTTGCTTACCGGGCCGTCCATCGCGCAGTTTGCTCCCGGCAACCCGGAAAATATTTCGCAGTTTGAGCAACACCCGGCTACCGGGCCGCGTAGCGGTGGCCTGCCGACCCGTGGGTATGACATGCACTACCTGCGCTGCATCTGGAACATCGACCCGGCTGTGCGGTACATCAGCGGGACGGTCACCTCCTACTTCAGCGCAACGGCCGATATCGACCAAGTACAGTTCGACCTGAGCGACAGCTTGGTGGTCGATGCCGTCACCGTGCATGGCATACCGGCCACATACACCCAAATACCGGGCGACCAATTGATCATCAATCTGGGGGGTACGCTCAGCACCGGCGCTTTGGATTCCGTGAGCGTAACCTACCACGGCGTTCCACCCAACACCGGGTTCGGCAGTTTCGTTACGGGCTACCAGAACAGCGTACCCGTGATGTGGACGTTGAGCGAACCCTACGGCGCGAGCGACTGGTGGCCGGCCAAGGAAGACAACAACGACAAGGTGGATTCCATGGACGCCTACGTAACGGTCCCAGAGGGCTATCGGTCCGCCGGAAACGGGGCCTTGGCAAGCGAAACAACGGCTGGGGGTTTCACCACCTGCCACTGGAAGCACCGCTATCCCATAGACCATTATTTGATCGCCACAGCCGTTACGAACTACATGACGGATACGCGGCAGATGCCGCTCGTGGGCGACACCGTGACATTCCTGACATACGCTTATCCTGCGGATTTCGGTGCCGCTTGGGCCAATACCAATGAGGTGGAGCAACAGATCCTTTTCTACAGCCAATTGCTCGGCAACTACCCCTTCGCCGACGAAAAATACGGCCACGCCCAATTCGGCTGGGGCGGCGGCATGGAGCACCAGACCATGACCTTCGTGAGCGGGTATTTTTACGATCTGGCCGCACATGAACTTGCCCACCAATGGTTCGGCGACAAAGTGACCTGCGGCAGCTGGGCGCACATCTGGCTGAATGAAGGCTTTGCCACTTACATGACCGGCCTTTGCCATGAAAACCTGATACCGGATTCGTGGCAGCAATGGAAGCAGGACAAGATCGACAACATCACCGAGTATCCGGACGGAAGCGTGTTCTGCACGGACACCAACAACATCGGACGGCTGTTCAGCGGAAGGCTTACTTACAACAAAGGAGCCATGGTGCTGCACACGCTGCGTTGGGTGGTGGGCGACAGTGCGTTCTTCCAAGGCTTGCGCAACTACTTGGACGACCCTGAACTCGCCTACGGCACCGCATTGACCGCTGACCTCCAAGCGCACTTGGAAGCCACCTCCGGCATGGACCTCTCCGGCTTCTTCGCGGATTGGTTCATGGGTGAAGGCTATCCCATCTATACCGCCACGTATTTTCAGGACGCGCAAGGGAACGTCACCGTTTCGCTTTCGCAAACACAGTCGCACCCGTCGGTGGATTTCTTCGAACTGCCCGTGCCCATCCGCTTTTCCGGCGGCGGCGTGGACAGCACCGTGGTGTTCAACAACACCAGCAACGGTCAACAATTCAATTTCCACCTCCCCTTCACCGTTCAAAGCACCGCATTCGATCCCGAACTGTGGTTGATCAGCGCGAACGACATCGTTACCGAAGTGGGCGATGTTGACCCCGGCGCGGCTCAACTGCTGCCTTACCCCAACCCCACCGGCAACAAGCTCGCGTGGCGTACAGTCGGGACGCAGGCCGCGTACCGCACCGCTACCGTGTTGAACGCGGTTGGCCAACG
>Ga0209480_10002448_pt1 | contig 12691 bp, 8 predicted proteins | sample JI61114C2DNA_FD_187501 | JGI IMG/M metagenome (GOLD analysis project Ga0209480, IMG submission 187501) | Wastewater effluent complex algal communities from Wisconsin, to seasonally profile nutrient transformation and Carbon sequestration -... | ecosystem: Engineered > WWTP > Effluent > Algae...
TTCTTACGATCTTTATATTTCGAGTGGTGGTCCCGGTGACCCCCTGACCAGCCGGTATGATGATTGGGATATTTCCTGGTGCCGCTGGCTGGATAAAATGCACCGGTGGAATGAAAATCCGGATAACCACGTAAAGAAACATATCTTTTTTATCTGCCATTCCTTCCAGCTCGCCAGCCGCTTCTTTAATGCGGGTGTTGTGTGTAAACGTAAGTCCACCTCCTTTGGTGTATTCCCTATTCATATGCTGCATTCCGGCAAGGAAGAACGTGTGTTTGACGGATTGAAAGATCCTTTCTATGCGGTAGACAGCCGTGACTACCAGGTCATTCAGCCGCATCACAGTCTGCTCAATGAAATGGGTGCGTCCATACTTTGTATTGAGAAAAGCCGGCCCCATGTACCGTATGAAAGAGCCATTATGGGTATCCGCTTTAATGACTATATGATCGGCACCCAGTTTCATCCGGAAGCCGATGCATCAGGTATGAGTATGTACCTGCAACGGGAAGACAAAAAAACCACGGTGATCGAAAATCATGGCGAAGAAAAATGGCAGAACATGCTGGAGCACCTGGATGATCCGGATAAGATCGTCTGGACCAGCTCACATATCCTGCCCAATTTTCTGAATCATGCCGTCGGGCAATTGCTGGCCGTACCTGCATAGAAAGCCGGTACATAATTTTGCCGCCCCGGACGCAATCCTTAACTTCCATACGTAAACTAAACACTATGGTGCCATCAATCCGGGAGGCGTACAATGCTGCATTTACTCCTGAGAAATACGAAGCCTTTTTAAAAGACCTGCATAGTGCCTGGCCCGGACAGATTGATTTCCGGGTGGCAGAAACGCCCATTTTTATTCCCCGTGACTTCACCAATAAAGTCATTGATGCCTGTGAAAATATCGTGGACATCATCATTGATCCCAAATTCAAAGAACTGACCCGGAACGCCATCCCGGAAAAAGTAAAGGTACCCGGAGAAAATGCGCATTCGCATTTTATCGCTTTTGATTTTGGCATCTGTATTAATGAAGAAGGGGCATATGAACCCCAGCTGATCGAGATGCAGGGCTTCCCTACTCTCTTTGGTTATGAAGTACTGCTCGATGATGTCTATTCCCGGCACTTCCCGATACCTGAAGGATACAGCAGCTATCTCGGTGGACATACCCGCGAAAGCTACCTGCGGCTATTGAAGGAAATTATCGTTGGAAACCATGAACCGGAAAATGTGATATTGCTCGAGATTTTCCCGCGCAAACAAAAAACAAGGATCGACTTTTATTGTACCGAAGAATACACCGGCATCAAAATGGTCTGCCTGACCGAACTGATCAAAGAAGGGAAAAAGTTGTATTACCTCAATGAGGGGAAGAAAACGGAAATCAAACGGATCTATAACCGGATCATTTTTGATGACCTGCAGCAACAAAGTCCGGAAGTACAGGAAAAAGGACAGCTGATACTCGAAGAACTCGATGTGGAATGGTGTCCGCATCCCAACTGGTTTTACCGGATCAGCAAATACACGTTGCCCCTGATCAGGCATCCGTATGTTCCACCCACCTTTTTCCTGAATGAAATAAAACAGTTACCGGCCGATCTGGAGAATTATGTACTTAAACCCCTGTTCTCTTTTGCCGGACAAGGCGTGATCATTGATGTAACGCAGGCAGATATTGATAAGGTGAAAGATCCGGAGAACTGGATCCTGCAGAAAAAGGTTAAATATGCGGATGTGATTATCACCCCCGATATACCGGCCAAGGCCGAGATCCGGATTTTTTATTTCTGGAAAGATGGGGACTTAAGACCTGTACCCACTAATAACCTCGCAAGACTCAGTAAAGGTAAAATGGTGGGCGTCCGTTATAATAAAGACAAAGAATGGGTGGGTGGCTCATTTTGCCTGTTTGAATCGCACTGAAAATAGATTAAATAGATTTTACATGCAACAAATCAAAGATTGCAAACCGAAAGACCTTGCTCCCGGACTAACCGGCTATTATGCACATGGAACGAACATGACGCTCGGCCTGGTGGAAATCAAAAAAGGTAGTGACCTGCCGCAGCACCAGCATCCGCACGAACAAATTACTTATATACTCGAAGGGCAACTGGACATGACCATTGGCGGTAAACTTTGTCCCCTCACAGCCGGCATGTATTATGTGATCCCATCCAATGTATGGCATGGCGCGGTGGCCGTTACGGATTGTAAAGTGATTGATGTATTCAACCCTGTAAGAGAAGATTACCGATGACCCACTACCTGATTATACCCGGACTTGGTAATTCAGGTCCGGCCCACTGGCAGACCTGGTTTGAAAAAACCGTTCCGAACTGCAAAAGAATTGGACAAACGGAATGGGACGCGCCCGCTTTATCCGATTGGCTGACGGCAATCGACCTTGCAGTGTCTGCACTTGATCCATCTTCCGTTGTGCTGATTGGCCATAGCCTCGGCTGTTCAACGATTGCCCATTGGGCCAGGCATTCCGGCAAAATTATTAAAGGAGCGATGTTGGTGGCACCCAGTGATATTGAAGCACCGGTCTATACTTTTCCCGCCACCGGTTTCACCCCGATCCCGCTGGAAAAGATCCCCTTCAAAACAATCGTAGTAGCCAGCAGGAATGACGTTTGGGTATCCGCCGAAAGAGCCCGTTATTTTGCGGATTGCTGGGGCAGCGAATTCATAAATATCGGCGATGCCGGTCATATTAATGCCGATGCCGGGTTCGGACCGTGGGAAGAAGGTATTTCAATTTTGAAAAAACTTTAAAGCAGAATAAAGTACGAGGTACGAAATACGAAGTACGAAATACGAAGTACGAAGTACGACTGACGTGCCTTGAAGATTTACCTGTATCGAAGGGCTGTTGACTACTAACTACGAACTGCTAACTACGAACTAATCTTTGAAGTTTTTCTTCAACTCCATCAGCTTCGCCTGGAATGGGTTCATCGGTTGGGGCTTGGTATTACCAGCCCTGTTGTCCCGGTTTCTGTCTCCCCCTTGTCCTCCTGCTTTTCGTTCAGGCTGTCCGCCACCTTGCCCGTCTTTGAGGGATAAGGCAATCCGTTTACGCGATGTATCTACTTCCAGAACAGTCGCCATTACTTTTTGCCCCAGCTTCACCGCTTCATTGGGATCGCTGATATAGCGGTTCGATAAATGAGAAATATGTACAAGCCCGTCCTGTTTTACGCCGACATCCACAAAGGCCCCAAAGTTGGTGATATTGGTAATGATACCGGGTACTTTCATTCCTGGCTTGAGGTCCTCCATTGTACTCACTCCTTCGGCAAAACGGAATTCTTCAATGGGCGAACGTGGATCACGGCCCGGTTTTTCCAGTTCCTTGAGTATATCTTCAATAGTAAACTGTCCGATTTCCGCTGATACAAATTCACGGGCTTTGATCTGCTTGCGCACTTCCGGATTGGTAATCAGTTCCGGCACAGTGCTGTTTGCTTTGGCGGCCATGGCTTCCACCACATGATAACTCTCCGGGTGAACGGCGGAATTATCCAGCGGGTTGGCCGCATTGGGAATGCGCAAGAAGCCCGCACATTGCTCAAAAGCCTTGGGGCCTAACATCGAAACTTTTTTCAGTTCCTCCCTGCTCTTAAAACCGCCGTTTTTGGTACGGTATTCCACCACATTTTTCGCCACGGTGGCACTCAGTCCGGATACATAAGTCAGCAGGTGTTTACTGGCGGTATTTACATCCACGCCTACATAGTTCACACAACTCTCCACTACCTGATCCAATGCTTCTTTCAGTCGGTTCTGGTTTACATCATGCTGGTACTGTCCCACGCCGATACTCTTGGCATCAATTTTTACCAGTTCGCTGAGCGGATCCAGTAAACGACGGCCGATACTGATCGCTCCACGTACGGTCACATCTTCATCCGGAAATTCTTCACGTGCCACTTCACTGGCGGAATAAATGGAAGCACCACTCTCATTTACCATAAAGACAGACACCGGCTTGCCAAAATCAATACCTCGCGCCAATTGTTCTGTTTCTTTGCTGGCCGTTCCGTTTCCATACCCGATCGCTTCTATATCATAGCGTGCCACCAGCTCTTTGATGGTTTGTACAGCCCCGTTCCAGTCATTCTGCGGCGCATGCGGGAAGATGGTGATATATTTCAGAAAAGTACCATGCTCATCCAGGCACACTACTTTACAACCCGTACGGAAGCCGGGGTCAATGGCCATGATCCTTTTTTGCCCAAGTGGGGAAGCGAGTAATAACTGACGCAGATTTTCAGCAAACACCCGGATGGCTTCTTCATCCGCTTTGGTTTTGCTGGCCATGCGGAATTCAGTTTCAATGGAGGATTGTAACAACCGGTTATAAGAATCCTCAATAGCAAGTTCCACCTGTTTGGCGGCCGCACCGGAAGCTTTCAGGAAAACCCTTTTCAATTCCGCGTGGGCATTTTCCTTTTCTATATTTATCGTCATGATCAGGAATCCTTCTTTCTCTCCCCGGCGGATGGCCAGGATACGATGAGAAGGACTCTTGGCTAAGGTCTCTTTAAACTCAAAATAGTCCCGGTATTTCTGTGCTTCGGGATCGTCCTTTTTGGTGGTTAGCACCCGGGAGGAAACAGTAGCTTCTTCTGTAAACAGTTTACGCACCAGGTTACGGGCCTGTTCATTTTCAGCGATCCATTCAGCCATGATATCCCGGGCACCCTGCAGCGCTTCGGTGGTATCTTTTACCTGTTCGTTGATATACTTTGTGGCTTCTTCCTCAGGGTTATGCGGCCCCTGCTGAAACAAAAGCGTGGCCAAGGGTTCAAGTCCTTTCTCAATAGCCACAGAGGCCTTGGTTTTCCGCTTGGGTTTATACGGCAGATAAATATCTTCCAGTTCAGTGGCATTGATACAATCCTCAATCCGTTTTTTCAATTCGGGGGTCAGTTTGCCCACCTCCTCTATCGTCTTCAGCACCGTCTCCTTTCGCTTCTCCAGTTCATTGAAATATTTAATCTGATCGATCACATTGCCAATCACCACTTCATCGAGATTACCGGTGGCTTCTTTCCGGTAACGGGCAATAAAGGGAATGGTGGATCCGTCTGTGTGCAGTTCATAAATGCTGCTGATCTGCTTCAGGGTGAGGTTCAGGGTTCCGGCGATCTGTTGACTGTATTTCAGCTCCATAGGTTATCATGTTGGGGGAGCAAATCTAACGGACTACCGAGCAAAAAAAAATTTGTTTTTTATCCACATTTTTTAAAACAAATAGCCGGGAAGACGGGAAGAAAGGAAGTAAATGAATATCAACTTTCTCCACCCCGCAGATCATCCCGGCTACCATAAACAGGCAAAAGTTTATTCCTCTGCCGTGTTTTTCATTTTTGACAATACCGCGTAGGCATTCCGGGTAACCAGTGTCTGTTGATCAAACCCTTCCATTTTTGAGGTTATTTCCATCCGGCCATTTTCTTTCACACCGGGTTCCACTTCCACCATTCTGAACTCGTTCTTACCGGATTGCACAAACACATATTGTTTATTATCAAAACGGACCACGGCCTCTTCCGGCACGGTCAATACATCTGCATTGTTGATATTAATGGTGGCATTCAAAAACATCCCCGGCAGCAGGTTCTTCGGTTGGGTTTCAAAGTGACAATGTACCAGGGCGCCCCGGTTCTCATCCACATTCCGGGTAACCAGGATCACTTCACAATCGTACATGGTGGCCGGATCATCCACGAATGACACTTTCACTTTCTGACCGGGACTCACTTTATTCAGATCCTTTTCAAATACAGTTAATGCCGCATGCATATCATCCGGATTAATTAATTCAAACAAGACATCTGTAGCGGTCACATATTTACCAATATTCACATTGACCTTTGATACAAACCCATTGATCGGGGAATGCACCGAAACACTCCTGGAGATACTGTTTTCTGAAAGTCCGGCCGGGTTAATCCCGATCAGGTACAGTTTTTCACTGTAGCCTTTCAGCAATACTTTCTGGGACAAATATTCCGATTCGGCCTGCTGGAATGTTTTTTCCGCGTTCACTTTGTTTTCATTCAACATTTTCTGCCGCTCATATTCCTGTTGAAGAAACTGCAACCTTGCCTTAGTCACCAGGTAGTCCTGCTGCAATTGTACCAGGGACTGATCTTCGATCACTGCAATCACTTCACCCCGGCTGATATGCATTCCCGGCAGCAGTTTGGTTGAGCGGAGATAGCCGCCCATGGGAAAGCTGATGGAAACAATATTCTGCGGTGGAACATCCACATGTCCGTTTACTTTGAGTACTGTATTCAACGGCTGGCGGATCGCTTTGCCGGTTTCAATTCCCGCATTTTTAAGTTGTACGTCGGTTAATTGTACCTGGTCAGCCAATACCGTTTCTTTTTCTTCCGTAGCCGACTGTTTCTTGGAGGAACAGGCTGCTGTAAACAGCAAGGCCAATATATAAATGTTAAATCGGTTCATTTTAGTTTTATTTACCGGTTAAGTATTCAATTTCTGTACGGATCCTGTTTAATTGTGCCATGGCATCCAGCCTGGCCAGTTGGATACCGGTCGCGTTGTTCATCAGCATTGTCCATTCGAGATAACTGATCTGCCCTTTCTCAAAATTCTGACCCGCATGACTGATGATCAGTGCTGATTGGGCCCGTCCCTCATTATTATAATACTGTACCAGATGCTGTTGTTTTTTATAGGCTTCCTGGTATTGTAATAATTGGGATTTTAATTGCTGATCCGCGGCTTTCACATTTAGTTGTGCGGCTTCTTCACTCAGTTTAGCCGCTTTTACTTTATTGCGGGCGGCTTTGGTGAACAGCGGCACTCCCATCGTAATATTCACCGTGCCAAAGCGCTGACCCGGACCATAGTATTTCTGGGTAACCCCATCCGGAGACTGATAACCAACTATGGACATATTGTTATAACCTGCAGACAAATCCGGCACCAGTTTGTTCTTTTCCAGATCGGCCTGTGCCGTAGCGATCCTTACCTGGCCCTCCCGGTATTTTACCAAGGGATGGGAAGATATACTGCTGGTATCCACCCATGCCATTTCCAGATTCCTGATGCTTACGGGATCCGGCAGGTAAAACTCACTGCTGTTCAGTAACCATTGCAATTGCTGCTGATCAATCAGTAAATCGGATTGCAGTTGTGTCAGCTGTATTTTCAACTGGGCCACCTGGGCCTCGGCACTTGTTTTTTCCAGCTGATTGGATTCTCCGGCTTTCAATCGCAGTGTTGCGGCCTGTAATACCCGGCTGTAAACGGAATCAAGTTGCTTTAATAATTGTTGCCTGTCTAACCGATCCGTCATAGACCAATACAGCATTTTTATTTCCCGGTGCAGTTCCTGTTGTTTCCATTGGACAAGTGCCTGCTGGGATTGTTCCCCGGCACTGTAAAAGGCCCGTTGCCGCTTATATACCACGGGAAGTGTAAAAGACTGGTTGAGGGAAAATCTCGTATCATTATTAATACTATTGATCTTGCCATATTCAGCACTCAGTACGGTTCTGCCCTGGTCGGCCACGGATACCTGCAATTGTTTCCAGTAAGCCGCTTCTTTCTGCAAAGCCTGTACTGAAATATTCTGTTGATCGGCCAGTACCAATAATTCTTCCAGTTTAATCGGTTTACCGGCGGGCTGCTGGGCCTGTGCCAGTGTACCCAAAGACAACAGGAAGAATAGTACGGCAACAGGACGCGGTTTCCTTTTCCTGGGTTTCTCTTTTTCCAGCCACATATACAGGATAGGCAATAAAACAAGGGTCAGGAAAGTGGCAGTCACCAGGCCGCCTATCACCACGGTAGCTAATGGCCGTTGCACTTCAGCACCGGCTCCGGCACTCAGGGCCATGGGCAGAAATCCAAGAGAGGCCACAGAGGCCGTCATCAATACCGGACGTAACCGGACTTTTGTTCCTTCCATAATGATGAATTTAAGATCATGCATGCCCTGTTCTTTCAGGCGGTTAAACTCGGTGATCAATACGATTCCATTTAATACCGCTACCCCAAACAAGGCGATAAAGCCCACCCCCGCAGAAATACTGAACGGCATACCACGGAGCCACAAGGCCAATATACCTCCGATGGCGGACAAGGGAATGGCGGAGAAGATCAATACCCCGTATTTGAGTTTACCAAAAGCAAAATAGAGCATGATGAAAATGAGTAATAACGCAATAGGCAAAGCGATACTTAATCTTTTCTTTGCTTCCACCAGGTTTTCAAACTGACCGCCATAGGTCACATAATATCCGGAAGGCAGTTTTACCTGCTCATTTACTTTTTTGCTGAGTTCATCCACCACACTCTGCACATCCCGTCCCCGAACATTAAATCCAACTACAATTCTTCGTTTGGCATCCTCCCGCTGAATCTGGTTGGGCCCTTCTTTTATTTCAACGGTTGCCACCTGGTACAATGGAATCTGTGTTCCGATGGGTGTGGCGATCAACAGATTCTGAACATCCGTAAGATCCTGGCGGGATTGCTGATTGAGGCGTACAACCAGGTCAAACCGTCGCTCATTCTCATAAATTGTTCCTGCACTTTCTCCCGCAAAAGCGGTACGGATCACCCGGTTCACATCAGCCACATTCAATTGATAATGCGACATCTGATCCCGGTTAAAACTGATTACGATTTGCGGCAAACCGGTAACGGTTTCCACATACAGATCGGCCGCCCCATCCACCGTACTCACCACTTCACCGAGTTTTTTAGAATAAGCCGCCAGTGTATCGAGGTCTTCCCCGAATATCTTACAGACCACATCCTGACGGGCACCGGTCATCAGTTCATTAAACCGCATTTGTACCGGATATTGGAATCCGGCAGTGATACCCGGCACATCCTCCAGGGCCTTACTCATTTTATCGGCCAGTTCATCAAAAGTTTTTGCCGACGTCCATTCACTTTTATCTTTCAGGATCACCATCATATCCGACGCTTCGATGGGCATCGGGTCAGTGGGGATTTCCCCGGAACCGATCTTGGTGACGACCTTCTCTACTTCGGGAAAACGTTTTAATAAAATACCCGCCGACTGCTGAGTCGATTCAATGGTTTGTGACAGCGAACTGCCGGTCAGTAACCGGGTATCCACGGCAAAGTCTCCTTCTTCCAGTTTTGGGATAAACTCCCCTCCCATCCGGGAGAGAATGAAAACAGCGAATAGAAAGAACACGACAACAAAACCTGTGATCAGCTTGGGAAATGCCAGGGCTTTGTGTAATGCCGGTTCATACATCCGTTGTATCCATTTCATCATCTTATCGGAGAAATTCTCGCGGTGATGCATTTTCTTACTAAGAAAAAGAGAGGTAATCATCGGCACGTAGGTCAGGGAAAGAATAAAGGCACCGATCAGGGCAAAGGAAACCGTCTGCGCCATGGGTTTAAACATCTTTCCTTCAATACCCACGAGGGCCAGGATCGGCAGATAAACGATCAGGATGATGATTTGTCCGAATACCGCCGAGTTCATCATTTTCCCGGCCGATCCTTCCACTTCATCGTTCATAGTTTGCTGAGTGATGCTGTTACTCGTTTCAAAATGCCGGCTATGATATAGCCGGTGCATCACCGCTTCCACAATGATCACGGCCCCGTCAACAATCAAACCGAAGTCCAACGCACCCAGACTCATCAGGTTGCCGGATACACCGAAGGCATTCATCATGATCACGGCAAACATCATGGATAAGGGAATTACAGAGGCCACGATCAGTCCTGCCCGCAGATTACCCAGGAAGAGAACCAGGATAAAGATCACGATCAATGCACCTTCGATCAGGTTTTTCTCCACGGTACCAATGGCATTATTCACCATTTTGGTCCGGTCCAGGAAGGGGACAATCTCCACGCCTTCCGGAAGCGTCTTTTCAATCTGGGTGATTTTATTCTTTACATCCTTAATGACTTCTGAAGAGTTGCTGCCCTTTAGCATCATCACCACCGCACCGGCCACTTCTCCTTCATCATTGTAACACATGGCGCCGTAACGAACGGCAGCACCCGTTTTGACTTCGGCCACATCCTTGATATAAACCGGAATACCCGAACTGGTATGACGGACAAAAATCTTCCCGATATCATCAATGGTTTTTGCCAGCCCTTCACTACGGATATAAAGAACGGTCGGGCCTTTTTCTATATAAGCCCCCCCGGTATTCTGGTTATTCAGCTGAAGCGCATTGAAAACATCATCCACCGTCACATTCATACTCTTCAGCCGGTCAGTGTTGATTGACACTTCATATTGTTTGAGATTACCTCCAAAACTGCTTACATCAGCCACACCGGGTGTGCCTAATAATTGTCTTCGTACAATCCAGTCCTGGATCGTACGGAGTTCGGCGGGGGTAAATCTTGATTCAAATCCTTTTTTGGGTTTTACCGCATACTGGAAAATTTCCCCAAGACCGGTGGTAACCGGTCCCATAAAGGGATTGCCGGCGTCGGCCGGAATTTCTGCCCGTACCTGTTGCAGTCGTTCGGAAATCTGCTGTCGGGCCCAGTATACATTGGTGTTATCATCAAATACAATGGTCACCAGGGACAGACCAAAACGGGAAAAAGAGCGGATCTCTTCAATACCCGGCACACTTGCCATGGCCTGTTCGATAGGAAAAGTAATCAGTCGCTCTACTTCAGGAGCGGCCAGGGAGGGAGATACGGTGATTACCTGGACCTGATTATTGGTTATATCCGGAACAGCATCTATAGGCAACTTTGAAAAGGATATGGCTCCCCAGCCAATTAATCCCAGCATTAATAGCCCAATGATCAGCTTGTTCCGGATGGAAAAGCGGATAATATGATTCAGCATAATAAATTACTTAATCTGAAAAATCAGTGAAAAAAAAAGAGTGATAAAAAAGAGAAATTATACCAGTGCACGGGGAGGTTGGAAAATATCAAAGGAAGTGAATTGAGGGGCATGTCCATCATTAAAATGATGAAATTCACGAATGGGCTCAGCAGGTGGCTGGATATCCATGACCACCGGTGCATATTCGCATATGGACGTACTCACCACCAACCCGCAATCTGTATCACGGAAAGGTAATTGACGGTCTTCCTGGTAATCACTGTCAATGACGTATGCATCGAAGTAATGCAGTTTAATAAAGGACCAGAAACTGGTATTATTGTTTTGCTGGTGGTGTTCGTGGAAATGTTCAATCAGGACGGGTATCTTCAGCAGGTTATGGAACTCCGCAAAGGAGAACATATAAACAGAGATGAGTAAAATACCTGCAAAACGTTTCACCGGGTAAAGATACAAAAAAAGGCAAGGCCTTTACATATTCATTTAGCGTAATGTGAATCGAAGACCGGCAAACAACCTTCTTCCCTGATTGGGTGCGTACACATAAGCCGGATCAAAACTAAGTCCATACGGATTATCAGCCGTGACTTTTACCGAACCATCCTGTTCATATTCAACTGCTTTATCAAAAGGATCCTGTGACCGTGCAATAAGAAATGGCACCCGGCGGGCAGGGGTCCAGTTCAGGATATTTTTGACCCCGGCAAAACATTCAATCGCCCGTCCCAGTTTTTTGGTACCCTGCAGATTCTGCAGGCTCCAGACCGGGGAATAGGCCGGTCGCGGATCCCGGGGGCCCAGTATGGGCAAACGCATGGGACCGTAAATATTTCCCGTATAATCAAATGACCATCCACCGCCGGGTATAGAATAACTAACGGACCAGGTGCCACTCCATTTTTCGGTTAATACCGGCACTTGTGATGTTTTATTTCCCGCTGCATCTATTTCCATTTTCTTAATGGATTGAATGGTGATGCCGGCCAGGGCTTTTAACCGGTGACCATAATTAAAATCAAGATTCAGGGTCATCCCTTTTGATAAAGAATATCCATCCAGGTTTTTATAAATGATCTTATTGGGATCGGCATCATAGTCCGGTATGATCTGATTACTGAAATAAGAATACCAGGCTGATCCATCCACCTGCAGGGAAAAATGTTTTCCTTTCAGCAGGCGGTTATAATTGAAGTTGATATTATAACTGCGTTCCGGACGAAGGGCCTCAATTATTTCCACCACCCTGGCCCCTGTAAGCGCGGCATGTTCTTCGGTAAACAAATTGACCACCCTGAAACCGGTGCCGGCATTGATCCGGATAACCTGTTGTTTTCCGGGACTCCATTTCCAGGCCAGGCGGGGAGTGATAATAGACTTATGCACGGGGTGATAATCTGCCCGTAACCCTACTAATAAAAGCTGCTGTTCATTCAGCTTCCATTCATCCTGTACAAAAAGACCGGGTATCAAACTCCGGTCGGGATTTGTTTCGCCGCTCAGCGTATCCTGGGTAGCCGTGGAGTTATCATCATAAAAATTAGAGCGGGCCGACACGCCGGTTAGCAGGGCATGATGATCGCCGGCTTTCTTATCCCAGGTGAGTTGAAAAAAACCGGTCCGTTGGGTCGCGAGATAAGGTAACTGTCCGTAATAGGAATCCTGATGATGCCCTGTAGCAGAAAAGGAAATCAGGAGTTTTTCGTCTGTTGGTAACTGGTACTGACCAAAAAGTTCCCAACGGCTGGTAGAGATACTTTCTCCGTACAAGCTATCGGTACCCCGGAATTTTTTGGACCAGCGCATATCCCC
>Ga0209480_10002453_pt1 | contig 12676 bp, 11 predicted proteins | sample JI61114C2DNA_FD_187501 | JGI IMG/M metagenome (GOLD analysis project Ga0209480, IMG submission 187501) | Wastewater effluent complex algal communities from Wisconsin, to seasonally profile nutrient transformation and Carbon sequestration -... | ecosystem: Engineered > WWTP > Effluent > Algae...
GTGGCAGAGTACCAATGCAAGTTCATTAAGTAAGCCGGCAGCAGAGCCAGGCACCAATCTCGTGCTTTAATCTGCTAAAGCAGCTGAGCTGCCGCCTTTATTTAACGATTTTAGGTGCATCCAAAATGTTTGGTATCACCCGTATATCCACGTCCAGAATTAGTAAATCTTTCGACGAGACACCGTTGGTGGTCACCGTCAGCGGCAGGCCATGCTGAGGGAAATGCATCTCCGGCACGATAAACGTGATACTACCATCAGTGACATGAGTGACGCGGGCCTTGTGCGGGCCAACCATGACGACATTATCTGCCAGTACCTTAGAGAAGCCTCTGCCTAAAATCATCACGGGCTGCGACGGGCTCTGTGAGGTGATGTCGATCCAATAAATGTTCGGCCGTGCCTTAATCTTGAAAGCATTACTCTTGGCCGAGTCGACGGTCACAACTAAATCTTGGTCGCCGGCAGGAATGTGCCCGGGAAGCTTTACTTGCAACTGGCCAGGACCAGCACTGACTACTTCTGCGGTCTTCCCAGCAATAGAAACTTTCAACGAATGCTTATTGTCAGAGAAGTTGTTTCCCTGAATAGTTAATAGGTCATCGCGACCGTATGGATTTGGCTGAACTGAAGTTACAGCTGGCTTCTCCGATAGCAGCGTCCAGACAAGACGGGCGCCGGACGGTCCGAATACTTCGCTAGTCAAAATAGTATCACCAGCGCCAATCACACCGTTTAAGCTGCGACTGAGGTTGCCCGCTTCATCAAAGTCTTTGATAGTGGCGAATGGTTTTCCGCCCAAGGTGATGCGCAAGTCTGTCATCTTGGGTCGCCCCTCGGCACCATTGCTAAATTTCAAAAGCAATTGTTTTCTCTCTTGGCCTGACTTTAGATGAATATGATCGCGATAGGTCTGCCAGACTCCGGCACGGGCCACGTGAGGCCTCGATTCATGGACAACCACTAAGCTCTGGTTGGCTGGGTTAGCCACCTTTGCTTCGGCCACGCTTGCAGATACGAAAACACTTAGCAGCATCCCGGCCACGCTGGCCGGTAATATCAGCCAGGGCAGAACCCGAGCCCGCTCTTGAGTCAATTGTTTTTCCCGCGGCCGCAAGCCAGATGTAATCATTTTCCCTCTCTTAGCAATACACAGTACTCATTTTTTTCCTTCTGGCAAATTAGCCTCTAGGCCAAGAAACAGCAATCAAGCACTGGTAGGTTTGAAACAAGCACATGCACGAGATCACCTCAGACCAGAATTGGTGTCAGCGTTGTTCACGATATCACAGGGGCTTGTTACAAGTAATCCAATTCCCCAAGTTGATTTTAACGAATCACAGATATTGCCAGAACAACCTTGAAACAATCATTCCCCAATGGATTCTTGTTTGCCGGTCGACGGCTAAAGTGAATTGAGGAAAGAAAGCAGCTCTTCCTGCTCATGCTTAGGCAACTTGGCATAGGCTTGCTTTGACAGCTCAGACTGACCACCGTGGCTCATGATGGCATCATGGACAACACGAGTACGGCCATCGTGCAAGAGGAACTTCTTGAAGCGCAAGCCCCAAAGAGGGGTAGTACGCCACTCTCCACCGCGAGCGCCTTCTTGGGGAATTCCATCAGCTAGCTCTTTGCCCATCTGGTGCACAAGGAAATCAGAATAGGGGTAGATCTTCTGATTTGACAGACTATCAAGCTTTAGGTACTTAAGCTCTGGTAAAGGGCTATCAGGATCAACTACGTAGCCGTTGGGAGCAGTAGTCATAGACGGCTGATGGCAAAATGCACAATTCAGACTATTGAAGTGTTTTTCACCGCGCCGCACTTCATCAGTAATCACTCCTCGCTTGGGTGGAGCTAGCAGCGCCTGAAAGTAGTTGAGCTTAACCAAAATCTCACCCTTGTCGTTCGGACCGGGCGGGAGTATTTGATAAACCTCTTTAGGGAAAATACCAAACGATTGCGATGAATTTTCGGTGGCACTGAGATACGTTGTCAACCCCAACTCAATATTCATAGCACCAGTTGTGAAATTGAAGAGATTGACATTCTGATTCTTCCAGCCAAACCGACCAACCCTAGGGGCCTCAGTGTAGCGATCAACTGCAGAAATTGGTCGACCGGCCATTGCCGGGTTATCAATGTTCTCTCGCAGGGCGTTAGCGATAATGTCAGCATCAGGAATGTTATCGATTAGGCCGTCACCAAAAAGTGGTGGCGAATGCCGAGGCGAAATAATATCAGCGTTCGGCGGAATCATGTCAGCTTCGACTTGAACATCAAAAGGCAGCAAATCGGGATTTTCTGTAGTAATAGAACGCTTCTGTAGACTCGGTCCACCTTTTTCGAGAAAGAAATCAACATCGCGTTTACCCATCATTTCTACCACTTCACTCATTGGTAGCTTTGCCTTAGGTGAACTTGGAATACGTCTGGCGAAATTGACAATACTTGTACTGGAATTGTCACGACCTTCACCGCCTACCGCATCAGAAGGCTGTCCGTGACATTCAAAACAACTTTGACCGTTAAAAAGAGGTCCTAGACCCTCTTTGACTGTGAATTTCTTTTTGAAGAGTTCTTTACCTTCATTAAAAGCTGCCAACTGCCTGGCGCTCAAGCCATCGATGGGTTGGCCCCGATTGTCAGTTGGATCGAGCACCGCTTTGTTGTTTGGGCGCGAGATACGAAAGTCACCCAAATTTGCGATAGTTGGAAGAGGAGCATCACGATAAGTTGACCAGAGTACTTGCGCCAAAACCAATACTGAAACAACCACGATAAGCTGAACAGCCTTTCGCCGAAAGAATCTAAAAATCTTCGAGTCACTGCGCATATTACCGGCTCCAATCCTATCTAGTACCTAATTTAACCGATAGAAAAACCATACAGTCAAATGATTTCTCACCGACACGAAAAAAAACAAGCTGATTTGCCTATCTGGCAAACACGTTAGCACCGACAATACTAATGGTAAGAAGACTAGTGTAAGTGATTACAAATAACGTCTATTTTCAATACAGGCCAACTTTGTACAAAGCAGCAAAAACTCACCACCCAATCTGCCGCAGGCGAACCAGCGCCAATTCACTGGCAGAAAGCCCACTGGCGCTCCTAGTAATGAGCGTTGTCATCCTTTTTATGATTTCTATGTTTTCACTACTCACGGGCTATGCCACATTAAACTTCGCCTCGCAAGCAGCCGCTCGCGAAGCGGGATCTTCGCAAACCAGGAGTGCTGCAAGAGCAGCAATGCAGCGCGTTGCCAATCAAATTCTTGGCGGGGCACTAGGTCAGTTCGGCGGAATTTCGCCTAGAACTGCAGCAGGTATGACACTGCGCACATTCCGAGTCTTGGATGGTGGCACACCGGAACAATACGATGTCGCGGCGGGCAGCAACGTTGCCATTGATCAAACACGGTACTCTTACACCTACGTAGTAGACGCAAGATACTCCATCACCCCGCTACTCTTCCCTTTCGCCTTTCCAGTGCAATCACAGTCGACTTGTGCGCTTGAACATCCTGAGGGTATCGCCAATTGAAGTTTTAAGGGCACTTAGTCAACATAAGATCAAGGGGCTAGTGCAGCTAGCTATTAAAAATGGGAGATGTCGAATGGTGGAGCGCAGGGCAAGACGAAGAAGCGAAGGTCAGCAGTTGATAGAACTTGCCGCTGGATTAATCGTTCTAATTCCAATCTTCCTCATTATCATTGACCTGATCGTATTCTTCCTCGCGGCAACCCTCAACGATAATGCCTGCCGAGACGCAGCCAGAGCAGCATCAGTGGTTCAACCAATCACCGCAGATACCACTGGCGCATTGCCAGCCTCAAGCCCGATTAGACAGCGCGCAAACTCGGTAGTAACCAAGATGCAACACTTAGATGGATACATAATCGGTCCACGCCTTTTACAAGTCAGCCTGTCTTCAGACTTTAAACGACCAATCAATCCCCTGCTCGGAGGAAACTTCGAAGGCAGCGTGGAGGTAAGAACGCAAGTCGACTATAAATTGCCAGCTTCCATTCCCGGTATCTTGCCAACACAGGTACCACTTACGTCACAGCAGTCATTCCCTCTCACAGCCGTTATGGCCCCTCAGATTGTTCCCTTATAGTTAGGTACGGCATGTCAGAAGAAAAACAACAAGAATTAGCAGAAGAAGTTAGCAAAAGTACGCCAGATGAAGGGAAGCGGGTCTCGAACTGGAAAGCGTTCAATGAATCTTGGGCCTATGTCGGCAAAGCAAGCAAAGAACCATCCATACAGATTCGCGCTGGAGACAGAAACAGCGCCAATATTCTCAAGGCCTCAATACTGGGCGCCTTCCTTTTCTTGGCCGTACCATTTTTTGGACCGAAAGAGCTAGCGCTGTGGTGCTACGCTTTTGCTGACCTGCTCTTCTTTGCCGCTGCTTCGCTGTTTGTCATTAGTCGCTTTGGTATCTTGCGTGTTATGTCTATGAGACACGCTCTTGTTTGCTGGCAGCTCATGGTAGGTACAAGCCTGCTTTCAGTGGTAGTAGCTTTCAACCTCGTTCTCATAGCCGTTCTTATTCTTGCGGCCCCCTACATTAACCAGCTGATGCAGCATCAATAGAGACTAGACGAGAAATAAGTTAATCTGAAAAAGGCGCGAATAGATTAGATTAAGGTTGCAAAAGTAGCGATTTAGACCTATCATTAAATTCGTTTCACTTACCAGAGCCTGAGTCTAGCCACTCAGGCGATCCACTTTCACTAACGCTTTGGGAGAGTTTTTCAACCATGAAGAGAACTCAATCGGGTAGTACGTTGATTTACGGCATTGCGGCATTTCTTGCCGTTGCATTAATCTTCGGTTTTATTGCCCTCAACTATCAACAACTATTCGGTTATCACAAGCAGGCACAAAATTCAGTAGATGCTGCAGTCATTGCCGTAGCAAAAGAAGTACAGAAAGTAACTATTCTCGATCCTCGAATCGGAAGAGTTGGAGTAATAGACCAATATGGTACGGGCGGCCTAGAGCAAAGACCTATTCTGTCTATTAACACAGTAATGGCGACGGCTCGCCTAGATGCCTTGGTAGCTCAACAGCTAAACAATACAACCATGTTAGCTGCTGCAACCCAAGATCTAACAAACGCCAAGGCGGCAGCACGAGAACTGGCCAAAGCAATCAACATATACATGGCTGGCGGTTCTGCTCAAGACGCAGACGGCCGCACAATCAGTGGCGCAAACCTCCGCAATGTCGCTGCTACAGCCTACAATGCCAACAACAGAAGATCCTCGTCTGGCTATAAAGACTTGACACCGGCCGACTTTAATATAGAAGTTGGCGACTTAAGAACGGCCTTCGGCGCATCCGGTGTGACCAATACCCCCTGTCCAAACCCTGAGGCGATGGACGGCCTAGCTGGCAATCAGGCTTTTCTTGCTCGGGTAAATGGCGTTCGCTACTACCGAGCAAAAGTTGATATTCCAACACCGGTAGGACCGGTCATGCTCTCGAATTTAGCGGAGCAAGTACGCCTTGTGGACAAGGGCCTCTTTGAAAGCCTAGCGTCCAATGCGGCGGTGATTCCAGCTGTAGTGAAGATCTCAGCACGTGAGCGTGCAAACGCAGTAGCTCCTCAAGCAGGAAACGGACTTCCCTCCGGCATAGTTAACTCGGTAGCTTGTGCTCAGATGGGTGGCCCTAGATTGGGCGCCACATCAGGCCTCTTGCGTATAGAGTTCCCCCAGGGTATGCCACCAATAGGAAGTCCAGCACCATTCACGGGCAACTCAGTTACCCCACAGACCATCATGAATGCGTCACAGATATCGCAGATTAACCAAAGTGGAAGCTCCGCCCCATGGAGCGGCAACGGTGGCTATTTCAGCGCCAATGGAGGTGCATTCCCAGGTTCTGGTTCCATCGGCCGCTCAAACTACATGGGTCGCAATGCAGACAACCCCAGTGTTTCGCTCAGCTTATTCGTCTACGACTGGCTGAAGAATGAAGGAATCAAACCAAACGTTGAGTCAGTAGTGAAGGCAATGCGCAACCTTGACATGCGCAATACTCCTGTCGGTCAAAGCGTGGCAATCTTGCCTTCTGGCCCCAATTCGACAGGAGCATATACCGGCTCCAACCAACTTGTCAGGTCGTTCTTAGAGCAACCAGCCTTTGCTCAACGACCTCCAGTTGGCGACTCTAACAACGTTTACGGTGCAATTTTCAACCTAGTTGATGCTAACACCGCAATGAATCCTGGAAAAGATCCTCGCTCGCTGGTTAATTACAATAGCTCAAACAGACAGGTCTTCGTGGATCAGGCCTATACATTCCGAATGCAAGCCAGTGTGCCTCAGCAATTAGCTTGGGCAGCACAAAGCACCACTCTTGCCACCGGCATGGACAAACAAGGTAACGCCACCACTACTGATGGCAACCCTGTTAAAGATTTGTACGATCTAGAGACTGAACTTCTTGAAACGAAGCGCATTTCAAACGATACAGACGCTTCTGCTCAGAGAGTTCTAACCAAGTACCGTCCGCTCTTAGCTCAAGCACATGCTCGCCTGAGTACAGCTCAGGCGGCTCTGACACGGGCTATGCAGAATGCTAATAACGACTCTAGCGACCCGCAAGTGCAAGCTGCGCAAGCTGAAGTTGATGCCGCCCAGGCCCTGGTAAACAAATACCAGGCTGTGGTCGACAGAGCTACTATTGCTGCGAACAACGGTAAGATGGGTGTACGAGTAACTGATACCATCGTAAACAACCTTCTTTCCGTAACGGCCATGGGCACGAAGAAAAATAAACCGGGCGACTTCCTAATTGCTCGAAACATTCCTTTCTTCACCCCCAAGACTGCAGCAACAGACGCTGGCATTGAAGGGTCAGACCCAGTACCAACAGGCCAAGTGAGCAACGCTCGCGGGTCGAAGAACTGGGTAGACAGCGGCATGTATATTGTTGGTGGTACCGTACCACCAAACATAAACATAGCCATGTCTGATGTCAGCGGTATCTTCCAGCCAGTTTACGCTCAAAGCGTTATCCCCTCATCGCAAACTCGCAACTTCCGCATGATTGTCAGAGGCGATTCAACCGCCGGAGACGGCATGGTAATGGTGAGCACTGCCAACAACGGGCCCAATGCTACGACTAATCCTCAATCAATCTTAAAAGGACAGCTCAACTATCAAGCTCTAAATGTCTATCAAGAACCGCCGACCTCGAGCAATCCATGCACGATCAACTGGTCGGTAATGGCACGCAACAATGCCTACTCTAGTCAGGCAGATTGTCGCAAACCACCTAAAGCTGGCGATCCGGAGTCAGAAGGTAATGTGCTTGATTGCTCACGAGCCCAGGGACAAACCAACCCAGATGGTTCAGCCAAAGCTTGTGACTCAGAAGTTTCGCAATGGCAATTCACTTCGCCACTGCCAAACTGCCCACCACCTCCAATACCGCCAGGCAATCCGCCAGGTGAGTCACACTAAAAAAAGCTAGTTGAGAATAGGGAGTTGTCTACAGACAACTCCCTATTTAGCGATCAGGCTAAAATAAGGCTGGCAAAACCTAACCGCTTTCAGTGACAAACTATAGTTTCGGTATAAATTTGAAAACCTTTCTTACTTTGAAAAATAGCCATAGCAAACAACTGCCAGCCGAGTTTGCCAATCAAGACGTAAGGTACTCAGAGGCTCTGGTTGAGCATTTCTTGCAAGAATTCACCAAAGAAGGCGACGTGGTCCTTGACCCATTCATGGGTTTCGGCACGACATTACTGGTGGCAGAACGGCTGAAGCGCACATGCTACGGCGTTGAATTTGACAGCAAGCGCCATCAATATGTCCAATCTATTCTCCAACATCCGCACCTGGCCTTGCATGGAGACTCAACGGTCCTTAATTCACTAGCTCTTCCAGCCCTTGATTTTTCCATAACTTCGCCGCCCTATATGGGCAAACATCACAAGGAGAATCCCTTTACCGCTTACACCACCTTATTAGATCCAGACGGTGGCGGTTACAACGCCTACCTCAGCGATCTCACTAAAATCTATGGCCAATTGGCCGATAAGCTCAAACCCAATGGCAGAGCCGTGCTTGAAGTGTCAAATTTAAAACACGAAGATGGCACAGTCACAACTCTAGCCTGGGACATTGCCCGAGCGGTTTCAGGGGTGCTTCACTTTGAAGGTGAAATTGTTATGTCCTGGCCGGACGACTGCGGATACGGCTACGATCATAGCTATTGCCTGGTATTTAGAAAATAACTGATTAAGATCAAGAATAGCCAATCAGGGTAAAATAACTTGCCCTTCACCAAGATGAAAAGTAACAGGCAGCAGGCAGCAAGTAAAAGACAAGAACTGAAAAGCAAGAACTGAAAAAAGAGAACTAAAGGTAAATAGATGACTAGCCAGAAAATTCGCCAAGAGACAGTTGAGCGAGCCAGAACAATGGCTTCGAACTTTTATCTCGACCCGGCCCAGTATGATCTTAGCCTTGAGCAAATTTTTGCTCGTTCCTGGCAGTTTATCGGCACCAACCAGACGGTCTTTGGCGCTCCAGCACAAACGGGCTCAATGGCGCCCATCACTTTACTTGAAGGCAGCCTCAACGAGCCGCTCTTGCTCACCCAAGACAATCAAAAGCTGCACTGCCTCTCGAATGTTTGCACGCACCGTGGCAGCATCTTAATTGAAGAGAACTGTCAACATAGCTCTATTCGCTGCCGCTATCACGGTCGCCGCTTTGCCACTGACGGAACATATCAGTCAGCACCAGGGTTTGAAGGAGCGGAAGACTTTCCCACAGCAGCAGACAATTTGCCCCACGCCGCCCTTGGTTCATGGGGAAATTTGTTGTTCGCAGGAGTCAAACCAGCGATTGAACTCGATCAGCTCATCGGCGAAATGAAAGAGCGCCTGGCCTTCCTGCCTTTAGATGAATTCAAATTCGCACCAGAGCTATCGCGCGACTACTTCGTCAACGCTAACTGGGCTCTCTACGTCGAAAACTATCTAGAAGGATTGCACGTTCCTTTCATTCATCCTTCTCTCGTGAGCTTACTTGATACAAAGGCCTACCATACCGATCTGCATCCATATTGCAATGTCCAAATTGGTGTAGCTTCCAAAGCAGAAGACGCCTTTGATCTGCCACCATCATCACCAGATCACGGTCAACTCATCGCCGCCTTCTACTACTGGCTTTTCCCCAATATGATGTTCAATTTTTACCCCTGGGGCTTGTCAGTCAATATTGTTATGCCGCAGAGCCACAACACTACCAAGATCCGCTTCCTGACATATGTTTGGCGAGAAGAACGCTTCGGCAATTATTCCACCAAAGACATAAATCAAACTGAGATTGAAGACGAAGAAGTTGTCGAACTAGTGCAAAGAGGCATTCGCTCAAGGCTTTACGACACCGGTCGCTATTCACCGACTTGGGAAGCTGGGGTGTTTCAATTCCACAATTTGATTCGCGATTTTATGAAGCAATAAACTATTCACGAGAAGCTATTCACGGGAAACTTTCACAAGAAACAAGTGGCGCAAAACTAAAAACCATTAGTCGGGCCAGGGCGCAACCATCTTGGTCTCGCCAGGTCTTATCGGTTTGACATGCTCAAGAATTTCGCCATAAGCGGGATCGTTTAAGGCATAAGTAATTGTGGCCGAACCCACCACACCAGCAACATCAACCGGAGCATCGGGGCCACTAGTGGCTCGCAGCCGCAGAATCAAAGCGCCATCGTCTTGCATATAGCAAGTCCCAATAAACTCATCCCCATCATCGGCAGTGTCCGGTTCATTGGACATTACTTTTTTCACCGCTCGCTAACACTAACCGACTCTATCTTACTATCTTGCAACCAGTGTAGTGCCCCTTGCCCGGCCCACTGGCCAGTGGCAAAGCAACCGGTGAGCAAATAGCCGCCCGTAGGCGCTTCCCAGTCAATCATTTCGCCACAAACAAAAACCCCGGGCAACTCCTTGAGCATAAGATTTTCATCAACAGAATTAAAGCACACACCACCGGCGGTACTAATAGCTTCAGCCAGAGGGCGAGTAGAACGCACAGTGATTGGCAAAGCCTTTATGCACTTTGCCAGAGCGGCCGAATCTGCCATCTGCTCACGGCTGAGCACTTCGTAAAGCAAGGCTCGCTTCAAAGAATTATCACCAAGACAGGTCTGCAAATGACGCGAAAGCGAGCGCGAGCCCTGTGGCCTCGATAGGTCAGCAAGCACACGCTCGGCGCTGCGAGCCGGTAGAAGGTCTAAAGTAAAAGTTGCCTCTCCATGGACATTGAGAAAATCACGCAAGCGGCGCGAGAAGGCGTAAATGAGACTACCCTCCACGCCGTATTCACTAATTAATATCTCGCCCTGGCGAGTTTCGCTATTCCCCTGCAAATCGGTGAACGTAAGCGCCACTGACTTAAGAGGAGAGCCGGCAAATTTCTCGCGCAGATGCGCGCTCCAGCTAACATCAAAACCACAGTTAGCACTGAGCCAGGGGGCAACCTCCACGCCGCGCTCTTGCAGCCAGGGTACCCAGGTGCCAGTGGAACCAAGCTGAGGCCAACTAGCACCGCCAAGCGCCAGGATGGTGCAATTGGGGCGCAAAGAGAACTCTTCTGTCTGATTGGCCAGACGCAACATCCCCTCACTATCAAAACCAAGCCAATGGTGATTCAAATGAAACTGCACACCAGCAGCGCGCAACCTGTGAACCCAGGCTCGCAAAAGTGGAGCAGCCTTCATTTCAGTAGGAAATACCCGGCCGGAGCTACCAACAAAAGTTTCGATACCAAGCCCGTGCACCCATTGGCGCAGACGGTCAGGCGGGAAGGCATCGAGAAACATTTGCATGTGGCTCTGTCTATCGCTGTAACGCGAACAAAAATCAGTGAACGCTTCACTGTGAGTAATATTCAGTCCACCCAAACCCGCGCGCAAGAATTTGCGACCGAGAGTCGGCATGGCTTCATAGACGTCCACGCTCAGGCCAGCATTGATGAGCACCTCCGCCGCCATAAGGCCAGCAGGACCGCCACCAATAATCGCAACCGACAAGGTTTTAACTTCCACGTCTCTTATTTCGAATAAACTCGATTAGTTCCTTGGTGGCATTAACAGGTGCTTCCGAACCAACACTACCATGCCAGTCGTGGCCCTTGAACCCAGGGATAGTAATACTCTTAATCTTGGCTCCCGATGGGGCATCCCATACTATCTCACGCACCGAGGTCGATGCTTCGTCTGCCACAACGGCCCTCGATACATCAAGGCCATTACCTTTGAGATAGCGCTGCATAGTCTTTTCTTCTGAATCCATATGCAAGCCAAACCATCTTCCATCAACAGGCGCCACGGTATCTTTCTCTGATTGAATTGACATAAAATTCATACCAGCGGGTACCTTTGCCTCTCTACCGGTTGTCCAGCCGCTGATATCGACTAGATTTGCTGGTCGATACCGCTCTGGTAACTCAGCAGCCGCTTTGTGGGCGAAGCTAGAGCCCTGAGAATAACCAGTCAAAGTAATGCGCTCCAAATCAACATTATAGTTTTTGTTCAATTGATCAAGTACAGCAGTGGTGTAGGCAACATCATCAGTTTTAGAAAAGGGATACTGGCCGTTATTATACGAGAGATCCTTTTTAGGATTGCCGTTCATATAAAGCACAAACATGCCGTTCTTATCGGCCTCTTTACTTAAACCAGTAAGCTCTTCTAAGCCAGCAGCGCCAGCCTTGGTGCCACCAGGGCCGGGCTTGTCACCCCAACCGTTGTACACAACCAGCACAGCAGCTGGCTCAGCGGCATTATAGTGTTCAGGAACATGCATATAGATGTTGCGCGGACTGCCGTCAACCGAAACCGAAATCGGTACAGTGCTGCCCCGGGCGACTTTTTCAGGGTCAGGAAACTCGACTTTTGTGCCCTTTTCCTTGACGGAGTTTTCGGGGCGCATCATATACCAGGTGTCAGACGAGAGATCGACAGCAGTATCACCAGCACCGCTATCTCTGCCGTGATCTGGCTCAGCATCACGCTTGTGATTATGTAAACCGGCTACAGTATCGCGGGGCATAGAAGTGACACCTGAGGCTAAAGGACACCATCTAAGAAATTGTACCCACAATAATGACCTCTCAAGCGATAGGAGATTCACGAACAAGCCCCAAAACTGAGAGAGAGACAGTATTACCTGTCTCCCCCACTTCCATCCCCCGATGAAACTTTTAAATTGTTAGTACTGAAAGCCTCGGCTGGCCGCATGGTATTGAAAGCTTTGGCTCTTTGAAAGGCCACTCGATTTAACAGCCTTCGCACAGTCATAATGCTGCCGCTAAATAACATTGACGTGACAGCTAACCCTTCCATATATTGTCGCGGCAAACAAATTTCCAAGAAAAACAAACACTGCAATGTAGTTGTTATATTCGCTTCCTATATTGACATCACTGAGAGGCGCAAACCTCCCAATCTCCCCCGAACACTTCCTACTGGAGGAATCTCACATGTCACACGACCAGCCAGATCCGGTAAAGAACGCCGAAACACTTTATCACCACGCCCTGGCAGGCGGCCCGGAATCAGCGGTGCAGAACATGCGCAACGAATTTGAAGCCACCAAAGATGATGGTTCATTCAAATCGATTCA